>Ga0210388_10000972_pt1 | contig 22697 bp, 33 predicted proteins | sample IncBWC19OmetaG_FD_155485 | JGI IMG/M metagenome (GOLD analysis project Ga0210388, IMG submission 155485) | Forest soil microbial communities from Barre Woods Harvard Forest LTER site, Petersham, Massachusetts, United States - Inc-BW-C-19-O ...
CCCGGAGCAAGCGAATCCGCGACTCGCGTTCGTCCGCCACGCCGCCATCGAGAGCCGGTGTCGATCTCTTTTCCAGCACGCTCTGCAGGTAGCGGACGTAAAACATCATGCATTTGATCGGATCGTACCGGCCGCGCGCTTCGCGAGGAAGGCCCTCCTTCACGAGCTGCTGCACGCGCTGCGGAGTGAGGTTCAACGCGCTCGCCACTTTGTCTACCCCGACGGTTGCCATGACCCTACCCCTTGGCCGGCTTCGGCCCGGCCACGACCGCATCGTGGCTTCCCGCGCCTGCTCGCGAGGCGCTCGACGAGCGTGAACTGTGCGGTCCTAGTGTCTTTTACCCGCTGCTCGTCGAAAAAACCAGCCCGCGAAAAAGAAAAACCCAGTCCGTCGGAGAATCTCGGTGCGAGGCCCGCCGCCGCACGCGCCGTCACCCGCGACCCACCACCCCCACGGGGAGGACCCTGTAAGGGTCCAGAAAGATTTAAGCCACCCTCCGAAGGTCAAGGTCGCCGAGTTCGAGCGCGCCGGGCCGTCACAGAAACGAAAGGATCGTGCCGGTCGGGTAGGTGCCCGTCTTGCGCTGCTTGCCGTCGGCTTTCGTGTCGGCCACGCGCACTCGGCCCTCAGACTCTAACACCTTCAACACTTTGCGGATTTGCGTCGGGAGAAATGCAGTGGCGTCGGCCACATACCTCTCGATCGCCTCAATCCTCACCCCCGCCACCTTCTCGAACCTGCGAAGTAGATCGGCTTTCAGCTCATCCTCAAAAGATCGTGCATAGAAAATTTTCTGGTTGGGATCGGTAGCGTCAGAAAAACCGAATTCTCCAAGTGGATCGACCGTCCACATCGCTTGTTTCATTTTGAGGTGACCAACGGCGTTGTCGGACGCGAAAAACAGGTAATACACAACCTTGTTCTGCTGGTCGCGAAGCTCGAACGATCGAACGAAGCGTACGATCCCGCGAAGCTTTTTGCGATAGATTTCGGCGAGCTGCGCGACCCGATTCCCGGCTGAATTGAGGACCGCGAATGGTTCATCGCCACCGAACACAGCGCGAATGTGTGCACGGACGGCATCGCTTGGATGAACCAAAAAGCGATTCATGAAGCTGACCATGAGGGTGACGAATACTTCGCACTTGGGATTGGCGAGCAGTCGCTTCATTAACGTCAGCGGAATGCCCTCGAAACCGAACGGATCGATCATCGCGAACGTCGGCGCGAGGCTGCGTTGGGTTCGGTCGATCTCGTCGAGGAGCTTCGTCAGCGTAGGCTCGAAGTCGCCGCAGCGCACCTCTCTTTTAAAATTGGCCGGGCAATTAAGCAATTCGATCTCTTTCGTGAGGTGATCGGCGCGATCGAGTCGCTGCTCGATGAAAAGGAACACGAGTTCTTCCGACAGCCGAGCCTGGTGCCTCTTCGCGGTATCGAGCGCGATGATCGGCGAGCCTGGCTCGCCGCCGGTGTATTTTCCGGGTCCAGCAAACCCGTCGAGGTAAACGACCCGCGACTCCCGGTTCATGATCGGAAACCAGGCGCCGAGGTAACTACGCAAAATCTTGTGTTTCGCCAGTGTGTGGGGAGCCATCTCCCAAAGCATGGTTTCAGGCATAGGCAAGTACCTATTAAAGCAGAAGAACCTTGTGGGAAACTACGGCTAGACGTACGATTCGCTCCGAGGCCGACCATGGCAGACACATCGCACATCGAATGGACGGACGCGACCTGGAATCCAGTCACGGGCTGCACGAAGATCAGTCCGGGTTGTAAGCACTGTTACGCGGAACGTCTCGCGCGACGCCTGGAGCTGATGGGGCAGACGAACTACCGAAATGGCTTCAAACTTACGCTTCAGCCTCACATGTTGGAGCTGCCTCTTCGGTGGAAGGCTCCGAGGCGAATTTTCGTGAACTCGATGAGCGATCTGTTTCACGAGGACGTTCCAATCGAATACGTGAAGCGCGTTTTCGACGTTATGGTCCGAGCGCACTGGCATCAGTTTCAGGTGCTCACCAAGCGAGCGGACCGCCTTCGAGCACTCAACCGGGAACTCCCGTGGCCGGCGAACGTTTGGCAGGGTGTCAGCGTCGAAAGCGAGCGCTACCTCAATCGCGTCGACGATCTCCGTCGTACAAACGCCGCAGTGAAGTTTCTGTCCCTCGAACCTCTACTCGAAGCGCTGCCGAGCCTAAATTTGCGCGGCATCGATTGGGTGATCGTCGGCGGAGAATCGGGACCAGGCGCGCGACCGATAGATGAGAGCTGGGTGATCGGCATCCGCGAAACGTGCAAGCGTGCGGGCGTGGCGTTCTTCTTCAAACAGTGGGGAGGCGTACAAAAGAGCAAAACGGGCCGGACTCTGGAGGGAAGAACTTGGGATGAAATGCCTGCCGACTCGGCGCTCGCGTTGGTCTGAATAAGCTTCCGTCTGACCAGGTTTCAACTGACCTCGCGATGCTGACCAGGAATAATCTGAGTGTTTGGCGTCGCGACGCATTGCCAAAACCTTACTGGGGTGTTTAAATCTCATTCGCAACGATGGGAAACACCACTCGCAAAACAGAATCCAAGCGACTGAATCGAAGCCGGCACGCCGCGAGGACGGCCAAGCAGGACGAGTTCTACACCCAGTACGTCGACATCCAGAAAGAGGTCGAGGCCTACCTCGAGTTCGACCCCGACAGTTTCCGCGGCAAGGTCGTCTACTGCAACTGCGACGACCCATTCGAGAGCAACTTCTTCAAGTACTTCGCCGCCAACTTCAACAAGCTCGGTCTCACAAAGCTCGTCACCACCAGCTACGACGGCTCCCCCATCGCTGGACAGGGCACCTTGTTCCCGGAATACAACGAGGGGAATGGCAAGCGCCAGAAGCCCAAGGCGCTCGCCGTCACCCTCGACCGTGTGAAAGATGAGGACGGAGACGGCGCTGCGAACGTGACCGACGTCGAGCTTTTCTTGAAACGGAACAAGGCTGCCAGGATAGCTTTGAAAGCTGATGAGTACCCCGGGGGCGATTTCCGCAGCCCCGAGTGCATCGCGCTTCTGAAAGAGGCGGACATCGTCGTGACCAACCCGCCCTTCTCCCTGTTCCGCGAGTACGTCACACAGCTCGTGGAATACGGGAAAAAGTTTCTGATCATTGGCAACGTCCAGGCGCTCACCTACAAGGAGGTCTTTCCGCTCATCAAGGCCAACAGGCTGTGGATGGGTGTCACCATCCACAGCGGCGACCGCGAGTTCCGCGTTCCCGACCATTACCCGCTGAACGCCGCGAGTTGCCGCGTCGACGAAAATGGCGTCAAGTACATCCGCGTTAAAGGCGTCCGCTGGTACACAAACCTAGACCATGGCCGCCGCCACGAGGAGTTGCCTCTCATGACCATGGCGGACAATCTGAAGTTCAGCAAACACAAGGAGATCAAGGGGAAGGCCGCATACGACCGGTACGACAACTACGATGCAATCGAAGTATCGTTCACCGACGCGATCCCTAGCGACTACGACGCAGTCATGGGCGTCCCCATCACCTTCCTCGACAGGTACAACCCCGACCAATTCGAAATCGTTGGCAGCTACAACAATGGCGAGCACGGCGAAGAGATCGGCGCCTTCAAGGTCCCAATTATCGTGAGCGGAAAGCCAATGAACTGGAACGGTCCGGTCGTCAAAGGTACGCCTCTTTACAAACGCATCCTCATCCGCCGCCGTGCCCGGCGCGGAAGACGGACGACAAAGTGAATACCACCCTGAAAGTCGACATCACCGTCGCCGACATCTGCGTCGGGTTTGTGTACAACCAATTAGAAGGCAAGGGGCTGTTCGGGCTGGGCGGAAAGCTCACCATTCAGCCGGAGTACCAGCGCAACTACATCTATGCCGACGGCGGTGGCAAGAAAGAGGCGGCGGTCATCGAATCGCTGCTGAAGGGGTATCCGCTCGGGCTGATCTACTTCAACAAAGTCGGTGACGACAAGCTCGAAGTGCTGGACGGCCAACAGCGGATCACCAGTATCGGACGGTTCGTTACGAACAAGTTCGCAATTGTGGATAATGGCAATCCGAAAAATTTCGACAGCCTGCCCGTCGACCAACAAGCCAAGATTTGGGACTCGAAATTGCTGATCTACGAGTGCGAGGGCACGGAGACCGAGATCAAGCAATGGTTTGAGACTATCAACATCGCAGGTGTGCCTCTCAACGCCCAAGAGCTAATGAACGCCATCTACTCCGGATCGTTCGTGACGCTTGCGAAGGCGGAGTTCAGCAACAGCCAGAATTCAAACATTCAGAAATGGAGCGCGTACATCAAGGGCAGCGCAAACCGGCAGGACTTCTTGGAGCAGGCGCTGAACTGGGTGAGCAAGGGCGATATCGGCAGCTACATGAGCCGGCATCGCAACGATAACAACATCAATGAGCTGAAGACCTACTTCAACAGCGTGATCGACTGGGTTTCGACAGTGTTTACCGACGTTCTCCCAGAAATGAAGGGATTGGAATGGGGCAGGCTGTACGAGGAGCACCACGGCAAATCCTACGATCCAAAGAAGATTTCAGACGATTTGAAAAGGCTCGCCGCCGATCCCTATGTCACGAAGCGAAAGGGAATCTTCGAGTTTCTCTTGGGCGGCTCGGTAGACGCAAAGTTGTTGGAGGTCCGGTTCTTCGACACACCGGTCAAGCGGGCCACATACGCTAAGCAGACGCAGACAGCAGGGGCCAAAGGCGAGTCCAACTGTCCGCTCTGCGCGATTGGGCACGACGCGAACAAGAGCAGAATCTATAAAATCGACGAAATGGACGCCGACCACGTTTCCGCATGGAGCAAGGGCGGCGAAAGCTCGGCCGAGAACTGCCAGATGCTCTGCGTTACCCATAATCGGGCCAAAGGTAATCGATAACTGCGGGTCCCACAGCCCAGCGTGTGGATCACGACCAGCGCTCGATTCAACTTTGCTCACAATCCGCTTTTTTGCGTGGCCTGGTGAAGCCCAGATTGTTTCGCTTCGTTCTCCTGTCCTCGGGTTCATATCGAACGTTGGCCGGATGAAAAAGAGCGCGACTGTTGCGCTGATCCTGCTCGCGTTCAGATTCCGCCGGATCGATGCCCAATTCAGCGAGCTCGATCGCGCAGAAGTTTTTACGCGTGATGGCGGCGCGAAGGTCCGCGATGAGCGAATCCACTTCCATGGCTGTGCGATCGACCGGGGATTCGGCTTCGGCTGCGAACTGCGCGTCGACGGTCTGTCCATCAAACACCAGGCGCTCAGGATGGAAGAGCAGGATTTTGCCGATCTGCGCGAACGTCCTGGCGCGCAGCGACAGCTGGTCGCGCAGCTTCGCGATCTGCTTTTCAAGGGCGCTTTGCTCGAGCATGAGCTTCCCGATCGCCAGCGGGGTTTCGCGTTCCGAATTCGTCATTGGGCGCGCTCGCTCCCGAAGTTGCGCTGGACGATTCGCAGACCGGAATCGCGAGGCGCCGGAGCGACGGTGAACGCGGCCGAACTTCTCAATAGCGTTTCGCCCGCCTCTTCCCAGGTCGGATCGAGATCGCGTCCCTGAACGTAGAGCTTGAATGCGCGGTCCGTCGAGATGTCGAGTTGGTGCGCGATGACCGCTGCAACGATGCGCTGCCCGATGGTTATCTGCATTTGGCCTTCTCCTTCGCGTTTCATCAAAAACGCCAGCAAATACGCGGAATCACGTATTGGAGAGCTAATCCAGTACATGACAGCTCAAAACGCCACTTTTTCGACCGCGCGCTTCCTGTGGCCGGGACTCAGGTGCGCGTATCGAAGCGTCGTCGAATACGCTTTGTGTCCGGCGAGCTGCTGGATTTCGAGCAGCGGAACTCCAGCGGCAGCCAAGCGGCTGCAAAACGTATGCCGGCAGTCGTGGTAGCGAAACGCCGGGCTCAGTTCCGCGCGCTTCACTGATCGCTCGAACCACAGACGGCGATCAACCGGCGACTCGTTGCGCTCCGGCGTGATGAAGATCGCCCTCGGCGCGCGCTTTCTCATGCGCGTCAGACAGCGGCGCGCGGCCCGGTTGATCGAAACCGTGCGCGGTCCGCTTTTGCCGGTGACGTAGAGCACTCCCTCACGAGTCTTCCAGTTCTCCCACTTGGCGTGGAACTGTTCCGAGCGCCGCATGCCCGTCAAAATCGCGAGCTCAAGCTCGAGAATCTTCTTCGGGCACTGCATCCTGATCACGGCGACCAGGCGGCGCTGCTCGTCGCGTCCGAGATAGCGAACGTGAATCGGCGCTTCTTTCGACCGCTCGACGCTTCCGCCGGCGAGAGGATTCACCACGGCTAGCCCTTTCCGCACGGCGTAGCGGAAGATGGAGGACAGCAGCGAATGGAAGCGGTTGACGGTCGCGCCCTTCAGCGGTGCGTGGTCTGCGTCGCCGCGCGCGAGGTCCTGCAAAAAGCTTTCGATTCGTCCCGGCGTCAGTTCGCGAATCGCCAGGTGCCCGAGGACAGGAAGAACGCGCCGCAACCGAACTCGATCCGTCTCGACGGAAGAAGCTTCGTTCCCTCGGAGTCGCTTTGCTTCGAGTGCCGGCTCGACGAGGTCCCGGAATCGCAACTCTTGAAGCGGCTCCAAAAGTGCTGATGCCATTCGCTTACTTTCTCCCTCTGCGGCGGGCTGCGCCGCGGCGGAACTCAGTCTCCGAACACGCGGCGCAGCAGTCTCTGCCACGCAGTCTCGGACTTTTGGCCGGCGGATGTAGGTTCAGCCGCCGATTGTTGGTCCGGAACGACGAGCACGTCGCCGCCCTGCGCCCAGCACGAGCGCTGCGAACCGGTGTGCGGGTCGGCGTAGTTCACCGTCACGCCGCCGTCGCTGTTGACACTCTCGATGGTTCCGAAAGAATTGAAGAACGCCGGAACGAGCACGCGCCGGCCTACGAAATTCGCCCCTCTCTCCCCCCGCGTCCTGCCGGCCAGGCGAACGGAAACCTCGCTCAGCTTCGCGCCCAGCTCTCGAACTATTCCCTCGACAGCCTCTCGTTCGACGCCGTCGATCGCGCGCCATTTCACGACGGTCAGACCGGAATCGTGCTCAGGACGAAGTCCGGCCTGGTCCGCGCGCTCGAACAGGCGCCGAAGACGTTCGTCGGAAATCCAAGTGAACGAGGTTTGGGAAAGTGGAGCAGGACACTCCTCAAGAATTAAAACGAGGTCGGAACCCGCGCCAGAATGGATCGCGTCGACGTCGACCTCGGGATCCTTGAATGACTGCCTCCGGTAACGCACTTCCGCGAGGCCCTCGTCGCTGAAGGACGTCAGCCTCCCAAACATTTTGAGCGAAGGAATGAAAACTTGCCGGTCTAGAAAGTCCCGGCCGCGCGTGCCGCGAGATTTTCCGACCGCGATGCGAGCGACGTCTGGCAGGTGCTTCCCGAGCTGTTCGAGAAGAGCTTCCTCCAGCTCGCCGTCATCGTCATCTCGGCGCTGATCGGCCGATGCTTCGCGTGTCACGACCAGAAATCCCGACTCGTAAGAGAGCTGCAGTCCGAGCGATTCGATACGCTTGAACAAAGCCTCTTCTTTTCCTTCTTCTGCCATCGTTCCTCCCTTTTTGGCCGAGCCGACGCTCGCGCCGAGAACTACTTGGGCTCCTGCGCGATGCGACGTGCCTCGCGTAAAAATTCCTCGCGGCCTCTCTCGTCACCAGGCTCGCTGCCGGCATCGACTCGGACATCCGCCGGCGGCGCCGCGCCGCGCTTCTCGACGAACAATCCGAGCTGCGGCCGCGGCTCTGGTGGCAACAGCCGGTACTCGAAAATTCCCGCGCCGGGACCGTGAGCTCCGGCGCGGCGCCGCTTCAGCAGCCGGTAGGAGTATTCCGGCTTCCGCAAATTACGCAGCTGAGCGCTGAGCGACGATTCCGGGAACAGGGCCGGCGCGAATTTTTTCTCGAGCGCGAGTTTGAGTTCGCGGAGTGTGATCCACTCGACGCCGAGCATGTGGACGCGCACTCGCTCGATCTGCAGCGCGAGCCGCGTGTGGTCCAGCTTTGGCTCGTAGGCCGCGCCACGGAAAGTCCCGGTCGAATCCGTCGCCGCTGTCATCGGCTTCCACCGGCCGCTGCCCCAAGGCGACGGTAGGATGTTTTCTGTTCAGCGATGTCGAGTGCTTTCGCGATCGAATCGGCATCGTAGGGGATTGCGTTTGTGACGGCCCACTGCTTCAAATCTTCCTTCCAGCTCGAGTAATCGAGAGGCGTTCCGGCGGCCTTTGCTTTTTTGTAAAAGTACACCGCTCCAGCGATGAGGCGACGGACGCGAGCGAACTCGATGTGCTGTGGGAGTGGCTTTCGGTTCTCGGTTCTCAAGAGGGGGATGGGAGATCTAGCCGCGGTTTGCGCGGCTTGGTTTTGGGCGCTTCCGTTTTCCACAGCGGACGCGGCCTTAGGTTTATTCTTTCTTTCGATTCCAGTCTTCGATTCCGAGGTCACAGCTGTGACCCCCATTCCGGGTGCCGGTGACCCCCATTCGCGCGATTTTGTGCGTTCGAGATCGGATACAAAGGGGGTCAGCCTGACCCCCTTTGCGGTGAGAATTTGCCAGGCGGCTGGGCAACCAGGACCGCCTGACTCGGCGATTTTCGAGAGGATACCAGGTGCCCGAAACCGCCGGACTGTTCGCTTGACCGTCTCTTTCGAGATGCCGCACTTCCAAGCGATGCGAGCGAAACTCGGCCGGCAAATTCCCTCGTCGTTCGCATGGTCGGCAAAGCCGAGCAGGATGAGTTTGTCGGTCGCGGTTAGATCGAGCTCCCAGACTTGCGACATGACTTTGATGCTCATCGCGAGACCTCGAGGTCTCGGCCGAGCTGCGCGTCACCGTCCGTTCGCGGAGTTCTCATCTGCGGATGTCGTTGCGTCTCCATGAGGTGTCGAGAACATCGCAGATCACTTCAAAGCACTCAACGCAGAAGAAACCCAACAGGTCTTTTTTCAGGAAATCTGAGAATAAATCGGACGGATTTATTTTCATGGGGAGTGGCGGTGGGATTGCGGGACGGCATCCGTCCAGATTGCGTCGGCCTGGACTTCGGAGAGGCCGGCTTCCAAAGCTGTGATTTCGGTGCGGTAGCGTCGCAGCAGATCGTAATAGCTTGCCTCCGCTGACTTTTGAGTTTTGCCGGCGAAAAGGCGAGGTGCGGCTTCTGGACCCTTCTTTCGCAATCGGGCCGCTGCGGCAGCTAGCCGAACTCGCGATTCGGTCTCGCTTGCGCGGCCGCGTTTTCCTCGCGTGCTATTTTGCGGAGCTGCAGTCGCGTCGATCCCGAGTAGCTTTCTTGCCCACCGCTCTCTCCCCACGCGACGGCGCTCCTTCGACTCGTCCGTGGCGAGCGTTTTTATCAGCGCCTTGCTCACTCCGGACCTATGCCCGCGACGCTTCCACACTTTCTTCTGCTTCCTACTTTTGCGCTTCCGGTATTTCGGATCGGAGTTAGTTCTCCGCCTCGCTTCGTCCATCTTCGACTTCACCTTCGGGTCGGACTGCCCGGCCTTTATCGACGCGATCCAATCGTCGCGCTCCGCGGCGTTTTTCTTCCTCTTTCGAGCCGTCGCTTTGACCTTGGCCAGGTGAATCCGGGAGACAGCCGGGATCGCCACGGATTTTCTGATTGCCTTGGCTCTCTCATCTGCCGAAACTTCCAGTGGAAGCAGTCCTGCCTCGGCCAGCGCGCGGAGTTTTTTCTCGTTGCGTTCCGCCTCCCGTCGGTTCGAGGTCCCGAGCGATCGCACGAAATACCGACCGCCCACGCCGAATCCCGCGTAGTAGATATTTCCGCCCTTGTGCTTGAAGACGCTCATCGAGTGTGGGATGGAAACGTGGAAGAGCTACGCGGCCCTGCGCGCCCGGCGCCGATGACGACGCTGGGTGGCGGAAGTCCTCGCGCTGTTCACGACTCGATGACTCTCGATGTGGGCTTCGAGATCGCGGCGCAGATAGCGCACGCAGGCCCCGAGCTTCAAATACGTCGGCCCGTCCTGTTTTCTCCAGCGCCAGGCGCGCAGAGCATGCACGGTTACCCCTATGAATTTCGCAGCCTCTTGCTCGGTCAACATCATTTGGTCATCAGCCATCTGCGTTCCTCCTCCGGCGTCTGTTCCGCTACGACGGCGTCGGTTCTAGCATAGAGTTCTCGGGGCGATCCCAACCGTAGCGCGCTACAGTGGGAACTTTTTTGACGGTATTTTGGAGAAAAACCAGCGAAAAGCAGGAGTTTGCGAAGCGGAGAGCGTTCTACGCGTTCTTGACGATTGACCGAAGCCTTTCCTCGGTGATGACCCTGCCGTTGGGCCTGAGCGATGCGCGAAGCTTGCGGGACATCGAGATCACGCGGTTCCCCAGATCGCGGCGAAATTGCGCTACCGAATAGGATCGGTCTCGATTCTTTTTCTCGGCGTACAGCGCGCGAATCAAACGATCGCGCTCTGCTAGCTTTTCACTCCTGCTCTGAGCGCTCCGCTTTTGTCGTTCTCGGGCGCCGGTCTGGTCATTGAGCCTCCGGAAACGCAGAACGAGGCCGAGCATCTTCAACTCCTCGGCAGAGGTCACGGCGCGAAGCACTTCCTGAATTTCCGGCCTGTCCCAAACGCGAAGGAGCTTCTCGATGCGCTCCCACTCGGGATCCGAGTGATCGCTCTCCAGGTGACGCCCGAGCGCGCGGATGGCGTTCGCAACTGCCCGCGTCTCGTCGGCGGTCAGGGACAATGGCGGCAGAGATTTCATGAGCGGCCGGTTCCGAGTTGCTTCGGTTTTTTCTTCGAGGCCGCGATCATCGTACGCGTCGCGGTGAGCACGGATTCCCGAACGGGCTCCAGATCGAGCTGCGCGTAGATCTGCGTCGCAGCGAGGGATTTGTGGCCAAGCGATTTCCCGATGATGCCGAGAGATGATCCGCCCGCCGCCTGGTAGCTGCCGAGCGTTCGGCGGAGGTCGTGTTGCCGCAAATCTTTGTCGGCTAGGCCGGCGCGCTTCAGTAGAGTTTTCCAGCCGCGTTTGAAGTTCTCGATGTGCCCGCTGCTTCCGCGTTTCGATGGGAAGACCCAATCGCTGTCCTTTGAACGTTTTCTTCGAGCGCGGAGAATTTCTACCGCTTCCGGTGTGAGCGCGATCACGTACGGCGTGCGGTTTTTCGGGTGCGGAATTTCCCAGCGATTGTCAGCGAGGGCGACGTCCCGCCAGCGCATCGAGAGAAGATCGCCGCGGCGCGCGCCGGTCCACAGCGCCAGCTTCACGTAATCTTGGAGGTCGGCGTTCGGTTCCTTTTTCAGCGCGGTGAAAAGCGGGTGCATTTCCGCCGGCTTCAGGAATCGCGTGCGTCTCGATTCGTGGAACAGTTTTATGTGCCGAGCTGGATTCTCGCCGCGATGAAGTCCGACGTCCGGCGACTCGGCCCAGCTGTAGAGACGCCGCACGAGCTGCACGAGACGATTTGCCGCGGTCGTGTGTTTCTTTCCGACCTCCTCGTGCACCTGCACCACGTCGCTCCGGGTGATCTCGCCGAGCTTCGCGTTCTTCCACGAGGCGAGGTGCTTGTCGACTGCCCACCGCACTTCCTGAACGGCGCGCTCGGGACGGGACGCGTGGCTCTTGACGTGTCGCTCGATATATTTATCGACTAGATCGTCGAACGTCTCGGCCTCCTGGCGTTCGTCGAACGGCGACTGACCCTGGTAGCCTGACAGTTTCCACGCGGCAATCTTCGCGTTCAGCCGGCTGGCGTCGCCGCGCGCCTGCTCGATCGTGCGGTCAGGGAATCGACCGAGCGTCGTCCGCTCGGCCACGCCTCGAACCTGGCGCCGATGAAAAAAACTTTGGACGCCGGAAGCAAACACCACGAAGCCGAGGCCGGGCGTGTGCGTGTCGAACACGACGAGGCGGTCGGCTCCGCGCGGCGCTTCCAGCGCTTCGAGCGCGCGCTTGGTGAAATTCAATTTGCGCGTCGGTTTTCGGTCTGAGGTCGGCATGTCCAGTGTCACGCCAGTGTCACCGAAGGCATAGAAATGGGGCTGTTTTCATCCAAACCGGTGTGACACTGGCGGGCTTGAGGCTACCATAAACGTCAGGTTCTGTAGTAACTTATCGGATGCAGTAGACAGGGGGCCGGGTAGGGGTCACAAGCTTTGCAAGCAGGGGGTCACCGGTTCGATCCCGGTCACGTCCACCAACCTCCTGAAAGTCAATCACTTAGGAAGGTGCCATGGCGCCGCTCCGGCAATATTGGGAATTGGGGAACAATAACGATTCAGAGAGCATTACAATCTCCGTCCGAAATTCGTCGTTTTCATTCCTATATATAAGGACAGAACCCGCATCAACTCCGCCCGCGCACCGCCGTTTCAGTGACCCCTTACTCCGCAGGCAGGGGGCCGCCTCACTCGAGATCGTCAGTTCAAATGACGCCTCCGCAAACGAGAAGCCATTGTGCCGCAACCAGTTCCCAGGACCCCGCCATCCGAATTGAGAAGGGGCTAAGCACCTATCGGGCACGTAGGAGATCGCGGCTTCGTCGTGTAATTCCCTTAGAGCTTCCGCCCTTGCTCGGTGAGTGTTTTGGCCTCACGGCGAACGTCCGCCCACTTGATCGGGAGATCCAGTATCGTACCCGGTTGTTCGCTGGACTCCAGCAAACCCAATGCGGCGAGCACAACGCGGCGCTGCAGATCGCGATGAAAGGGCGCGCCAAAGTGATGACCCATCGGCCAGGGAAGAAACAATGCACGCGGAACTTTGATTGCCTCCGTAACGTCGCGCGCTACAGTGACGGAAACCGTGGGTACACCACGCGCTTCAATGGCTCTCTGAATCAGTCCGACGGACTGATGACAGATCGGTCAAGCGGGCGCCAATAACGCACAATCAGCGTGCTCCTCTTGTACGACCGCTTCTGCAATTCCCTCAGCAACGGTTCGCTCAAACTTCTCGGGGTCCATGTTGTAGCCGATAAAACTGAAGAAATTCGGAGTCAACTTGGCTAGGCACCCTTCCTCGCAGAGTTCCTGAAGACGTTCGATCGGAAAGATCACGTTAATGTCGAGGTCTGCATCGTCGTGAGGGTATTTCAACTGATGAATGATCAGCTCATCGCGCTTCGCCCCGGAAGGCACGCGCATAAAACGGAAGTCGCCGAAGGGATGGCAGACATCCAGAGGCTGGTCGGTCTTCAGATGCACGCCGCAAGAGCTGACCAGCGTCAACCGAGATGCTGCCAGCGGCTTTCGCAATCGCGCCTGAGGCACAAAGCTCTCTTTGCGAATCATCGAACCGGGGTAGCGCTCGTTGATGGTGTGCCAGAGGTCCGGACGGAGCTGCGTCCCACGCTCGCGCGGGTCGGCCGCGGACAAAGCGCCGTCATCGGCTGCCGTCATGAATCCACCTCCCGGACCTGCGGATGAAATAAAAATGCAGATGAAAGAAAAGCAGGGCCAGAGTCGATTCGTTCGTCTGCAGAACCCGGTCAATGAATTCGCGGTCCACCGGTTCGTCGCGAAGCAGGATTTTTATGGCTTCAGCCCACGACCGGTCAATCTCGTCCTTGCCGACGGCTTCGTCGCCGTCGCCGAGGTGCAAACGAACGAATCGAACGAGCTTTCCGAAATCGCCCTGGGAAGCGGCCTCTCGCAGATACGGAACGGACATGGATCTCTCCCTCTAATGCCACGTGTCCTCGCAAATCTAATGACGCGTGAGCACAGGTGTTCGAAGCGAGAATGGTCGGTATCTCCTTCGTCCGAAGTTGTTGGGTCGAGCCGGAAAGGCTGCATCGTACGTCAGCCCTCGAGTTGCCGCAGAATGAAAAAGCTTTGGTCGTCAGTTCTCAGAGCGCTCGTTCGAAAATGCTGGAGTGCCGCGAGCAAACGCTCTGCCATGCAAGCCGGCGAATCGACAGGCACATTTCGGACGATCTCCATCAGCCCATCTGCTCCGAGCATGATCACTCGCTTCCGTGATTCCGTCCGTATACACAACCAAGACATCGTTCCGATTGAGTTGCACGGCCACTTGCACGTAGTCGGTGCCCGGAATCAGTCCGAGTGGGACCCCCTCGACGGGCCGCGCGAATGGAGTTGTGGCTTCGAGCCAATCCCAGGTGTCGGTCTTTGCGTGGTACCAGAGTGCGGCCGGGTGCCCGGCGTTGGTGAATACAAGCTCGCGGGTCGGACGGCAATACGCAAAGAGGGTCGCCGTAGCGTACTGCTCTCCGTTTCTCTTGGTGTTTAGCAGCGATTCGCTCAACTCGCGCATGAGTTCGGACTGGTCCCATGTATTGATGTGCTTGTTGATCAGTTTCCGGAGCAATTGAGCCATAACGCTGCTCGATCGACCGTGGCCTGAAACATCGGCGAGAGCGAACCGCGAGATAATTCCCTTCGAACAGACAGAAATGTAATGAACGTCGCCGCCGAGCTCGGCTGTTGCGACAGGATCGGAATAAATCCAGCCAGCCAAGCCGGGAAGCTCGACGGAGTGGTTCACCCTGCGATTTCCGCCCCATACCTCCAGGCACGCCAATTGGACGATGTCTTTGAACTCCTGGGGAGCGACATTAGGCGAGTGTTTGGTCATGACCTTCTCTGCGTCGTGCGCCAAGTCTGATTCACCAAAATGAAAAAAGTTTCGGCAGATGAGGCCGGGAAGGATGGTGCGTTCGCAAGGACGTGGGGACATCCCCGTTGGCGCCCGCATACTAGAGGCAGAATGATGCGCTGAGAATTGGACGAACTGGATGAAGGTCAACACGATGCGCGGCCCAAGCGCTCCTTCCCAAGACCGAATTGGCGTCGAAGGCTACGCAGGACAAACAAGCCAGGTGGGCTGCGCTCGCGGCCTCGAAGACGCCCGGTGCACTTCCAGCGTGAAGGAATCGGCGAGCAGGAAAGTCGAACGACGGTCGAAATGATTTCGGCGAAGTAACTTAATCCTCCACGACCTAAGAAGCCGCTTCTAAGGCCTGTTCGCCATCTTCGACGCCAGGTGAAGCAATAGTGCACGGTCCTTATCGTTCATCCGCGCGAGTAATTTTGCGAAAGCCCGAAGCTCGCGTCCCTGTTTCGAGCGGACGGCCGGACTGCGAATGATCTCCGCCGGCATGTTCGGCTTCTTTATGTGATCTTCATCCGTGAAAAGCCGGTACATCGGGACCTGCAGCGCTTGAGCCATTTTTTCCAGAGTATCCACGGACGGAACTGTGTGCCCGTTCTCTACGCGCGATATGTAACACCGGAGGAGGCCGGTGCGTTTTTCGATGTCGCCCTGCGACATATGCTTCTGCGCCCTCAAAGCCTTCAATTGTTCGGCAATGACCATCATTCCTCCATCAGGGATAATACACTGAGCCTGGGCCCGCGGCTCCCACACATGCGATTTCATTTTATCGTTGGAGAGAAATCGAATCAGTGCTTTCTCAAGGTTCGCTCACAGGATTGGTTGAAGGATTGCATTTTCTCGACAACCGCTCGGACTACGATGCCGAAGTCTGGTTAAAATGTCTCGATGACAGGGCGACCGGGCCGCACGGATTTGAATCGTCGAGATTTGCGCACGGGGCGGCTCTGAAAAGGGAAGGCCGCTTTCTCTCTTCGTCCGTCGTCTAACTCTCACTCTTGAGAGCCGGTGAAATGAAGATTCGCCCCGCAACGGCCTCTCGGATGGCAGGCTCCAGATCGGTGACCAGCCGACCTTTTACGACGTAACCCAGCGCCCCGGTGGCCATGCACGTGAGAATAAAGTGGGGATCCGAAATAACCGTCAAGAATACGACCTTCGAAGTACTTCCTGCTTCACGCAATCGCTTGGCAGCCTCGATACCGTTGAGAATCGGCATGCTGATATCTGTAACGATCACGTCAGGCTCTAGCTTGAGGGCGGCCTCCACAAGAGCTTGGCCGTTTTGCGCTTCGCCGACAATCTCGAACCCAGGCCCGAGCAGCCCCGACATGCTTTCCAGCAGAGGACGATAATCGTCCGCCAGCAGTACTCGTGTTTTGCTCAATGGGCCCACGCACAGGACGCAAGACCGCTACGTGATCCTTCGAATCGCACTTCGAGCACTTGCTCCTTTTTCAAGGTGATTTTTTTGCTTCGCCTCTTCCATACGACTATCGAACGAGAGAAAAGTTACACCCTTTGTGGGGCTGAACAGCCCCGCGCAAAAAAGTTTTGTGGAATTGTATCTTTTTGACTGTTGGTGAATCTCATGGGCCGAGTGCTTCCTGGGCCGCAATACGGCAATGCGGACTTTGAGGCGCCACGTGTGGAGCGATCTGGCGGGAAAATAAAATAGCATTGTTGTAAATCTCACGGAGAACAGGAGCACGGAATGGCAGAAGTAAAACTGGTAGTGATGTATCCTCGTCCCAAAGACATTGATGCTTTCGAGAAGGTGTATCAGAACGAACACGTGCCCCTGGCTGTCGCATTGGGCGGCAAGACCAAAATAGTTGGGACCAAGGTACTCGGTTCGCCGGAAGGCACTCCTGCTTTCCATCGCATCGCAGAAATTCATTTCCGGTCAATGGCGGATCTGGAAGCATGCGCAGCGTCAGACGGCGGGAAGCGAGCACTTGCCCATGCCGTGACGATTTCTTCTGGTGGGCCGCCCATTTTCTTGGTAGCTGAAGAGGAAACCTTTACGTTCGCCGGTGCGCAAGGCGCGTAGGCCTTGCGATGCGCGGGGTCCGATCATCAGCAGATGATCCTCTGGCGAAGGCCGGAGCGGAACGGGTCAAGAGTCCAGCAGTCAGGCTTCCGGTCGGCCCTAAGATCGTTCGCCGCGCTAACTGTCGCACGCCTCCGTTCGGCAAAGGGACCCGCCCCAGCGGTCTCGGTGCACGACAAAGGCTTTTCTACACACATGAAGATTTATTTCGGGTTCACCGTAGCGGGGGACCGCTCCTCCGTGGTGGCAGCCACAAAAATCGTTGAGCTGTTGGTGGAGTTGGGCCACGAAGTGCTCACGCGCCATTTGATCCGCGAGGACGCGTGGCAGGCGGACCGGTCTATTTCGCCTCAAGAAGTTTACCGGCGGGACATGACATGGCTTAAGCAGTGTGATCTGTTTGTGGCTGAAGTTTCTGGTTCCTCATTTGGCTTGGGCTTTGAGACTGGCTACCTTCTGGGAGCCACAGAAAAGAAAGTGGTTTTATTCTATCGGCGGGCCGTAGTAACGAAGATATCCCTTTTGATCACTGGTATTACGCACCCGAATTGCAGTTTGGTACCGTATTCGCATCTAGACGAAGTAGAGGACTGGATTAGGTACAAGCTGTTCTAAGAAAACTCCAAAACCTAGCCGTCGCAGTCATGTTTGACCAGGCCGTGGAAGCTTCCGTCAGGCAAGGCGTAAAGAGCAATTACGTTCGGAGAGCACCCTCTTCCGGTGGCTTGTCCAGTTCCGTACCGAGGATTGGACGGCGAAGAACCCAGATGGACAGGTCGTCCGCATCCGAATAGAGCATTTGAAGCGTACTAGAAATGAGAGGCGTCGGGTTAAATTCGTAAACTCTGTAGCGCAGCACCTCGAGAGTTCTCCTGGCTATTTCTTCTCCGCACTCCTGCGCGAAGTGCCCTCCTTCGGCCAGTTCCATCGGCGGCGGGCAATTGCGAATCTGTTCGCGCAAGTATTTCATCGGAGGAGCTCCTAATAACGGGTCTTCCTGATCCGCAGAAGGGAATGGAAACCGGGAAGGTGATATTGGGAGAATTTGAAGCCAAAGAATCACTGTAACTTTGTTCCCCTTTCCTAATCCTACGACTGGGGCACGGAGCTTCATCTAGGGACTTTGTCAAAAAGGAGAGCAACATGCTAGGTATCAGGTTTTTGTCTTCGGGAATAGCCACGATCCTGCTTCTCGGGACACTCTTGCTGCCGCGCGTGAAAGCCGTAGGTGACGCTCCCCACTCGGCGAATGACAGTACGCAACGCACTCCTGTGCTGGTGGAATTGTTTACCTCGGAGGGGTGTTCCGACTGCCCTCCAGCCGATGCCCTGCTGGAGAGGTTGGACCGATCCCAGCCCGTAAGCGGTGCGGAGCTGATCGTTCTCAGCGAACACGTGGACTATTGGAACGATATCGGGTGGAAGGACCCCTACTCCTCTCATGAATACAGCGAACGGCAAGGGGCATACGCTGGTCACTTTCGTCTCAGGGGCGTCTATACGCCACAGATGGTCGTTGACGGAGAGTTCGAGCTCGTGGGTAGCGACGAGAGAGGGGCGATTCAAGCAATTGAAAACGCAACGAAAGCTGAAAAGATACCGGTCAACATCTCTTCGATTCATTTGGAGTCCGGCAACGTCGTCAGTCTGCACGTTAACGTCGGTCAATTGCCTTCTTCCGTTGCAGCAGGGTCTCCGGAAGTGTTGATAGCAACGGCCGATGAAAGCGACGAGTCATACGTGAGCCGCGGAGAGAACGCCGGAAGAAATCTGAAGCATATTGCGGTTTTGCGGAGCCTCACCCCAGTCGGAACGGTGAACCGGGCCGGGGAATTTTCTCAAGATGTTAGGATCCATATTAATCGCGAAAATACCCGCAACCTAAGGTTTGTCGCTATCGTGCAAGAAGTGCCGGTCGGCAGAGTGCTAGGGGCGGGATGGGCCCGGCCTTCGAATTAGCCTTGTCCGCGCGTCGTGTTCGGCGTCCAGTCGCCCATTGCGTCAAGGTGACTGAATCCGAGGGGGGCAAATGAAATACGGAGTTGTGCTTGGATTGTCAATCGCCATCTTTGCGCTAGCGAATATGAAAGAAAGCCCATCAAGCAAGCAGGCAGACTCACCTTCTATCGGACTGCAGGTGGGAAACAGAGCGCCGGTTTTTGCATCTCGCGACCAGTTTGGTCATGACCAATCAATCGAGACGCTGAGGGGGTCGAACGGCACGGTTCTTCTTTTCTTCCGTTCGGCCGATTGGTGACCATTCTGCAAAGCGCAGCTCGTGCAGCTGCAAAGTGCCAAACAAAGGTTCGAAAAGCAGGGAATCAAGATCGCTGCTATCAGCTATGACAGTCCGGCGATCCTCAAGGACTTCGCTGAGCGGCACAAAATCGAGTTTCCGCTGCTGGCCGACCCCGATTCCAAGATTATTGGCAGCTTTAACGTCCTGAACGCAGAAGCGACTGGGAAGAACAAAGGAATGGCGCACCCCGGATTTTTCTATATCGACTCGGGCGGCGTTATTCGCGAAAAGTACTTCGAAGCGAAGTACGTCGACCGATTTACGCCGAACAATGTGATTGGGAAGCTTTTCCCCGAACTGACTGAGGAAGTGAGCCAGAAGATCGAAGCGCCGCATCTTCGGCTCACGCTTGAGCAATCGGATCGCGACGTCGTACCCGGCAGCCGGGTAAGCTTGATCGCCGAAATCGAGCTTCCGGCAGAAACCCACGTCTATTCTCCCGAAGTGCAAGGGTACAAGCCGATCCAGCTCGCCGTGGATGAGGTTCCGGGAATTGAACTTGCGCCCGTCACTTACCCGAGTTCCAGGATCCTGTACTTGGAAGCCATTCAGGAACACGTTCCGGTCTTTGAGGGTAAGTTCCGTATCGTTCAGGATGTCACGGTAAACTTCTCTCCGACTTCCGATATTGTTCGGTCGCTGGCTTCTGCGGGGAAGACGATTTCGATCAACGGAGAGTTGAGGTATCAAGCCTGCGACAACAAGGTGTGCTACCCGCCGACATCCGTGCCTGTCATGTGGACTTTAAAGGTATTTCCCCTGGATCTCAAAAGGTCTCCGGAGGGCATTCGACATCAGTAGCTGTTGTAACGATCGGAAGGAACCAATGTTTCATTGGGTTTCGAATGGAGGAAACAATGAGTGAAGTCGTCTATGTTTCGAAATCAAGTATCGAACGAAAGCAGGGACCGCTTCGCATCGCACACCTGCCAGGGGAATCGCAGCCTGTTATCTTCAGCGTGCACGGGGCGATTGCAGAGCACTACAAGGTTGATCCGGCGAAGCTAAAGGAGTCCCATTCTTCGACGATTGATTATGTCATCTCCGCAACCGCTGGCTGAATGATGGGTACCTTTGGAGGTGCGCTGGATGCGCGCCAAATCGATGCCAGCAATGGAAAGTTGACAGCAGATGTCATCGGAGAGGTGGAGCAGGAGGAAGGCGTACTGGTGATCCGCCGGATCCATGTCGCGATGCGCCTAGTGGCGCCCGAAGATGTGAAAGAAACAGTGGAGCGCGTGCATGGCATTTACGCGATGCGCTGCCCCCTGTATCGCACGTTGCGCGAGGCGATCCAGCTCACATCATCTTACGAGCTGGTGGCTCCGGCAGCGGCGTCCTAGTGACACTCATGGGAAAAAAGCGAGCGAGAGGTTCGTACCAGAATCCGAGTCATGGTGAGGCGGTGTGAAGCACGCAATTCTGGGTGCGGGAGGGGTGGGTGGCCTGGTCGGAGCGAGCCTCGCTCACGAAGGTGAACAGGTCACGTTACTCCTGCGCCCCGAAAGCCTCGCCCAGCATCCCGGGTACCTTCGGCTCGAAGGACCCGCCGGTAATTTCGAGGCAGCGGTGCGAATCGATGCAGAACTCCGCGAACCGGTGGATGTGCTCTGGGTGACTGTCAAAGCGTATCAGCTTGCCGCCGCGCTGCAGGCAGTTGTACGCGATGGCACCTCGATTGGAGCAATCGTTCCCCTGCTGAATGGGATTGATCATGTCACGCTGCTGCGATCACGCTTCGATCCCAAGGGCGTTGTCCCGGGGACGATTGCCGTCGAATCCGAACGCGTCGCACTCGGTCACATTATTCAGCGTTCACCGTTTGCCCGTTTGGCGCTTTCGGCGACTGGAGAGCGACAACTGGAGGGCGTTGCCGCCCTGCTTCGGCGCGCGGGCTTTTCTTGTGAATTTCAAGCTGACGAGAAAACGATGCTCTGGAGCAAACTCGCGTTCCTGGCGCCATTCGCGCTCACCACCAGCGCGGGAAATAAGAGCAAGCAAGAGATCTGCGCCGACTCTGCGTGGCGGGCACGGCTCGAATCAACGATACGCGAGGCCTGCGCCGTTGCGGCCGCGGAAGGGGCGACTGTCGATCACTCAAGAATCCTGGCGACCATCGAATCGTTACCTCCAACGATGCGAAGCTCGATGCAAAAGGACGTGTCGGCCGGCCGCAGGCCCGAACTCGACGCAATAGGTGGTCCGATCGTTCGGGCCGGAAGAGCCCATCGTATCGATGTGCCTACAACTCGCGAACTGATTGCAAGAATCGAAGACTGCCTGAGCCACTAGCCCTTTGTTACCCACGTCAGATGCATACAAAGCTAACCGAAATGCAGCAAAGCGGATACGCGGATCTGGCATTGGGTTACGCCGGGCAGGCAACGCGAACCAATTTGTTACGCCGCGACGAAACCTTTTGGAGAGTTGAGAATCATACCGCAGGTAGTCCGATGCTGATTCAACACAGCGGATCGTTCCCAAATCGTCCTAGGGGCGAACAACTTCGAACTCGGAATGGAGATGGCGCTCCGATTTAGTACGGACTATCTTCACGGATGAACTTCAGCCTGAAGGAAATGTTGTAGATCTCAAACTTCGAACAGGAGCTAATTAAGGACAATGACAAAGTCAAAGAAAGCCATGATCGCGGGCGCTGCGCTCGCAGGTTTGCTCGCCGGTACCACGACAACGATCCAGGCCTCCAACCTCCTCACCGGCATGCATTCCGCGGCCCAGTCGGACCAGTCAGACAACAAGGTGAAGGAAAAGCATGCTTGCAAGGGTCAGAACTCCTGCAAGGGCAAGGGTGGATGTAAATCGAGCGACAACGGCTGCAAAGGCAAGAACTCTTGCAAGGGCAAGGGCGGCTGCGCAACCGACGGCTCGAAACCTCCAGCCGACGATCCCAAGCAGTAATTATTTCAAAACAGCGGTGTCTGGTGTTGAGGGCCGGACTGCACTACCGGCCCTCGATACTTGTCCGCATCATCTTTTCGCATCGTCCAGCGGAGTGAGGAAATGCCTGCCAATCGCTTTAACGGCCACACGGACTACGGAATCGGGATCGGCCTGCGTTCCCCCCATTACCATCACATCCTGACGCGCAAGCCCGTCGTGGATTGGTTCGAAATCATATCTGAAAATTTCATGATTGACGGCGGACGCCCGCTGCGCATCCTCGATCAGATTCTGGAACAATACAAAGTAGTGCAGCACGGCGTCTCCATGTACTTCGGTTCGGCCGAACGCCCCAATCGTGAGCACTTAAAGCGCCTGAAAACCCTAGTCCAGCGCACCAAGACTCCCTGGCTTTCCGACCATCTCTGCTGGGGCAGCGTTGACGGCCGCTACACGCACGACCTGCTGCCCATGCCCTACACTTTCGAAGCCGCGCGCATCACCGCGCAGAAAATCCGCGAAGTGCGCGATTTCGTCGAAATTCCCGTCGCCGTCGAAAACGTCAGCAGCTACGCAGAATTTCACGTTTCCGAAATGACCGAATGGGAATTCCTCAACGAAGTTGCCGAACGCGCCGATTGCGGCATCCTGCTCGACGTAAACAATATTTATGTTTCGTCGCAGAATCACAGCTTCGACCCGTTCACCTACGTCAATAGCGTCCCTGCAGAACGCGTCGCGCAAATCCACATCGCCGGGCACTCGAAATATCGCAAGTACATCCTCGACACCCATGACCA
>Ga0210388_10000973_pt1 | contig 22689 bp, 17 predicted proteins | sample IncBWC19OmetaG_FD_155485 | JGI IMG/M metagenome (GOLD analysis project Ga0210388, IMG submission 155485) | Forest soil microbial communities from Barre Woods Harvard Forest LTER site, Petersham, Massachusetts, United States - Inc-BW-C-19-O ...
TGCTGCGTACCCTGCGGCGGGGGCTCGTTGTTCTTCGAGTTGCCGCCCGAATCAGGGCTGGAGGCCTGCATCGCGGCCGCCGAGCCGGTCGCGCGCGGATATCGGAGCTGCGCAGGAGGCGCTCCACCGGCCGGCTGCATTGGAAATCCTGCGGCGCGAACACCCGGGCCTTCGATGACTACATCGTCCACAACGGGCGCTACGTTCTTGGGCTGATAGGCGAGGCTGACCCAGGAAATGCTCGGCGCCAGGCCCTGATTGGTGTCGACGAACACGGCTCTCCACTGGACGAATCGCGCGGGCGGGCAAGTGATGACTTCGCCCGACGCGCTCTTGTATGGGCCGGACCACGGGCTCCAGTTGTCTTCGGGCGTCGAGGTGTTGCCGGAGCGAACGTAGAAGGCGACTTTGCCATCCGTTGCACCGTTATCGCCCCACCAGGTCAGGTGGCCCCAGCGCGAGAATATCTTTGCGTCGAAGGGCTCGGATTCGAAGCTCCCGTTGGGCTCCGATCCCGGACCAAGCGTGAAGATTTTGCCGGGATTGGCGGTGGCGACGAAAACTTTACCGGCGGCACCGGCGACGAGGCTGGTTACCTGTTCGGATGCGGTAGAGGCCAGACTGGAATAGACGTCATCGCCTTCGAGCTCGACGAGCGTGCCGTTGTCGCCGGTCCCGAGAAGGAGTTTGCCGATGGGCGAAAGACCCATCGAGAGCACCAGGTCGTCGCGCGAGGTCCAGAGAGTTTGCGGGGACCCGTCTGGCGCGATGCGGACGACCTCGGCGCCGCCGCCGGTGGCGATGGCTGGGAACGGGAACACGATGTTGGTTTGGCCGGCGCCGGGCTGCGCCTGCGCGACAACCGTTCCCCCTCCTGTAACGGTTGTGACCGTGGTCGGCGGAGTCACGGACGCCGGCGGCAGACGCAACGGCGTTGCCGGAGCGCGATTTTTCTCTCCGATGGATGCGGCGTAGATATTTCCGTCGGGATCGGTGACGAGCGAAGTGACCTCCGCCTTATTCGTTTCGTAGATGACGAATGAAGTGCCAGCCTCGGGCGCGGCTTTCGGAGCCTTACGCGTGATTTCGACGCGGACGACGAGGCCGTCCGGTTCGGTGCCGATCAGGAGATTGCCCTTCGAATCGACGGCGAGCGAACGCGCGTGACGCTCGCGGCTTTGATAGAAAAGCTGCCCTTTACCTTCCGGCGTGACGGCGAAGACTTCGCCCGTATCGCCCGTGGCCACGTAGAGCGCGCCTTGCGCATCGACCGCGAGAGCCCAGATGTATTTCGTTTTCGGCTCGAAGAAAACCGTCTTTTTCCCTTCGGGGGTTACCTGATAGACCTTGCCGTCGGGCGATGTGCCGACATAGAGATTGTCGGCGGAATCGAATGCGATCGCCTGTGCGGCAAGCTCGGCCGATTCGAACACCGTGGTGGGCTTGCCTGCATCGTCGAACCGCAGAACTTTCGCGTCCGAGCCGCCGGCCGCGTAGAGCTGCCCCTTCGAACTCAGCCGCAGCGCCCAGACGTAGGCGAGATTGGGATCGGCGAAGGAATCGAATTTTAGCGCGGGGCGAAGCCTGCCGTCGCTTCGAACCGCGACACCTTTTGCCGTCCCTTTTTGAAATTCCGCGAAATCCGTTTGCCGCCAATAGCGGGTGTGTTCGGCGCGCGCGGCCAGGGGCAACAGCATTGCGGCAGCCAACAGGCACACGACGTACGTTCGCCGAATCATCCAGGAAAGCTCCTTTGGGGATGGGAAATCACTTCACGGTTATCGTCAACATGCGCTGACCCGCAATCACCTGATGCATTTCGACCGACCACTCGCCCGCCGTGGATTGCAGCAGCAGGCGCGCGTTGCCGGAATTCTGCCGTTGATCGAGAACGTTAATGGCCGAAATCGGCACGTTCGGCAGTTCCTTATCCTCGACGAGCATCGTGGGAGTGGACTGAAGCAGAGTGGCGTAGACACGGTCATTGTGGCGTTCGCGATTGGTCAGCTGGATCAGCTCTTCAAGCCCGGGCAGCTGTCCCTGCGAAGTGGCGGCGAGCGATTGCACGTTGCGGTTCAGAAAATCGGCACCGCTGACGACGAGTTGGAGCGATCCGCGCGTGGCTTGCGCCGGAATCGTCACCGGAATTTCCTGGATGAACGGGGCGCCACGATAGGGATGCAGCAGCACTTTCACCGATAGCGATTCGCCGGGCTGCACTTCGCTGTGGTCGATCCAGGCGTTGTCGATGGTGGCCCAGCGCTTTTCGGTAAGAGCCTTTACGTGCAGTTCGATGTGATCGATTTGCGGCGGCTCGTAGGGGTTCGAATAGATTCGCGCGAAGTCCGACATCACTTCCGTGGCCACGTAGAAGGCCGCGGGCGTGGTCTGGTCCGTAGGCGCGAAAAGATCCTCGAGCTGCACGGGCGTGTGCCCCTTGACCGCGATCGTGCCGTCCATTTGCAGCGTGGAACCTTCCCCATAGGCGGGGCTGCCGACGATGCCGTTGAATGCGGCGGTCGCCACGAGAGTCGGAGTCAGCTGCGGGCTTTCGATCACTTCGAAATGGTACTTTTTCTGCTCGGCGGGCGTGTCGAGCGTCACCTCCAGCGGGATCATCCTGGGACCGGGACCGAGCTGGCCCATCACCGCGGTCTGCCGGTCTTGTGTCAGGGTGCCGATGGTGCCGCCGGTGCTCATGATTTTCGTCGAGGCCTGGGCGGAGGCAAGCGTCATGACCACATGCGCCCGCGAGAGCGGCATGGCTACGGAGCCGAAACCGAAAATCGGATGGCCGCAGGCGAGGATGCGATCGCCGATGACGGTTGTGACCGTGCAGCCCGAGCTGATCGAAAGATCGCCCTCAACCAGATCGATGCCGACCATGTCGCCGGGCTGGAGCTTCGCATCGTCTGGAGAAGCGGGGGCCGTGCCTCCGGCCATTGCCGTCATGCCCCAGGCCGTGAAATCCTTGCCAAAGCGCGCGAGGGTTTCCGGATACAAGCCCGCTGTCACCAGCGGGGTTTCGATCGGAACCAAATACTGTCCCGCGCCCACCGATGCGCGAGCGGCGAATTCGGCGGGCACGTCGATATGCGCGGACATCGCCGGGCTGGCCGTCGCCGGTGCTTTCTCGATTTCGAACATGTCGCTGATCGGTGTGACGCCGCCGATCGCTTCGCGCGTGAATTGGCCAAGCTTCAGCGCCAGCGCGCCGGCGAGCTTGCCGTCGAAATAGACCGGACTGCCGCTCATCCCGGCGACGACGCCCGTTTGCTGGACTTTGTCGCCGAGCAGCCGGACCAGGATGACGTCGAGCTGCGGGCCCACGGCGTTGTGCAGGATTCCGATCACTTCGAGGTCGATTTTCTCGACCTGATCCCCTTCGAAAATGGTATAGGCGACGCCCTTCATGCCGGGCTTGATTTGACTGACCGGAATGGTAGCGGGAGCGTCGGTGGCGCGCGCCAGCCGCGGGCCGGCCAGCAAAAGTACCGCCAAAAGCGCCAAACTCAATCTGCGCAGGAGCTGGGCCATCAGAGCTCCATGATACGCGCCGGGAAAGCGGGAGGCAAACCGACGGCCTTTCAAACCATGCGGGCTGGGCCGATGCGCTGTCATTTATTTCCCCAGAGGCACTTCAAAGAACATGAGCGCCTTGCTCTCCGGGACGGTCGTAACGTCGGGCACGTAGAGGCTGGCATTCGCGGCGAGCGATAGATCGTGATTCAGGTCGAAGAAGAGGAAGCCGTGGATCGTCGCTTCCGGCGGCACGATATCGGCGTCCAGCGCAAGCGGCCTAATCGTTTCCATCACCTTGTCGGTTTTCTTGTCCGTGATCGAGCCTATGCCGACGGGAAAACGGCGCGATTGAGGCGCCGGCGGACCGTTCGGGTGCGCCACCACGGCGGAGACTTCCTGCGGTGAAAGCCAGTCGATATCCTGATGCTTTCCGCTGGGGAATCTCACGGACAGCTGGATGGTGCTGGTATCCACGCGAATCGGCTGGAGAGTTTCGTTGTGGAAGAAAACTTCGACGGGCAGGATTCCCACCGCCAGCGGACTGGCTTTTCCGAATTTTTCTTTGGCGCGCGCGGCATCGGCATAGGAATTCGCCGAGACGATCAAACCCTCATGTTTATCCTGCGGCAAGTTTGCGCCAGGCTGATTGGGCGGCGGCGTCTTGTCCGGCGGCGTGCTGGATTGCGCCAGGCCCGCGGCGCATGCCAGCGAGGCAGCCGCGAGAAGCAACAGCACGCGAGTCGGTAGGCGCATCATGATCGGTCTGTCCGTCTGCTTCTCCGATGCCAGCCGAACACGGCAAGTTGTGTGCGGTCCGATGCCGCCACTATAGCGCGGATTGGCAAATTCGGAATCATCCGGACAGCCGCGAATGCCCGCCCGAGCGGCGACGGCTACATTTCCCTTGACACTGATTTGCCCGCGTGCAAACTTCCCCCACTGTTATTGCCCCTCTAGATAGGAGGACTTCATCTTATGGCCAGCCGAAGAGAATTTTTGCAGATTGGAGTTGCAGCTCTGGCGCTTCCGATTTCCGCACGCACCGGCGTGAAGGCCACCGCGGCCGCGGGAGAATCCGCGCCGGCGCAGCTCTACAAGGTGATCTACGACGAGCGGCATGCCTCGAGCCGCGCGTTCGCGAGCGAAGTGAAACGTCTCGGCGCACCGGTCCAGGGCATCAAGGGAGATATCACCGATTTCTGGTTCAACGAGCTCGATGCACGCTGGAAAAAGGAACCGGTCGCCGTCGCCGGGCTCACCGAGCACGGCCCGCTGTTCTGCCTCGAAAGACTTTCGTGGGATCACGGAATGCGCGTCGTCTATCGTGCCGATCACAGCTATCGCGCCGACGGCTACATGGAGCACGAGCTTTCCGGCTCCGAGCGCATGTTGCGCGAGGCCGTCGATCTCAGCTCGAGCGGCCCCCATTGGAGCACGCGCGTGGCGAGCCTGCTGACGCGTTGTCCCGCCACCCGCGCCCAGGCCTCGAAACTGACCATTGTCACTCCCGCGGCGAAGCAGGCCGGCGATCCTGAGCATCTGGTTTCCTGGGTGATCGCTCCGGCGGGCGGCGCGCGAAAGTATTCGGGCGCATAGATTCGCGAGGAGCGTGTGATGCGGCTTCCCCCGGGAGTAGCGAGCGCAGATTTCTCCGCCGCCCTAGAGCAATTCGAAGCGGCGGTCGGAAAGCAATGGGTCTTCACATCCGATGAGGATGTGGACCTCTATCGCGACTCGTATTCGCCCTTCTGGCACGAACAGGAAGAGCCGGTTCCCTCCGCGGCCGTCGCGCCCGACGGAGTGGAGCAGGTGCAGGCCGTCGTTCGCATCGCCAATAAGTACAGAATTCCTCTCTGGACGATTTCCACCGGCAAGAATCTGGGCTACGGCGGCTCGGCGCCGCTCCTGGGCGGCAGCATGGTCCTTGATTTGAAACGCATGGATCGCATTCTGGAGGTCAACGACAAGAATCACTACGCCCTGGTCGAGCCCGGAGTCAGCTATTTCGATCTCTATCGCTACATTCAGGACAAAGGTTTGAAAGTCTGGATCGATCCCGCCGATCCGGGCTGGGGAAGCCTGATCGGTAACGCCGTCGATCGCGGGGGTGGACGCACGCCGATGCGCGACCACTTCGACGCCGTCTGCGGGATGGAGGTAGTGCTGCCGGATGGCGAGCTGTTGCGCACCGGCATGGGCGCGTTGCCGAATTCGAAGACCTGGCAACAATATAAGTATGGCTTCGGTCCCTACATCACTCCCGCGTTTTCGCAGTCGAGCCTCGGCATCGTCACAAAAATGGGCATCTGGCTCTTCCCGGAGCCTGAAGCGTATCTGACGGGCACGGTCACGGTGCCGAAGCGTGACGATTTGAAACCGCTCGTCGCCGGGATGGCCTATCTGCTCAATTCGAATATTGTGATGGGGACAACGAGCGTCGGCAGCCCACTGAATTTCATGCGCGCCGATCCGCAGCTGGCGGCGCTGCACGCAAAACCCGGCGGAGCAACCACGGAAGACCTTGAAGGTTTTCTGCACTCGCGAAACATGGGCTATTGGAGTGTCGAGCTGCCATTTTACGGGCCCGCGAAAGTGGTGCAGGCGCAGTGGGAATACGCCAAGCAGAGATTTTCGTCGATCGAGGGCGTGAAATTCCAGGACGGCAAGCTGCGTCGGTTTCCGATCGATCCTGCCGAGGTGCCGAGCTTCCAGAATTCCGTCGCAGTCGGAATTCCCAGCCTCGGAGTCTTCGGTGTCGGTGGCGCGCGCAGCAACGGGCATATCTGGTTTTCACCCGTGGTGCCGATGACCGGCGAAGCGGTGCTCGAGGCGCAGAAGGTTTTCACGGACGCGTACGCCGAGTTCGGCATGCCTATGGGGCCCATGTTCTTTCTGGGGCCTGCGTCGAACTACGCGCGCTGCTTCCTGATTCTCTTCGGATTTCCGATCGAGCACGACGTCGAAAAGAACAAAAGGAACCGCGAGAATTTCATGAAGATCGTCAAAGTGGCGGCCGAACACGGCTGGGGCGAATACCGCACGCACACGGCGTTCATGCAGACGGTGTCGGACACCTATTCGTTCAACGACCATTCGCTGCGACGATTTCACGAAACGGTCAAAGACGCCATCGATCCAAACGGAATCCTGTCGCCGGGAAAATGCGGCATCTGGCCAAAACGAATGAGAAAGGCAACGGCATGAAAAAAGCACGAGCGGCAATGCTGCTGGCGTCGAGTCTGATGATGACAAGCGCCACATTCGCTTCACCGGGTGCTTCGTCCGATCAGGACCAGATCGATCGCGGCCACAAGGTCTTCGACAAATGGTGCTTTCCCTGCCATGGCACCGGCGTGGGCAAGCCGGGCACCGATTCGCTGGCGGCGCGGGGACAGAAGCCGGCCGTGCTCGAGGAGCGCACCGATTTGACGGCGCCCGCGATCAAGCAGTTCGTCCGGCACGGCGTGCTGTTCATGCCGACGTTCCGTAAGACCGAAATCAGCGACGCCGAGCTCGACGCGATTTGCGCGTATTTGACGAGGAACAACAAGCCGTAGCGGCAGGTCGCGCGCTCCGGGTGAAGCGCGCGATCAAAGAACCAATTGGGGTGGCGCAACTGATGGCAATCAGGAGCGAAAAATGAAACTCCCGCCAGGCGTAAGCGCGAGCGATTTCGCCGCAGCGATCCAGCAGTTCCAGGACGCTGTCGGCAAGGAATGGGTGTTTACCAGCGACGAAGACGTGGCGCTGTATCGCGACGCCTATTCGCCGTTCATGGGTGAGCCTGAGGAAAGGTTCGCGTCCGCGGCGGTAGCGCCGGAAAGCGTCGAGCAGGTTCAGAAGGTCGTGCGGGTCGCCAATCAATACAAAATTCCCATCTATCCCGTTTCGACCGGCAAAAATCTCGGCTACGGCGGTTCCGCCCCCGTGCTTTCCGGCAGCGTGGTGTTGGACCTGAAGCGCATGAACCGTATCGTCGAGGTCAACGAGCGCAACGCCTACGTGCTGGTCGAGCCGGGCGTCAGCTACTTCGATCTGTACCGCTACATTCAGGAAAAGGGGCTGAAGCTGTGGGTCGACGTACCCGATCCCGGCTGGGGCAGCCCCGTCGGCAACGCGCTGGACCGCGGCGGCGGCTACCTGATGCCGCAATTCCGCAATCATTTCGACTCGCATTGCGGGATGGAAATCGTTCTCGCCAGTGGCGAAATCATGCGCACGGGCATGGGTGCGCTGCCGGGTTCGAAGACCTGGCAGGAATACAAATCCGGCTTCGGCCCGTGGATCGACGGCATGTTTTCGCAGTCGAATTTCGGTGTGGTGACGAAGATGGGATTCTGGATCATGCCGCAGCCGGATTCCTATTTTTCGGGCATCGTCACGGTGCCGCGCCACAACGATCTGATCCCGCTGGTGCGGACCCTCACCTACCTCGAAAATACCCGGGCCACCAACGGCATGCCCGACCTTGGCAGCCCTCTGTTGGGGATTCCGATGCTTTCCGAGTTCGCCGCACGGTTCGACCAGGGATCGAGCCCGTTCGACCGGCCGCAGGACGCGGAACTTACAGCTCTAATCGCCAAGGCCGGCGGCGAAATGTCGCCGGAGCTGGATGATTACGCGCAGAAAAAAGGCATCGGCTACTGGAACTGCAAGCTCAGCTTTTACGGCGCCCCGAAAGCCAATGCCGCAAACTGGGCGTTCGCCAAGGAGAAATTCAGCGAGATTCCGGGCGCGAAGTTCGAAGACGGCGAAAGTTACAAATTGCCGTTGACTCCCGAGCAGCAGGAAAAAGTCCACAAGCCGCAATTCGGCATACCGAGCCTGGCAATGTTCTCAATCGGCGCGCGGTCGCCGATGAATCCGACGCCGGCCAACGGTCATATGTGGTTTTCGCCGATCATTCCGCGGACCGGTGAGGCGATTTTCGAAGCGAATCGCGTCTTCGCGGCGGCTGCCAAGGAATTCGGACTGCCCTTCCTCAACTTCAATTTGCCGTCCACGTATTGGGAGCGCTCCTTCATTTTCATTTTTGCATTCCCGGTGACGAAGGACGTCGAAACGAACAAGAAGAACCGCGCGGCCTTCGGGAAACTGATCAAGGTCGCGGCGGAGCACGGTTGGGGCGAATACCGCACGCCGCCGGCCTTTCAGGACGCGATCATGGCGACGTATTCCTACAACAACAACGCCCTGCTGCGTTTTCACGAAACGGTCAAGGACGCCGTCGATCCCAACGGAATTCTTTCCGCCGGGCGATACGGAATCTGGCCAAAGCACATACGGGAGGCCAAATCATGAAAAAGTCCGCTGCTTTTCTGATTGTCGCGCTGGCTGTTTCGATTGCAGTTGCCGCCGCGCCGGCCCGCGCGCAGAGCGACCAGGGCGTCTCGCGTTCGCACGCCTGGGTGAATGCCACCGTGAATGGCGAAGGCCAGCCACGCGGCTACCTGCAGTATCAGAACTACTGCTCGATGTGCCACGGCGAAGGTGTCGGCAAGCCCGGCACACTGGCGCTGCAGGCCAAATATAAGGGCCAGCTGCCGGCACTGCTGGAAAAGCGCACGGACCTGACGCCGCAACTCATCAAGATGTACGTGCGCAACGGAATTTCGGTGATGCCGATTTTTCGCAAGACGGAAATCAGCGACGCGGACCTGGACGCGATCTGCGCATATCTGACGCGCAACAACTCGAAGCAGTAGCGGCGTGTACGCGCTATCGAGCCACGAGGAGCAAAGATGAGAGTACCGCCCGGCGTCAGCCCCGCCGATTTTGCCGACGCCATCAAACAATACGAAGCCGCGATCGGCAAGGAATGGGTGTTCACGTCCGATGAGGACGTGGACACCTACCGCGACTCCTATTCGCCGTTCTGGCACGAAAATGAGGAGCCGATTCCGTCCGCTGCTATCGCTCCGGGCGAAGTCGAGCAGGTGCAGGCGGTCGTCAAAATCGCGAACTCGCACAGGATTCCGCTCTGGACGATTTCGACCGGAAAAAACCTCGGCTACGGTGGTTCCGCGCCGCTGCTGGGAGGCAGCGTGGTGCTCGATCTGAAGCGTATGAATCGCGTGCTCGAGGTCAACGACAAGAATCATTACGCGCTTGTCGAGCCCGGCGTCAGTTATTTCGATCTCTACCGCCACATTCAGAACCAAGGACTGAAAGTCTGGATCGATCCGCCCGATCCCGGCTGGGGCAGCCTGGTCGGCAATGCGCTCGAGCGTGGTGGCGGCTATACGCCGATGCGCGACCACTTCGATTGCCACTGCGGCATGGAGGTGGTGCTGGCGAATGGAGATGTGGTGCGCACGGGCATGGGCGCGCTGCCGAACGCGAAGACATGGCAGCAATACAAATACGGCTTTGGCCCTCACGTCGACGGGATTTTCTCGCAGTCGAATTTCGGCATTGTCACAAAAATGGGCTTCTGGCTCTATCCGCAGCCGGACGCGTTTCTTTCCGGCAGCGTGATGGTGTCGAAGCACGAGGACCTGCACGGACTGGTCGAAGTATTTGCGAATTTGATCGATTCGAACATCGTGCAGGCCACGACCACCGTTGTCAGTCCCCTGGCATACGGACGCGATCCGGAATTGGCCGCTCTGCGGGCGAAGGGCTCAACCAAGGATCTTGAAGACTACGCAGCTCAGAAAAACATTCCGTACTGGAGCGTGTCGCTGCCGTTCTACGGCTCGCCGAAAGTCGTGGCGGCGCAATGGGAATACGCGCGCGACAAATTCTCAGCCGCGATTCCGGGCGCCCGATTTCAGGACGGCGCCTCCTACCGCTTTCCTCTCGACGCCGATCAGTTGGCGAAAATTGCGAACCCCGTACCGTTCGGCGTTCCCAGTTTGCAGACTTTTTCAGTGGGCGGCCCGCGCAGCCAAGGCCACATGTGGTTTTCACCGATCATCCCCATGACCGGTGAGTCGGTCCTCGAGGCGCAGCAGGTCTTCGATCAGGTTCACAAAGACTTGGGTGAGGCCGGCGGCGCATCCGCCGCGTTCCCGGTCTGGTCGTTCTTCGCGCGCGCGTTCGTGATCATTTATTTCTTTCCGATCGAGCACGACGTGGAGAAAAACCGCCGCAACCGAGAAATCTTCCGCCGCCTGGTGACAACGTCGGCCGAGCACGGCTGGGGCGAATACCGCACGCACACCGCGTTCATGGGCGATATCTCCGACGCGTATTCGTTCAACGACCACGCGCTGCGGCGCCTGCACGAATCGATCAAGGACGCGCTCGATCCCAACGGCATCCTGGCCGCCGGCAAGTGCGGCATCTGGCCGAAATCGATGCGGAAGGCTAAGGGCGTCGCGTAAGCGGGATGGGCATGAGTACCGTGAGAGATCGAATGGGGGGCATGAGATGAAAATTCCGCCCGGGGTAAGCGCCGGCGATTTTGCCGAAGCGATCAAGCAATTTGAGCAGGTCGTCGGCAAAGAATGGGTCTTCACCAGCGACGAAGACGTCGCGATGTACCGTGACGCGTATTCACCGTTCTACGGCGAGCAAGACGAGCTCGTCGCCTCGGCCGCCGTTGCGCCCGACAATGTCGAAGACGTCCAGAAGATCGTCCGCATCTGCAACAAATTCAAAATTCCGCTCTACCCCGAATCGACAGGTAAAGACCTCGGCTACGGCGGCTCCGCGCCCGCGTATTCGGGCAGCGTGGTGCTCGACCTGAAGCGCATGAATCGCATTCTCGAAGTGAATGAAGACAACGCCTACGCCCTGGTCGAGCCCGGCGTCAGCTACTTCGATCTCTACCGTTACATTCAGGAGAAAGGAATCAAGCTCTGGGTCGACGTGCCCGACCCCGGCTGGGGCAGCCCCATCGGAAATTCTCTCGATCGCGGCGGTGGCTATCTCACCGCACTCTATCGCAACCATTTCGATTCGCATTGCGGTATGGAGGTGGTGCTCGCTAACGGCGAAATCCTACGCACTGGCATGGGCGCCATGCCCGCGGCGAAAACCTGGCAGCAATACAAATCCGGCTTCGGCCCGTGGATCGACGGCCTGTTTTCGCAATCGAACTTCGGGGTGATTACGAAAATGGGCTTCTGGATGCTGCCGCAACCCGACGCCTATCTTTCAGGCACGGTGACTGTACCGAAGCACTCCGATCTGAGCCAGATGATCGACGTCCTCGGCTGGCTCGAAAACACGAACTGCACTACCGGCATGCCGTTCCTCGGCAGCCCGCTGCTTAGCCGCGGCGGACCCTTCGGCCCCAGCGGACCGCCGCCGGACGGCGAGCTGACCGCGCTGATGGCAAAACCCGTGGAGGAAACCTGGGCGCAGCTTGACGAATACGCCCAGCGCAAGGGCATCGGTTTTTTCAGCACCACGCTCAGCTTCTATGGCGCGGCCGCCGCCAACGCCGCCAATTGGGAATTCGCCAAAGAGAAATTCTCGGCGATTCCCGGCGCCAAATTTATCGACGGCGAAGCGTACAAGCTTCCGCTGACCCCCGCGCAAATGGACAAGGTCAACGTGCCGCAGTTCGGCATTCCCAGCCTGCGCATGTTCTCCATGGACGCGCGCTCGGATGCGAACCCGAATCCCGGCCGCGGCCACATCTGGTTTTCGCCCATCATCCCGCGCAACGGCGAAGCGATTTTCGAAGCCAATCGCGTCTTCACGCAGGCCGCGAAGCAACTCGATCTGCCCGTCCCGCGTTTCAGCCTCCCCACCTGCTATTGGGAGCGCGGCTTCATCTATCTTTTCGGCTTCCCGATCACGGAGAACGTCGAAACGAACAAGAAAAACCGCGCCGCGTTCAAGAAAATCGTCCAGATCGCCGCCGAGCACGGCTGGGGCGAGTACCGCACCGCGCCGGCGCATCAAGGCTCGGTGATGGCGACCTATTCTTTCAACAACAACGCCCTTCTGCGCTTCCACGAGACTGTGAAGGACGCCATCGATCCCAACGGAATCCTTTCCGCCGGCCGGTACGGAATCTGGCCCAAGCATCTGCGGGAGCAAAAAGCATGAGGACTCCGCCGGGCGTCACCCCCGCCGATTTTTCCGCAGCGCTCGAACAATTCGCGACCGCCGTCGGAAAGCCATGGGTGTTCACCAGCGACGAAGACCTCGAGCTCTACCGCGATTCATTTTCGCCCTACTGGCACGAGCAGGAAGATTCGATTCCATCCGCCGCGATCGCTCCCGATGCGGTCGAACAGGTGCAGGCGATCGTCCGCATTGCGAACAAATACAAAATCCCTCTCTGGACGATTTCAACCGGGAAAAATCTGGCATATGGCGGCTCGGCCCCGCGCCTTTCCGGCAGCGTCACGCTCGATCTGAAGCGCATGAACAAAGTACTCGAGGTAAGCGAGGAAAACGCCTACGCGCTTGTCGAGCCGGGTGTCAGCTACTTCGATCTTTATCAGTACATCCAGGAACACAAGCTCAAAGTCTGGATCGATCCGCCCGATCCCGGCTGGGGCAGTCCGGTCGGAAATTCGCTCGAACGCGGCGGCGGCCGCGGGCCGCTGCACGATCATTTCGCCACGGTCTGCGGACTGGAAGTCGTGCTGCCCGATGGCGAACTCGTGCGCACGGGCATGGGTGCGATGCCTGGCTCGAAGACCTGGCAGCAGTATCGCTACGGCTTCGGCCCCTATGTCGACGGCATGTTCTCTCAGTCGAATTTCGGCATCGTCACCAAAATGGGTGTCTGGCTGCTGCCCGAGCCGGAAGCCTATCGCGACGGTACCGTCTCGGTTCCGCTGCATGACGATCTCATTCCGTTCGTCGAGACGCTCGCCTATCTCTACAACTCTCAAATCGTGCAAGGTACCACTGCGCTCGATAGTCCGTTGCTCACCTACCGCGTGTCGAAGGGCGGAGCCGTGGTCGATTTCCCCGGCGATATTTCCGTGACGGAGCTCGAGCGCGTGGGCCGCGAGCAGAACATGCCCTACTGGAGCGTCGAACTGCATTTCTATGGTCCAGTCAAGGTTGTCGATCTTCAGTGGCAATATGCGAAGGAAAAATTCGGGGCAATCCCCGGCGCCACGTTCAAGGAAGGCCGCACGTACCGCTTTCCGGTCCAGTTGAGCGACTCCGACACGGTGCTGCGCCAGGGCCTCGGAATCCCCAATCTCTCGGTCTTTGGATTTCTGGGTAAAACCCAGGGTCACATGGATTTTTCGCCGATCGTCCCGCTCAGCGGCGAAGCGGTTTTTGAAGCCTTGAAAGTTCTCGGCGATGTGTACCACTCGATGGGCGTGCCGCCGCAAAACCAGTTCATCTCGCTGCCGTGGGCCTTTTTCCCGCGCGCGTTCGTTTTTCTATTCGGCTTCCCGATCATGCACGACGTCGAATTCAACAAGAAAAACCGCGAGGTCTTTCGCGGCCTCATCAAAGCCTGCGCCGATCACGGCTGGGGCGAATACCGCACGCACATCGCCTACATGGACGACGTGATGAACGTCTATTCCTTCAACGAACACGCCCTGCTGCGCTTCCACGAAAAGATCAAGGACGCCCTCGATCCCAACGGAATTCTGTCGCCGGGAAAACAAGGCATTTGGCCGAAAAACATGCGCAAGGCCCGCGCCTAGCATCTTCCGGGTTTGCGTGATCAAGGCGCTCTATCCTGAGCGAAGCCGGGCGGCAGCTCCAATATAAAACCCATCGAGCGAAATACCTCAAAGTCCGACAGGCCCGTCGCGCGCATCCAATTCGCTGAAATGCCAACCGCGACGCCGCAGCTGACAATCTTCACCATCGGCCATTCCACGCATCCCATCGATCACTTCATCGAACGATTGCGGGCCAATCGAATCAGGCAGCTGATCGACATCCGCACCATCCCCAAATCGCGCCGCAATCCACAATTTAACTCCGATGCGCTCGCCGCCTCGCTCCACGCCGCGCGCATCTCCTACATCCACATGAAAGATCTCGGCGGCCTGCGCCACCCACGCAAGGACTCGATCAACCTCGGCTGGCGCAATGACAGCTTCCGCGGCTACGCGGACTATATGCAAACCGAAGAATTCTCCGCCGCTGTGGCACGCGCTATCGAACTTGCCAACGAGCGCCCAACCACGCTGATGTGCGCCGAGGCCGTACCGTGGCGCTGCCACCGTTCGCTCGTTTCCGACGCGCTCATCGCTCGCCACATCCGCGTCCTGGAAATTATCACCTCCGCAAAACCCAAAGAGCACACACTCACACCCTTCGCCCGCGTAAGCGGCTCCCGAATCACCTACCCGCCCGATCAGCCTTCCCTGTTGGACTAAGGGGGGTCCCCAAAGATTGGAATGCAGTTTGCACTGAGAACTCAGCGATGCCCCCGCATTCCATGATCAATCGTGCGCTTTTCGGTTCGGCCCTACTTCTGTGTGGCAATAATTCACAGCCATAAGCGTGCGCAAGACCACGCCGCGAGAACGCAGGCGCTATGAAGAAAAAAAGACAAATAACAGAACCGGTCACGGCGAACTGCATCCGGAATACGACCTGTCGAATCTCGGAAAGCCTGTACGCGGGAAATACGCCAAGGTTTACGAAGGTCGCACGAACCTCCTGCTGCTGTCGCCGGACGTGGCCGCAAGGCGCCGAGCTCGCTCAGGCGCTTAATGGGGTGGCGGGGCGTCTTTCGCCGCTGCGGTGGCGGGTTTCTGCATCAGAAACGCCAGCGGCGCCAGGCACAAGACCACGACAGCCAGCAGCGCGATCACATCCCGGTACGCCAGCGCCGCGGCCTGCTGCTCCATCATGAACGTCAGCCGCCCGTAGACCTGATGCATCGCGTCGGCCGCGCTTACTCCCTGGCTGTGCAGCGTGGCGGACATGCCGTTGACCATGTCGCGGAACCGTGGATTGCCGTTGTTCATGTTCGCGGCGAGATAATTCTGCCGGCGCTGCGTTGCGCGCGTGATCAACGTGCTCACCAACGCGATCCCGATGCTGCCCCCGACATTGCGCACGAAATTCATCATGCTCGCCACCTGATTGCTCTTCTCGCGCGGAATTCCCTGGTAGCACAGCACGTTCGAAGGAATAAAAATGAACGCAAGTCCGGCCACCTGATACGTCCGTAGCATCGCGGCCGTCGGAAATCCCATGTCCAGGCTGATATGCGTCGCCACGTAGTAAAGACCCAGCGCCGTTGTTGCGTAGCCGAACACCAGCAAGTAACGCGGATCCATTTTCCCGCTCAGCGCGCCGGCCATGGGCATCGTAAGCATCATCATGAAGCCACCCAGGGCCATGCATTCGCCCGCCTGCGCGGCCGAATAGCCCATCAAGGTCTCCAGAAATTGCGGCAGCACCACCGTCATGCCGTACAGCACCATCCCGAGCATCACCATCGAAAGCATCGCGGTGGCCAGATTGCGTTTCTTCAATAGCCTGAGCTCCACAATCGGATGCGGATGGTGCCATTCCCGCCAGATGAAAACGATCAGCATGATCGCCGAGAAAATCAGGCCGAAGGTGATCCAGTGCGAGCCGAACCAGTCGAGCTCCTGCCCCTTGTCCATCACCATCTGCAATGCACCGACGCCCAACGCCACCAGGCCCAGGCCCCAATAGTCGATGCCCGCCCTGGCCGCTTTGATCTTTTCCTGCGCCAGGTACGGCGGATCCTCGACGATACGGGAGGTCAGAAAAAGCGAGAGGATGCTGATGGGTACGTTGATGTAGAAAATCCAGCGCCAGCTGTAATTATCGGTGATGTATCCGCCGATCGTCGGGCCAATCGCCGGAGCGAGCACGACGGCCATGGCGTAGATCGAGAACGCCATGCCGCGCTGCTCGGGAGTGAACGAGTCGGCCAGAATCGCCTGCTCGCTGGGCTGTAATCCCCCGCCGCCGACGCCCTGCAGGATGCGGAAAAAGACCAGCATCCCCAGAGTCGGCGCGAGGCCGCAGAGGAAACTGCTGCCCGCAAACAGGACTACGCAGAACATGTAATATCTCTTGCGGCCCACGCGGGTGGCCAGCCATGCGCTGATCGGCAGCACGATTCCGTTCGACACCAGATAACTGGTCAGCACCCAGGTGGCTTCGTTCGTGCTGGCGCCGAACGTCCCGGCGATGTGCGGCAGCGCCACGTTGGCGATCGATGTGTCCAGCACTTCCATGAACGTGGCGAGCGTCACCGTGAAGGCGACGAGCCAGGGGTTGTAGCGCGGACGCCAGGAGGCGTGATCGATTACCGCTGCAGCAGCTGCCATGAATTCCCTGTTGTAATTCTGAGGACTCTTGAATAATATACATGCATGTATGTATGCTGTAAAGTTCGCGCAACATCATTGCTGTTTCAACCGGCAACGGCGTAGATCGCCATGACGCGACCATGACCCAGCCGCTTCCCCAACGATCTCAGGCGGTCGCTGCCCGCCCCGTTTCCGCGGCGCCCTCGAGGCAACAGGCGCGCACCGAAGCGACCCGCCGGAAACTCCTGGAAGCCGCGGAACAAATCTTTGCGCGCGACGGATTCGAAGCCGCGCGCCTGGAAGATATTGCGAGCCTCGCCGGTTACACGCGCGGCGCCTTCTACGCCAATTTCCAGAGCAAGGAAGACATCTTTTTCGCGCTACTGGAGCGCTGGGTGGGGCAGCGCGTGAGCGAAGTCAACGCGCTGATCGCCCAACAGGAAAGTCCCGCGAAACTTCTGCGCGCGCTCCGTGAGCATTACGTCCAGAAGACACAGGATCGGCGGCTTTCCCTGCTGACGCTCGAGTTCAAGATGTTCGCGATCCGCCATCCTGAAGCGCACGCGCGGCTGCGCGCGCGCCAACGCCGTCTGCGGGAGTCCGCCGCGGACCTGCTTCGCCGCATCACGCACGTCACGGGCCGCACGCTTCCGGTTTCTTTCACAGCGGCCGCCGCCGGATTCGGCGCGTTTTCCAGCGCGCTTGCGCTCGAACATATCGTCGACCCGTCGATGGTTTCCGAACAGGACACGCGCGATCTGCTCGGCGTATTCTTCGACGGCATGCTCGGCACCGGCTCGGCGAAATAGTTTCAACCAACTGCGAGCCCGCGATCCGCCGCGACACCGTCAGCCGTCTCGTGCGATACGGAGTTTTGTGGCAAAGTAATTTGCGATGGCTGCTCCCGGGAGTCCCACGCACGCAAGCTCCGTGGCGTTCACCTATCCCTCCTACCGGCTGTTTCAGACTGCGCGGTTTTTCATCGTGCTCGCGACGGAGATGCAATCCGTCGCCATCGGCTGGCAGGTCTACGAAATCACCAAGAGCAAGCTTGACCTCGGCCTCGTCGGCCTGTGGCAATTCCTTCCTGGCATTCTTCTTTTTCTTGTTTCCGGCCACACCGCCGATCGCTACGACCGTCGCAAAATTCTCACCGTAGGCTACACGGGTTTCGCGGTGTGCTCGGTGCTGCTGCTCACGATCAGTTTGCGTCACATCCATTCCATCCTTCTGATTTACGGTGTCGTCGTGCTCGTCGGCGTGGTGCGCTGCTTCAACGCTCCCGCAAGTCGCGCGATTCTGCCGCTGCTCGTACCCGAGGAACAATTCCAGGGTGCCTTTACCTGGGCCGCGATTATTTTCGAAGCGGCGACGATCATGGGGCCGGCGGCCGGCGGGCTGATCTACGCTTTGTTCCGCGGCCCGTCCGCCGTGTACGCGATGGCCACGATCGCTGCTGCGTCGGCCGCGGTTTCGATGCTCGGCGTGAAGCCGACATTCAGGCCGCGCGCGCGCGAACCCTTCAGCCGTAAAACGGTTCTCGCCGGCTTGCATTACATCTGGCGCGAGAAAATGGTCCTCGGATCGATCTCGCTCGATATGTTCGCGGTGCTGCTCAGCGGCGCTGTCTATTTGCTGCCGGCGTTCGCGCACGACATTCTGCACACCGGACCATGGGGCCTCGGCCTGCTGCGATGCGCGCAGGCGATTGGCGCGGCGGCAATGGCGCTGCTGCTGTCGAAATGGCCGCTGGGCCGCTATGCCGGCGCGAAGATGTTCTGGTGTGTCGCGGCGTATGGCTTGGCCACGATCCTGTTCGGCATTTCCCACAGCATGGTGCGTTCGATGATCGCCCTGATCCTTGCCGGCGCGACGGACATGGTCAGCGTGGTGATTCGCGGCATCCTGATTCAGCTGGTGCCGCCGAACGAAATGCGCGGCCGGGTGAACGCGGTCGACATGATTTTCATCGGCACGTCGAACGAGCTCGGCGGATTTGAATCAGGCTTGACGGCTCAGTGGTTCGGCACAGTCGCCGCCGTGGTGATCGGCGGAATCGGCGCGATCGTTGTCACCCTCGCATGGGCCGGGCTGTTTCCCGAGCTGCGGAAGCTCGACGAGCTTCCCGCAGCCGAGAATACGCGAAAAATTCCCGCGGCCGTCGCCCAGTGACCGTCTAGCTTGCGCTGGCTTTTTTCTCCGGCGGAGGAGCGACCGGGCCTTCGTAGACGTAGCCGCGGCGCCATTCGCGCACCGTGGTGTTTCCGCTGACGCGGGACTGAATTCCGGGCGTGTAGAAGTTGTAAGGATGCACGGCTTCGGGCTTGCCCACTTCTTCGAGCCGCTTGCGAAGATCCGCGGGAATCGCGAAATCGAGCGAGCCGAGATTGTCGGCGAGCTGCGCCGTTTTCGTGGCGCCCAAAATAACGGAGGTGACGCCGGGCTGGGTGACCAGCCAGTTGATGGCGACCTGCGCGGGCGGCTTTCCTAGTTTCTTCGCGACGTCGATCAGTACGTCGTGCACTCGCCAGTTGTGCTCCGTGAATTTATTGAAGATCGGGTTCGGCGCCGTGAGCCGGCCTTCGCCGCTGCCGCCGTTGGCTTCGCGTTTGTACTTGCCCGTGAGCAGTCCGCCGGCGAGCGGGCTCCAGGGGCAGAGGCCGATGCCGAGCTCCTGCGCCGCGGGAATGTGCTCGCGTTCGATATTGCGTTCGGCGAGCGAATATTCAAGTTGCAGCGTGGCGCAGCGTTCGAGGCCGCCTTTCTCCGCCAGCGTTTGCGCGCGAGTGAAATACCATGCGGGCGTGTCCGAGAGGCCGTAGTAGCGAATTTTTCCTTCACGGACGAGATCGGTGAGCGTGGAGACGACTTCCTCGACCGGCGTGATCATGTCCCAGGAGTGGAGATAGTAGAGGTCGATGTAATCGGTCCCGAGGCGGCCGAGCGAAGCTTCGAGCGCGGTGTAAATATTCTTTCGGCCGTTGCCGCCGGCATTGGGATTTCCCTGCTGCGTGCCGAACGTGAATTTCGTGGCGATGACGGCCTGGTCGCGGAGCTTGCGTTCGGCGACGAATTTGCCGACGATCTGCTCGCTCTGGCCGTTTTGGTAGCCGTTGGCCGTGTCGATGAAGTTGCCGCCGTCCTTGACGTAGAGATCGAGCATCTCGAAAGCAGGCTTTTCGTCGGCGCCCCAACCCCAGGCGGTGCCGAAGCCCATGGCGCCCAGGCAGAGCGGGCTGACGCGAAGTCCAGTGCGGCCGAGCGTGACGTACTCATTCAATCGCATGTCGTGGTACCTCCTGAAAGGCTATCCGATGATCGCGCGAGGCCGGCAGGTTCCGGGATTTGGCGCTGAAAAGCAGACCCAATCCGAGCGAAGAATCGGCTATCCGAGCATCGCGTTTGCGTGTCACTTCGCGAGGGTGTCCATCGTTCGTTTTCAATATATTACGCGTGACGGGACCTTGCACGGTGTGACACTTCGCAGCCGCCCGGTTCCGAAGACCGGCGAATGCGCCGCGAACGCTAGTTCTGCTGTTCACGCGACTATCTTAGTACACGGGGAGATGAGCGCAAGGGTGAGGGTGCGAACTTCTTGGGAAGACAAAGATGGGCGGCACGCGGCTGATGAGCAAAGAGCCGCTATCGGTGAATGCCGGTTGAATCGATGCGATCTCTAGGCGACGGACCGGAGCTAGAAGCGGAGCATGGCTTCGCCCAGGCGCATCAAGTCCGCGGAGAAGCGGAAAGGTCGATTAGAACCAATCACCCGAGGCTATTGGCCTAGAATCGAACCGGCCGCGTACGGAACGTCGTCGGATTCACTTTGGTTGAGGCCGGCGAAGGCGGCACACAGGGTGCCACTTCTATTGCCGCAGGGCGGCGGCGTCCTGCAGCGATTGCGCGAGGTCGGGGTGTTCGGCCAGGACTTCCTGCATTGATTCGCGGCCGGCTTGTTCGCCTGCCTCCATGCCTTTCTTCTGCAGTTCGATTGTCAATTGCGGGAGAACGGTCAGGGTTTTTTGCCCGAGGGGCGTTTGGTAGAACGCGATCAGACCCTTGATTTCATCGTCGGTGAGGTATTTATCGTAGGCGGCCGCGGCCATATCGACAAACTGCTGGGGCTGCATTTTGGTTTGTACCCGCTCGAAGAAAAGCGTGACGAGCTTCTCGCGATAGGGGCCCGGCGGCAGGCTCTTTACGAGGGTCGGTCGAATGTTTGCCAGCAAGCCGGCCATCGAATCGGCCATCATCTTTTTCGTGCCCGCGACTTCGAGCAGGCGCTGGATATCGGCTGCTTTGGCGGGGTCCGTTTTCTGCGGAGCGGCCGAGGCAGCTGTCGAATCGGAGTTCGCTTGAGCCGCTCCGGCGGCTGCGGACGGCGCTTGGGACTGTGCGGCGAGCGATGACGCGCCGACGAAAAGCGAGATTGCGACGAGCGTTAGGGTTTTCATGGAAGCCTCCTGATCCACGCAAGAAGATGTCTTCATCGTAACGGATCTTGAAATTTGGAGTGCAGGTCGCGTTCGCACGATTTCCATGATAGATACTTGCTCGACGCGATGATTGCGTTGGTTCGCGTGTGAGCGAAGGCGATGCCAGCAGAGGGGCCGGGCACGATGTAGTTGCTCTCTTACAAGCCTCGCTCTACTTTCTCTTGACCGAGCAATTCGTCCTATCGAGGTGCGCGTTTGCCGATTTCCGCGGGCGACGTGATACAGCCGGCTTTCCAACATACCAAGCAGATGCTGCTGGGGCCATTCCGCTTCGGCCAATGGGTGCGATTGGCATTTGTGGGGCTTCTCGCCGGCGAGATGAGTTCCTTCGGCGGTTGCAACTTCAGTTTCCCGGCAGATACAGGGCACCAGGCATCGCCACAGATTCCCAGTGGCGATTTTCCGGCGCTGTTCACCCACTACTCCGCATTATTTACCGGGTTGGCTTTAGCGCTGATTGCGGTCGGGATTGTGCTGCTGGTGCTCTTCACATATATCAGCAGCGTGATGCAATTCGTTCTCTTCGACAGCGTCGTTGCCAGGGAATGCCATGTCCGCCACGGATGGACTCGACGCAGGCAGCCCGGCTTCCGTCTTTTTCTGTGGCGGCTTTTGTTCATGCTTGCAGTTCTCGCGGTTCTGCTGATCGTCATCGATATTCCCGCGGCGTGCGCCTACGCCGCGGGCTGGTTCACGCATGCCGGTCAACATGTGCTGGGACTCGTGCTCGGCGGACTGGTCCTGTTTTTGATCTTGATTGCCTTGATCGTGTTCGCCGCAGTGGTCGGCGTAATGACCAAGGATTTCGTGGTCCCGCAAATGGCACTCGAAAACCTAACCGTGATGGAAGGTTGGCGCAGGCTATGGCAACGACTTCGATCCGAGAAAGGCGGCTATGCCGCCTACATCGGCATAAAAATCGGGCTGAGTATCGCAGCCACGATCGTCTTCGGGATTGGCGCGATCATTGCGCTCGTGGTGTTGCTTATTCTCTTCGGCGGAGTAGGAGGCCTGGGAGTGCTTGGCGGGCTTGCGGCTGGAGGGAGTTGGAACCTTTACACGATTTCGGCAGCGGTCATTTTCGGATTGATTGCGCTGGCGGTTCTGCTGTTTGCCGTAGCGCTGATCTGCGTACCGATCATCGTGTTTTTCCCGGCATATGCAATTTATTTTTTTGCGCTGCGATATTCGCCGCTGGCGTCGCTGCTCTGGCCCGAACCGCCGGCACCGGGCGCAACCGGGGCGCCGCCGGTGCTTGCGCCCGTGTGATTTCCCTTCGGAGGAAGGCACAGCCCTTCATTCCCCAAGACGAGCCGACGGACAACCAAAGTCAATTTCTGGGGTTTGTGGCGAAGACCGATAGTTCGGGCGTGAAGCCGCGGTCGTCCATTTCGAGGATGGCTTTCACCATGTGGGCGATGTCTTCGGGGCGGAGCTTGGTTTCGTTTTGTTTTTGTTCAAAGCCGGCGATGGTGGAGAAA
>Ga0210388_10000974_pt1 | contig 22687 bp, 12 predicted proteins | sample IncBWC19OmetaG_FD_155485 | JGI IMG/M metagenome (GOLD analysis project Ga0210388, IMG submission 155485) | Forest soil microbial communities from Barre Woods Harvard Forest LTER site, Petersham, Massachusetts, United States - Inc-BW-C-19-O ...
GGTCTCGCCGGCGCAGGTCGTTCCCTGCGGGTAGGTCTCGCAGCTGCCGGTGCCGTCGCAGTTGCCGTTGGTCTTGCACGAGGTCGCCCCCATGTCCGTACAGACGCCGCGCGGATCGGGGTTGTGAGCGGCGACGGCCATGCAGAAGCCGGGCGAGGTCGGCAGCGCGCAGTACTGACAGGTCCCGCTGCAGGCGGTCTCGCAACAGACGCCGTCGACGCAGAAGTTGCTGGAGCATTCACCGGCGGCCTGGCAGCTGGCGCCGATCGGCTTCGGTCCGCAGGTCATGCCGGGGAGGCAGGCGGTCCCGTCGTCGCAATCGTCTACCGTCTGGCAGGAGGTCGTGCAGGCGCCGTCGACGCAGCGGAAAGGATGGCAGTCCTGGACGCCGGGCATCCGGCAGGCGCCGAGACCGTCGCAGGTCCCCGCCGTGTTGAGGCGGTTGCCGGTGCACGACGGCTCGAGGCACTGCGTGTCCCGGGGGTAGTTGGCGCAGCCGCCGACGCCGTCGCAGGTCCCGTTGTGGCCGCAGCTCGCGGCCCCCTGATCCTTGCAAACGCCGCGCGGGTCGGGCTTTCCGGAGTCGATCGCCGAGCAGGCGCCCAGCCGGCCCGGCAGGTTGCACGCCACGCAGCCGCCCGTGCAGGCGGTGTTGCAGCAGACGCTGTCGGCGCAATATCCGGAGATGCAGTCGCTGTTGCCTTTGCAGTGCGCGCCCGGGCCGACCTTGCCGCAGCTCCCCGTGGTGAGGTCGCACGAGTGCTGTGCATCGCACTGCCCTTGCGCGGTCGTACAGCTGTCGAAGCAAGTCAGGGTCGACGGGTTGCAGGTGTACGGGCCGCAGAGCATCTGGGTGGCGCCAGCCTTGCAATCGCCGTTGCCGTCGCAGACGTAGGCCCCCACCACCGAGTCGCCCTTGCAGGTGCCGGACATGCAGATGGTGCCGAGCACGTACTTGCGGCAATCCCCGGCGCCGTCGCAGGTGCCGTCCATCCCGCAGGTGATCGTCGAGTCGATCGGACAGGCCGAAGGCTGGCGCGGGGGCCCGCCGAACGGACGCGCCAGGCACGTGCCGCCCGCGTCAGGCGCCGTGCAAGTCTGGCAGCCGCCGGTGCAGGCGCTGTTGCAGCAGACCCCCTCGACGCAGTGATTGCTTCCGCATTCGGCGTCGCAGTGACAGGCATCGTTGAGACCCAGCCCGGGGCCATTCGCCCCGCAGACGGGGCCCGTGGACCCGTCGCCGCCGTCGACGACGCCACCGTCGTGGTGGGGCACGATCTTCATCATATCCGGCCCGTCGGGACCGGCGTCCTTGTGGGGAGGGGGCCCGCCGTGGCCACCGCCACATCCAGCCAACGCTCCCGCCAAGAACGTCACTGCCACGATCGAAAGAAAGGACTTCATTAATAAAACTCGGCCACCGCCCCCCGTTAGGAAGTGCCCAAAATAACACGAGCGAAAGCTACGACGCCACCTCGATCGGAGCGTGCGCGGGCGGTCAGACGGCGGCGAACAGCGAGGAAATAGGACTGGCGGCGACTCTGACCGACCGCGGCAGATCGGCTTTCACCCCGACCGCGGCTGTGCGGGGCGATGGCCTTTGCGCTCCGCGTGAACCAACGACCTTGGCGGCGGGCTCGTGATAATGTAAGTGTTTTTCCAGGAGGCCCCGTGACTCACTTCGCTTATTCTCGACGCGCACTTGCGCCGGTTCTGATCGCCGGGTGCGGCGCGATGCTGCTCGGTGCGCTCGGCTGCAGCGCCGGCGTGAAGATGAGCGTCGCCGGCAGCGGCGGCAGCGGCAACACGATCGGTCTGGGCGGCTCCTCCGGTGGCAGCAAGGGGACCGGCGGCGTCATCGTCACCAGCACCGGCAGCGGGGGCGACGTCGGGCTGACCGGCTCGGGCGGGATGATCTCTCCGGACGGCGGCTGCATGGCGGACCAGCTCACGCACACGCCGTCAGTGCCGACGGTTCTCATCCTGGTCGATCTTTCCGGCAGCGAGTTCGACACTGCGACGACCGGCACCTTCTTCAATCTGCGGCCGGCCGTCGAGCAGGTCGTCATGCAGCTGCAAGGTCAGGTGCGGTTCGGGATCGCCTCCTTCGTCGGCACTCACGCCAGCGGATCTTGCGCGCTCCAGTACCAGCAGGTGGCGCCCGCGCTCAACAACTACACGGCGATCAAGACCGCCTACGACAGTTGGGGTCCGCTGCAGCCGTTCGGGTCGAAGGCTGACACGCCGATGTACGCCGCCATTCCGATGATCAATGCGACGCTGCAGGCCGACACCGACCAGGGGGCGAAGTACATGATGTTGGTGACCGACAGCGAGACCGATTTCTGCGACGACGGGAACGCGCTCTGCCCGGCCGACGCCATCACCTACCTCGTTCAATCGATGTATGCGCAGACGCCCAGCATCGGGACGCTGGTGGTCGGGATCCCCGACACGAGCGCGCCCAATCAGATCGAGCCGCAGGTTCTTCAGAACCTGGCCAACGCGGGCGTCGGGCAGGGGATCGCCATCCCGACCGGCTCGGGCGCCACGACCGCGATGGATTTCTGGTACCAGTGCAACGGCTCGATGACCACCGGTATGGACTGGCAGAACCTGTTCACGGCGGCCGGCCGGACCGGAATGACCTCGCTGGCGACCTACACGACGGCTGGAACGGCCACCGCGTTCACGCCGACCGACACCAGCACCAGCAGCCTGGTCACGCAAATCTCGGCCGCGATCAACACCATTCCTCCGAGCTGCACCTTCGACCTTTCAACCCTGAACAACCCGATCAAGGTCGATCTCACCAAGCTGAGCGAGGGCGGCGTCTTCCTCAACGGCGTGCCGGTCCCGCTCGACCCGAACAACATGGAGGGCTGGGACATGGTGAGCGACACCCAGCTCGAGCTGTTCGGCTCGGCGTGCACCACCTACCAGGCAGCGACGGCGAGCCTCAACCTCGAATTCCCCTGCGACCTCATCATCATCGTCGACAAGCCGTAACGCCAGCGAGCTCGGGGCGCGCTAGTCTCCTCGGCGAGCCCCGATGACCGAATCCCGCTTTCTCGAGGTGCTGGACTGGGCTGAGCTGCTCAAGCGGCTGGCGGCGGAGGCGCAGTCAGCCGCCGGGCGGGCGCTCTGCCTCGATCTTTCGCTGGCATCGGACGCCGGAGCGGCGTCTGGTCGGATGGCGGCGGTGGCGGAGCTGGCGGCGCTCCTCCGAGCGGGCGAGGCGCTTCCTTCGCTGGCCGCGCCGGAGATCGAGGTCGCGCTCGCCTCGGCGGAGAAGGGGATCGTTCTGGGGGCCGACGAGCTTCGTCCGGTCGCCGTCTTGACCGACGTCGCAGAGGGGGCGCGGCGGGCGTTTGTCGGGACCCCGGGCGTCGGCGGGGCTCGCCCGCCCGCGCCGGTGATCGCGGCGTTGGCCGCGAAGCTCGATCCGCCGCGCGGGTTGGCGCGGACCATCAGCGCGACGTTCGACGCTTCGGGGGAGATCAGCGACGCGGCTTCGCCGGAGCTGGCGCGGTTGCGCGAGGAGCGCAAGGGGCTGGCCGAGAATGCGCGGGGCGCGATCGAGAAGCTGATGCGGTCGGAGGAGTACGTCTCCGTCCTCCAGGACCAGTTCTTCACGGTGCGCGCGGAGCGGTTCGTGTTGCCGCTCAAGGCCTCCGCGAAGTCGCTGGGGCTGGGGATCGTCCACGACACCTCGCGAACCGGCGAGACGGTGTTCGTCGAGCCGACGGCGCTGGTGTCGGCCAACAACCGGCTGAAGGTGGTGGAGCTCGACATCCGGCGCGAGTCGCGGCGGATTCTGGAGGCGCTGACCGCCGACGTGGCCGTGGTGGCGCCGGCGCTGCGCAAGAGCGCGGCCGCGCTGGCGGAGCTGGACGCGCTGGCCGCGTCCGCGCGGCTGGGGATGGCGTACGGCGGGACGCCGATCTCGATCGTCGATGAGGCGATCGTCGACCTGAAAGCGGCGCGCCACCCCCTGCTGGCGCTCGCGCATGCCGCGTCGGGTGCGACCGGAGCGGTCGTGGCCAACGACGTGGCGCTCGGCGGCGCGGCGGCGGCTGTCCTGATCGTGAGCGGCCCGAACGCGGGCGGCAAGACCGTGCTCATGAAGACGGTCGGCCTGGCGGCGCTGATGGCGCGCGCCGGCCTGCTGGTGCCGGCGGCGCCGGGCAGTCGGATCGGCTTCTTCGACGCCGTCCGGGCCGACATCGGCGATCGACAGTCGGTGCTCGGCGATCTGTCGACGTTTTCGGGGCACCTGGCGAACGTCGCCGAGATCTTGAACGCCTCCGTCTCGGGCTCCGCGCTGGTGCTGCTCGACGAGCTGATGGCCGGCACCAATCCGGACCAGGGCGCGGCGCTGGCCCGCGCGACGGCCGAGACGCTGGCGGAGCGGCCGGTGCTGGCGGTGATCACCACGCACTACGACAGCCTCAAGGCGCTCGGCGAGAGCGATCGGCGCTTTGCCAACGCCGGGATGGAGTACGACCTCGAGCGGCTGCGTCCGACCTTCCGGCTGGCGGTCGGCGCGCCGGGGCGGGCCTACGCGTTCGACATCGCAGCGCGGATGGGGCTGCCGGAGACGCTGCTCGAGCGGGCGCGGACGCTGGCGGGTGGCTCCAGCGTCGGGCTCGAGTCGGCGATCGCGCGACTCGCGGCGCGGGAGGCGGCGCTCGGGCGTGACGCCGAGCGGCTCGCCGAGGCGGAAGCCTCTGCCCGCGCCACGGCGGAGGCCCAGCGCGAGGCCGCGGAGGCGCTGGCCCGCCGGGAGCGCGACCTCGGCCACAGGTCGCGGGAGGCGGTGGAGGCGGCCATCGCCGAAGCGCGCGAGGAGATCCGCGGCGTGGTCCGCCGCGCGCAGGAGGGGGGCACGGCCCGCGCCGCCGAGGCGGGGCGCGAGGAGCTGGCCCGCGTCGGTGCCGAAGCGCTGGCCAAGCTGCCGCGTCCGGACGCGCCCGCCGCCTTCGAGCCGCCGGCGCTGGAGCTCGGCGCGCGGGTGCGTGTCGCGCGCCTCGGGGCGGACGGCGTCATCGCGCAGCTTCCCGACGGCCGCGGACGTGCCAAGGTGACCGTCGGCAAGATGACCGTCGAGGTCGGTGCCGACGAGCTGCGGCCGATCGCCGGCCCGCCGCGCCAGGCGGCGCGTGTGGCCGCCGCGGTCAAAGGGGCGGGCGCGCCGGCGCGCGAGGCGCGTTCCTCGGACGAGGCGCTGGCGCTCGTCTCCCAGGGGAGCTCGCCGACCGCCGATCTGCGCGGGCAGACCGGCGACGACGCGCTGGCCACCGTCGAGGCGGCGCTCGATCGCGCCGCGCTGTCGGGCCAGAGCCACATGGTGGTCATTCACGGCCACGGCACCGGCGCCCTGCGCAAGCGGATCCGCGCCTACCTGGACGATTCTCCCTACGTCGCCCGCTGGGCCCCCGGCACCTCCCGCCAGGGCGGCGACGGCGTCAGCATCGTCGAGCTGAGGTGAGCCGCCTATTCAGAGCTAGCCGAATACGCCAACCGCCAGGTTGATCGCCGTTGCCAGGATCGCGGTGTTGTAGAGAAATGACAGCATGCTGTGGCCGAGGACGGCGCGGCGGATCTGGCGGCTCGGGACCGAGATGTCGGAGACCTGGAAGCACATCCCGATGGTGAAGGCGAAGTAAGCGAAGTCGAGGTAACAGGGGGCGGCGTCGCCCGGGAAGGTGAGACCGCCGACCCCTTCGTCGTCGTCACGGTAGTAGAGGTGCGCGTAGCGGAGGGCGTAGGCGCTGTGGGTGAGGAGCCAGGCGCTGGCGACGGCCAGGATGCAGAGCACGACGAACAGATCGCGCACGTCGGGCGCCTGCGCGCGCGCCTGACGGAGGATGACGGCGGTGGCCAGCAAGGAGACAGCGCTGGCGAGGATCACCAGGACGCTGACCGCGCGGCGGCCCGGATCCTGGCTGCCCGCATGATGGTGGGTCTCGTGCGGGCCCGAGTACAGGAAGATCATCCAGGCGAAGGAGGCCATCACCAGCGCGGCGACGTCCCAGGCACCAATCAGGCGGAACGCCATTCCCAGCCGTGCCGGGATCAGGAACCCGGTTGCGATTCCGAGCGCGGCGGCGACGGCGAGCCGCCCGTGGGCGTGGGGCGGAACGTGACGCGGGAACGCAGACGGTCCCTTGCTCACCGGTGAAGCTTCGCCGACCTGGGGCCTGGCGTCCAGATCGCTGGCGGGCGCTCGGCGGGCGCTAAGGAATGTCGACGGTCTGGTCCTGGTAGTCCGACTGCCAGTCGTCGTCCGGATCGCCGGAGACGCGGGCGGTCACCCGCCAGAAGTATTGGCCGGCTGGCAGCGTGGTGACGGTGGCCTGCGTGTCGGTGAGGCCGGTCTGCGAGAGGACGGCGCCGCTCGGATCGAACGTCGAGAGGGTGTTGACGTCGAGGTCGTAGGTGAACGGCATCTGGTGCAGCTGGAACGAGGCACCCCAGGAGAGCGTCACCGAGGTGGGGTTGCTCGGATCGTCGAAGGCCGGCGTGTAGAGATAAAACGGCATCGGGCGATCGATGGTCGCCGCGTAGGTGGCGAAGGCGGCGCTGGCGGCGCTGCCGACGCGCGTGTATTCGGTCTGCCAATCGACGACCGCTTGCGGGGTGCCGCCGTCGGCGCAGGGGAGGTTGTCGAGGTCGGGGACGACGCTGATGAACGACTGGACCAGATCGTGATACTTGGCCATCGCGGAGGTGGTCGCGCTGTCGCTGATCGTCGAGGAGAGCACCTCGATGCGCTCGTCGACGTCGGCCAGATTCTGGGGATCGGAGAGGAAGCGCGCATGCAGCTTGACCGCCCACCAGTTGGCGAGCCCTTGCCTGTAGCGCGGGAGGGTGAACTCGCCGGGCTGGCTGTACCAGTCCCAGGCGCCATCGTAGTCCCAGGGCAGGAAGTACCAGCCTTCGTAGTTGGAGGGGCTGTAGAGAATGAAGTTCTGCGTGTTGGTGTCGTAGTTGGTCATCAGCATGTTGACCGCCAGCCAGGTGATGTAATTGGCGCGGTTGAAGTACCTGGCGATGACGTCGTTGATGTCCTGGGTCATGTCGTTGACCGCGGCGGCCATCTGTTGAAACTTGCCGACGGCCGGCGTCCCTTTTCCCTCGACCAGCAGCCCGAACTGGGCGGGATCGGCCGCCACGGCGGGATCGATCGGCTGGAAGGCGAAGGTCTCGGACTTGTAGACCGTCCCCTGGGGATCGAGCCCGTGCGCGGTGAGGAAGTCGGTGTCTGGCTCCTCCAGCCACTGGTAAAGACCGTGGTCGACGCCGTTGATGACCAGGTGCACCCACCCCTGCTGCAGGCTGGTGAAGTCGGAGATCGCGCGGAACTCGTCGAAGCTGATGCTGCTGCGCACGCGCGTCAGGTCGAACGGGTGCTTGAGCAGGTTGATGGTGTGCGAGCCGCGCCAGGCGGCGCCGGTCTTGGAGAGGTGGACTTGATAGGATTTTTGGATCGCCATCCGGCTGGTGCTGCCGTGAAGCTGAAGCTCGGCGTTCGGCGTCGCTCCGTCGGAGGCGTAGTCGGGAGCGCTGAACACCGCCGGGGTCTGGTCGTTCGACATCGTGCTCTCGATGGTGGCCAGCATCGCGGCGTCGGGCACGGTCAGGTTGACGGTGACGACGTCGAAGTCCCCTGGCGCGTAGACCGCCGCGTTGTCGACCAGCGGGGGCAGGGGACCTGCGTCGAGCAGGTTGCTGTTGCCGCCGCCGCCGTCGATCGTGAGCCCGCCGTCCGGGGACGGTCTCACCGACCCACTCTCGGTTCCGTCGGGATCCGAACGGCAACCGCCGGTGAAGAGGAGAGCGATCCCGCTCAAAACTACGAGGAAGTACCGATCGTGCTGCATCGACATCTCGTCGGCCGCTAATCCAAGGATCGTGCCGGGGCACATCGCCGCCGTTCGTCGCTCGTGACGACTTGCTTGCTCCTCGCGATCTGTCACCCCCTGCGATCGTGACGTTACTGAAACAGGATCGTGTCCGTCCGCGATCACGCCGATCCCTTGGCGCGTGCGTTGCTCTAGGTCCGTTGCTGTCGACAGAGGATCCATTTTCTTCGAGGTGGCTCATGCGTAGGGTGGCGGCGGGGTGGGGCGCTTGGTGCGGGTCGGTATCGTTGCTGTGCTGGGCAGCGATCGCCGGGTGCGGAGACAACACGGCGCCCTCACGCAGCGGGGTCGCCCGGGTTGGGACCGACGCCGGCACACCGAGCGCCGGCGGCATGGGGGGAGATACCGACGGTGGCGCGGGCGCCACCACCGGTGGCACGCCGGACGGCGCCGCTGGCTCGACCGGCGGACCGCTCGGCTGCTCCGATCTCTTCGACCCGAGCCAGGTGACCGACTACCAGATCGAGATGACCGCCGACGACTGGTCGAAGATGTCGAACGAGTTCTTCAACTACGCGGCGCTCGAGGCCGCGGGGCAGCCCTTCGATACCTATCACCCCATCGTCTTCCACTACGGCAGCGAGACGGTGACCGACGCGATGATCCGGCTCAAGGGCCAGTCGTCCTGGCGGCACACGGTCGCGCTCGACGGCGCCAACGCCAAGATGCAGTTCGTGATCGCCTTCGACGAGGTGGACGACGACGCCAAGTTTCACGGCGTCAGCAAGATCGTGCTCGACATGCCCCGCGACGACGACACCTTCCTGCAAGAGCGGCTGGCCTACAACGTTCTGCCGGCGATGCTGGGGCAACCGGCCCCTTGCGCCAACAACGGGACGATCACCATCAACGGTGCGTTCTACGGCCTCTACAGCAATGAAGAGCACGCCGGCCACGACTACTTGAAGCGCATCTACCCCGGGTTCTCCGGAGGCGATCTCTTCAAGGGGGGCGAGACGCCCGAGACGAACACGCTCGACCCCGACCTGACGCGGCTGCAGGCATTCTGGGACGCTCACGACATCGCCTCGATGTCGGCGCTGGTCGACATGAACGAGGCCGTCGCAGAATGGTCGGCCGAGATGCTGATCAACGACGCCGACGGCTATTACGGCGGCAGCCACAACTTCTATCTCTACGACTACCCCGGCAAGGGGTATCAGTGGCTGGTCCACGACGCCGACGCCAGCTTCGACTGGCTCGGACAGAGCGACGCCAACCCGATCTACTGGTGGATCACCCGCTCCACGTTACAAAAGCCGGGGCAGCACTACCTCATCGTCATGAACGACCCCACCTGGCGCGCCAACTACGTGGCTGAGATCCGGACCATGCTCCCCCGGTGGGACGTGGCGATGATTCAATCCTGGATCGACACCTGGTCCGCCCAGATCGCCGCCGATGTGGCCGCCGACCCGCACAAGGCCGTCTCGGTCGCGGACCACGACGCCGCGATCGCGGGGATGCGGCAAGAGGTGAGCGATCGGGCGGCTTTCGTCGGCAAGTTCCTCGGCTGCGAAGACGGAACGGGCGACGTGACCGACGCCGACGGCGACGGGACGCCCTGGTGCAACGACTGCAACGACCAGAACGCGGCGGTTCATCCCGGCGCCAAGGAGATCTGCGGCAACGGGATCGACGACGACTGCAACGGCCTCGTCGACGACGGCTGCCCGGCGGCCGACGGGGGAGCCGGCGCCGGCGCCGGCCCGCCCGCGCCCGATGCCGGTTCACCGACGATGTGATCCGGCCGGTCCGGCATTATCCTGTGGGGGATGAGCTGGCAACTCGAGCGCGGCGCCACGGTCGCCTCCGACGGCACGGTCACGTTTTCGATCTGGGCGCCGCGCGCCCAAGCCCTCACCGTGCGTCTGCTCGCGCCCGGAGGAGGCCAGGTTCGCGGCGAGCTGCCGATGGCGCGCGACGCGAAGGGCGTCTTCGTCGCGCGCGCGCCCGCTTCCCTGGCTCCGGTCGGCAGCGACTACGTCTACCTTCTCCCTGGCGTCGGTCCCCGCCCGGATCCGGTCTCCCAGCGGCAGCCGGCCGGCGTGCACGGACCGTCGCGCATCGTCGCCAGCGGTGACTTTCGCTGGAGCGACGGCGGCTGGCACGGCCTGACGCTGGGCGATCTCATCTTCTACGAGCTGCACGTGGGGACGTTTTCGCCCGAAGGAACCTTCGCCGGCGTCACCGCCAAGCTCCCGTACCTGCGCGACCTCGGCGTCACCGCGATCGAGCTCATGCCGGTGGTGACCTTCCCCGGCGACCGCAACTGGGGCTACGACGGCGCCTCTCTGTTCGCGCCCCACGAGGCATACGGAGGACCCGATGGGTTGCGGCGCCTGGTTGATGCCTGCCATGCGCACGGATTGGCGCTGTTTCTCGACGTCGTCTACAACCACCTCGGGCCGGAGGGGAACTACCTCCAGGACTTCGGCCCCTACTTCACCGATCGTTACAAGACGCCCTGGGGAGCGGCGCTCAATTTCGACGGGCCCGACAGCGACGAGGTGCGGCGGTTCTTCGTCGACAACGCGCTCCACTGGTTGGCCGACTATCACGTCGACGGGCTGCGCCTCGACGCCATCCACGGCATCTTCGACCTCAGCGCCCGGCATCTTCTCGGCGAGATCTCCGATGCGTTCCACGCGGAGGCGGCGCGCCTCGGCCGCCGCGCCTGGCTGGTGGCCGAGAGCGATCTGAACGATCCCCGCGTCGTCCGGCCGTCCGCGGCGGGCGGCCTCGGCCTCGACGCGCAGTGGAGCGACGACTTTCACCATGCGCAGCACGCGATCGTCACCGGCAACCGGCGCGGCTACTTCGTCGACTTCGGGCGCGCCGCCGATCTGGCCAAGGCGATCTCGGACGGCTTCGTCTACGACGGGCGGCCGTCGGCGTTCCGGCGGCGTCGCCACGGCGCTCCGGCGGCCGGCGAGCCCGGCGAGCGGTTCGTGGCGTTCAATCAGAACCACGATCAGATCGCCAACGCCTGCCAGGGGCGGCGCCTCGGTCAGCTCGTCGGCCTGGACCGGCAGAAGGTGGCCGCGATGGTGCTGTTCTCGACGCCCGCGCTGCCGCTGCTGTTTCAGGGCGAGGAATACGGTGAGGAGGCTCCGTTCGATTACTTCACCAGCCATGGCGATCCTGCGCTGGCCGAGGCCGTTCGCCAGGGGAGGCACCAGGAGTACCTCCACCTTCTGGAAGAGGGCGCGGACGCCGGGAGCTGGGCCGATCCGCAGGCGGAGCGGACGTTCCTGCGCGCGAAGCTGCGCTGGGACTCGCTCGGCCGCCCGCCGCACGCCGAGATGCTGACGTTTTACCGGGCGTTGATCGCGCTGCGCCGCCGGCTGACGCCGCTCCACAACGGGCGCAAGGATCTCACCCGCGTCACCGCCGACGAGGCGGACCGCTGGCTGACCATCGAGCGCGGCGACCCCAGCGGCGCGGCCACCTTCACCGCCGCCAATTTCGGCGAGCGGGCGGCGTCGATTCGGCTGCCGGAAGGGACGGGCTGGGCCCCGAGGCTGGCGACCAGCGAAGATGCGGCGGCGTTGCACTTCGATCTGGGCGCGGCGATCTCGCTGCCACCTGGCGTTGCGCTGTTGTTTTCTCGCGACGTCTGACTCGCAGAGCGGGCCGATTGCCGGTCACTTCGGTTGCGGCCGCCGGTTCGGCGTCTCCGACTCTCGACCCGTAGCGCCGACCAACCACCTTCCCGACGATCAGTGGCAGGCCTGGACTTTGGCCACCACCGTCGTGGTCGTTCCGCCCGTGCTCCCGATCGTCGTTCCGCTGGTGCTGCCGCAGGTCCCGCAGGTGGTGTAGCTCGCCGACTGGCCGCACTCGACCGCCGCCGACTGAGTGTACCCGCCGTGATCGCTGCAGCCGCAGCAGCCGGTGTTGCCCTTGATCGGCGAGACGATCGTCTCCGCAGCGATCGCCGTCTCGGCCGTCGAGAGGGGTGTGACAATCCTGGTGAGGCAGATCCCGGTCGAGTTGCAGGCCAGCGAGGCCTGCGCCGTCGCGCTGGCGCAGGTCGAGGAGGTCGCCGCGCTGCACCCGGCGGTGCACGCGTCAGGACAGAAGGTGCAGCTGGCGCCCGGGTACTGCGGGAATTCCTTCACCGCCGTGCCGTCGCAGTCGTAGTCGAAGGTTCCGATCCCTTTGCTGGCGGTCGTGAACCACCCCGTCTGGCCGGGATGGACGCTGGCGTCCCCGTCGTCGCAATCTGTGTTGTCGGCGACGAACCCCGCAGGGGGCGAGCCGACACATCCGGGCATGGCGGTCCCGGCCGCCGTGGTCCCGTTCCTGTTGCCGTAGCCGTCACCGTCGGCATCCTGGTAAAAGGTCTGACAGGCGACGCCGGTGCCGCAATTCATGGTGCTCGAGCACTGGCACTTGCCGGCCGAGCCCGCCTTGTTGCAGCTGTTGGGCGCATCGCAGGCGGTGTTGCAGCAGACGCCGGTCGCGCAATGTCCGCTGTTGCACTCGGCATCCGTCGCGCAGGTGAGGCTGTCGGACTTGGTCGCCTGGCACATTTCGTCGTCGCCGTTGCAGTAGTAGCCCACGAGGCAATCGGTGTTGGCGGTGCAGGTGCTCCGACAGACACCCGGTTTGGCCGCCAGATCGCAGGCGTAACCGCTCGTGCAATCCGAGAAGCTGACGTTGCAGGTTCCGTTGCCGTCGCAGGTCAGGTTCGCCAGATCCTTGCGGGTGTTGCAGAACGATGTGCCGCAGGAGGTTCCCGACGAAGCGAAGGCGCACTGCTTCTGGCCGTTGCAGAGGCCGCCACAATTGTTCGCCGTCACGACGATGCCGCCGTCGGGCGGGTTGATCGATTCGGCGTCGGGCCCGCCCCCGTCGATCGCTCCAGAACCCCCGGCGTCGCTCTTGCCGGCGCCGCCGGTGCCGCCGGCTCCGCCACCGGTCCCGGTCGTCATCGAGAACCCGGTGCACTCGCCCTCGGGGTCGGTGTTCGCCGGGTACCCGACGCACAGGCCGGTGGTGTTCTTGAGCGCGCAGGAGGCGCAGGTGTCCTGGCACGCGCTCTCACAGCAGACGTTGTCGGTGCAGAACCCGCTGCCGCAGGTGGCGGCGGTCGTACAGTTTGCGCCGAGCCCGCTCAGCTTGCCCCCCTGACCGGTCAGGGTGATGGTCACGGCAGCCGCGCCGCCCGCAACGAGGGTGACCGGTCCGCCGGTGCCCGTGCCCCAGAGGTGTCCCGCGGCATCGAGTGCGTCGAACTGGAACTTCAGCGAGCCGCTGGTGACGCCGGGGATGTATTGGAAGGTGAGCTGGCCGCTGGAGATCGCGGGCGTGACGGGGAACTGCTTCACCTGCGGTTCGGCGCCGCTGACCAGGAGCGAGCCGATCGTCACCATTGAAAGCTGGGTTGACGAGAGGTTCTTGGCGTCCACGGTGACGTTGACGCCGAAGGAGGTGGGCGGTGATGGCTTGCAACCGGCGCTCGTCAGGGCGGCGACGGCCAGCGCACCGGCGAGCCCGACGCCGCCTTTCCCGAGCAATCTCACTTGAGCACCGCGCCCGCCTTGACGGACTCGAGATTGTTCCAGGTGCCGCCCCCCGACGAGATCGCGACGGCGGTGATCACCCCTGCCGCGACAACGACGGCGGCGGCCGTCCAGAACCACCATCGCGTGTAGATGGGATGCCTCTCGCCCGCGCCGCTCGCTTCGGGCGCCGGCGACGAAACGACCACCGCCGAGGCGCCCGATGCGACCGGCGCGGGCGCTATCGCCGGCGGCGGCGCCGCAACCAGGGGAGCCGGAGGCGGAATGGGTGTGACGGGTGGCGGCGGCTGCGGTGCGGGCGCTGGCGGGGGCGCGGTCGTGGCCTGAGCCAGCTTCTCGATCCGTTCCTTCGAATCCTTCGCGTAGGGCGTGCTGGGGTAGAGCTTGATGATGTTGTTGTAAAGGAGGAGGGCCTTCTGGCCTGCCAGCCGGAAGGACTGCGCGGCGTTGAACAGGATGGCCGGATCCTGCTTCAGCTTGAACGCCTCTTCATACTCCATCGCGGCGTCGTGGTACTCACCGACGGCGAAGTGCGCGGTCGCCTTCTGGTAGTGGGCCTTGGCGTCGTCATCTACGGCGACGGCGGTCGTTGCGGCGAGCAGGAGCAGAGTCGCCGGAACCCAGCAGACGAACCACCTCGACCACGGGCTCAATGAGCGCTTCGACGACAAAGGCATCTCCGAGAACGGGATGCCGGAAACTCTATCCGAAAACGGATGGGCTCGAAAGTGTCCCCAGTCTCGGCCCGAACACCCTCGAGGAGGGGGCCGGCGCGCTCAGTGCGCGTGCTTTTTGAGAACGCCCCAGCGCCCACTGCGGTCACGCGGGGCCTCGGACGCGGCAGCAGGGGATTGATGACGTTCGGCGACGTCCCACTTGGACGACTCGCCCTTGTGCGGCTCGCGCGTGGCGATCGGCGACATCGACCGAGCCGGCGACATCGACCGAGCCGGCGCCATCGACCGGGCCGGCGCTCGAGCGGGTGCCTCGCTCTCCGTGAACGGATCCTTCCACTTGGCCGGCTTGGCGGCGGGAGCGGCGCGTCGGGTGCCACCGGTCGTCTTCGCCGTGCTCTTGAAGGAATCACCATCGTCGTCCCCGTCGCGCGTTCCGCGCCGCTGGGCCGCTGCCGGCTGCCGGCGGTTCACGGGGACCTCGCCGTCGAGATCGTCAGCGCCGCTGTCGTCTCGGTGGGTCTCTCGGGCGGCGACCGTTTTCTTCGGCCCGGTGGCGAACGGATCGTTCCAGCTCCCGGGAGCGGCTTGCCGTCGTCCGGTCGGCGCGGCCGCCGCGCGCGTTGCGACCGCGTTGGACCGCGCCGGCGGCGGGGGCGCCGCAACCGTACGCTGCGAGGCCGGAACCGGCCGTCCAACGGGCGCGGCACCCTGGACGACGTGGATGATTCCGTCGTCACGCTTGGGCTGCGGCCGGACCGGCATCGGAGCCTGTACCGGCGTCGACGCGATCTCGGGCTTCGCCCACTCGGGGGTCTCGTGCTTGACGCGCGTCTCCGGCATCGGGGGCGCCTTGTCCGCCGACAACAGCAGGCTGTCGACGTCGTCCTTCTTGCCTTTCCCCTGGCCCTTCGCCGCCGGCTTCGGCTTCTCGACCGCCAGCAGATCGTCGAGCGCCTTGTCGTCGGCCGCGGAGGCCTTGTGCTTCTTGCTGCCGGAATCGTCCTTCAGCAGCTTGTCGATGAACTTGTCGTCGCCGTGCTTCACGGGCGGCGGGGGCGCGGCGGCAGCGGCCGTCTCGAGCTTGGGCGAGACCTCGCTCGATTTGCCCCTGCTGCCTTTAGAGGAGTCCTCATCAGGAAGCGTCGGCAGGGCGACGTCACCGCCGCGCTTGCTGGTCTGCGGCTTCGGCGAGGCGGCTTCCTTGGCCGCTTGGGCGTCGGCCTTCTCTTTCTCTTTCGCCGCTTTCTCAGCGGCCGCCTTGTTGATCGCTTGCGCGCGGGCGATCTTGTCCAGCTCGGCTCGCTTGTCGTCGGGCCCCATCACCGAGTCTTCCCATTGCATCTGCTTGCTGATGACCTTGTCATCGCTGAGCGAGTCGCTCGACTTCGCTTTTTTGGCTTTGGGATCGGCCGCCCGTGCGACAGGCGACCAGGTACCGAAGAGACAGGTGCCGACGAGCGCGGCGCAGAGGAACAACTTGGACCGCATCGAAAACGACCTCCACGTGGGGGGTGGGGGGATACGAGCCTCTATTATCGGCGCTTGTCGTTATTTGACAAGCGTCTTTCGCGCAGTTTTGCCCCCAGTATCCGACGATGGTGCCATTGGGTGCCATTGGGTGCCATTGGGCGACATTGGGCGCCAACCAGACCTCATAGAACCCGACGTAGTTGGATATGAGTGAATGTAGTCAGGAGCGGACGACGATTCCCGACGCCACGACTTTGACGGTGTCGCCGCTGATGGCGACCTCGATGGCCATCTCCCCCTCCGCCCGAACCCGGGCGAGCCCGAGGCGCGAGACGGAGCCGACGCGGGCGTTGCGCCGCATCAACGTGAAATAGTGCGCCATCGCGTCGCTCTCCGCGTTCATCTCGGCGTAGCAGGTGCCCAGATGATCGATGTGCTCGCGGCTGGAGTTGTTGGTGACGATGACCTGGATGACGGCATCGTCGCCCCGCGGGGAGACGTCCACCTCGAGTCGGGCCTTCCCATCGGAGGCGTATTTGGCCGCGTTTTCCAGCAGCTCGTGCGCCGTCATCGCCACCCGAAACACGGCGTCCTCGTCGTCCAGCACCGGCGCGAGCTTCGCCTCCAATAGGCGGCGCGTGGGCGAAACGATCGCGGGTGAGACCGTGAGAGGGAGATCGAGGTGCAGCGGCGTCACGGACGAATACCCTTCACTAGCATCAAGCTGGGCTCCTTGGCGAGACGTAGCGTCGCATTGTCTGGGCCCAGGCTCAAATCTTGACTCAAATTGGGCCGGCGATCCGTCGATGTAGGAGGCCCGCAGGCCCGAAAATTGTCGACGGAAGCCCCCCCCACGGCCCCCCCTGAGCACGCCCCTGCTCCGCTCGTCCGCGGCGCGACGATCGGGCGCTACGTCGTGCTCGGCCTGGTCGGGCGCGGCGGGATGGGGGAGGTCTACGCGGCCTACGACCCGGAGCTGGATCGGAAGGTCGCGGTCAAGCTCCTGCGGGTCAAGCCCGGCAACGGCGTCTCGCTGAACGAGGGGCGGCAGCGGACGTTGCGCGAGGCGCAGGCGATCGCCCGGCTCTCGCACGCCAACGTGGTCGTGGTTTACGACGTGGGGACGTTTCGCGATCAGGTCTTCATCGCGATGGAGTTCGTCGAGGGGAATACCGTCACCTACTGGCTGGCCGCCCAGACCCGCAGCTGGCAGGAGGTGCTTCGGGTCTTCCGCGCGGCTGGTCGCGGCCTCACCGCCGCGCACGAAAAAGGGCTCGTGCACCGGGACTTCAAGCCCGACAACGTGATGGTCGGCCGCGACGGCGAGGTTCGCGTCATGGACTTCGGTCTGGCGCGCCAGGTGGCCGACAAGCCGGCGCCCGAGGGGACCGCGACGGCCAAGCGCACCCCCGTCGTGATCGCCGAGCACGGTCCGGGCTCGTCCGACAACGACGACCAGATGACGACCATCCTGCTCAACGGCCCGCCCACCGGTCCGGCGCCGCCGCCGGCAGGGACCGAGTCCGAGCCGTCGCACCCGTCTCACCCTGCTTCGGGGATGTTCGAGGTTCAGCTCACGCGCACCGGCGCGATGATGGGGACGCCGGCCTACATGGCGCCCGAGCAGTTCCTCGGGACGGCGACCGACGCGCGGACCGATCAGTTCAGCTTTTGCGTGGCGCTCTACGAGGCGCTCTACGGCGAACGCCCCTTCTCGGGCAACACCATGTTCGCCTTGACCACGGCGGTGGTGCAGGGGCAGGTCAAGGAGGCGCCACAGAGCTCGAAGGTTCCGCTCTGGGTGCGCAAGGTGTTGCTGCGCGGGCTGAAGGCCCAGGCCGACGAGCGCCATCCGTCGATGCACGACCTGATCGACGCCCTGGGCAAGAACCCGAACGCCGCGCGGAGGCGGTTCCTGGCCGTGGCCGCGGTGGCGCTGGTGCCGGTGGCGCTCACGGTGGGCGTCCATCAGAGCCTGGCCAACCACAAGTCGATCTGCGGCGCCGGCCCGGCGCGCCTGGCGGGCGTCTGGGATCTGACGGCGGCGGGGGAGCCGGAGCCGGCGCGCCAGGCGGCCATCCACTCGGCGTTTCTGCACACCGGCAAGAGCTACGCGAGTGAGGTGTATGCCACCGTCAACCGCATCCTCTCGGGCTACTCGCAGAGCTGGGCGAAGATGTACCGCGAGGCGTGCGAGGCGACGAACGCGCGCGGCGAGCAGTCGGCGGAGGTGCTCGACCTACGGATGACCTGCCTGCAGGAGCGCCTCGGTGGGCTGCGCGCCCTCACCGACGTGTTCAGCGATGCGAACGGTCAGGTCGTGGAGAACGCCGTGAGCGCGGCCAACAATCTGGGGTCGCTCGATCGCTGCGCCGATGTGCCGCTCCTGCGCTCGGTCGTGCGGCCCCCCGAGGACCCGGCGACCCGCGCGCGGGTGGCGGAGCTGCGACATCAGCTGGCCGGAGTCAAGGCGCTCTACGACTCGGGCCGCTACCGCGAGGGGCTGCAGGACTCGCCCCGGCTCCTCGACGAGGTGCGCGCCCTCGGCTACCAGCCGCTCATCGCCGAGGCCCTGGCGGCGATCGGGATGATGTACTGCAAATCGAACGACGTCCCCTCTGCGGAGAAGGCGCTGGTCGATTCGTATCTGGCGGCCGACGCCTCCCGGGACGACGAGGTCCGGGCCGAGGACGCCACCAATCTGGTTTGGGTCGTTGGCTATCAGGAGGGGCGCTATGCCGACGCCCAGCGGTGGGCGAAGTACGCCGACGCGATCCTGCAGCGCCTCGGGGGACACGTCCTCTTGCAGGCCTGGCTGCTCAACAACCTGGGAGGCCTCTTCGAGATCCGGGGCGAGCAGGAGGCGGCGCTGCGCATGCAGCAAGAGGGCCTGGCGCTCAAGGAGCGCGCGCTCGGGCGTGATCACCCCGACGTCGGGATCTCGGAGGGGAACCTGGCGGTCGTCCTGACCGCGCTCGGCCGCAACCAGGAGGCGCTCGAGCACGTCGATCGGTCCATCGAGGTCCTCGAGAACGGACTCGGCGCCGGTCATCCAGATCTCGCCACCCAGCTCAACAACCGGGGCGAGATCCTGGACGCCCTCGGCCGCTCGCGCGACGCCCGCGCGTCGTTCGAGAAGGCGCGCATCATCTGGGAGCGCGAGCTCGGCCTCGACAATCGCAACCTCGCCTACGCCCTCACCGGGATCGGCGTCAGCTACCTCTCGGAGGGGGACGCTTCGAACGCCATCGTTCCGCTCGAGCGCGCCTTCAAGATCCGGGAGGCTCACGAGACGGATCCGTCGCGCCGCGCCGAAACGCGCTTCGCACTGGCGCGTGCCCTCTGGGAGTCGGGGCGCGATCACCCGCGGGCGCGCGCGCTGGCCGAGGAGGCTCACGACAGCTACGCCAAGGCGGAGATCAAGACCAAGGTCGCAGAGGTCGACAGCTGGTTGCACCTCCACGGAGCAAGTTGATCGCCGCAAGTTGATCGCCGCGAGCTGATCGACGCCCGCTGATCGTCGCGCCGCGCCGTGCGTCTCAGTCGTTGCCGGCGTCCGGGGTGGTCGCGGCGGCGGAGGAGGCCTGGCTCGGGCGGCGCACGGTCACGCGGACGTAGTCGTCCGTGATCTCCACGTCGGGGGCGCCCGAGTCGGTGAGACTGATCTTGAGCTCGGTGCCGTCCTCCGCCTTGGCGTCCTTTTCGGCCTGGTTGATCCGGACCAGTCGGAACCCTTCGCGCTCGACCCGGTAGAGCCGCATGGTGATCATCGAGGCCGCCTGGGGGAGCTTGACCACCACGGCGTGCGGGCGGTTGGTCACGTGGAAGGTCGACCCCTGACTCGTTCCCTTGATCGGGATCAGCAGCGAGGCGCGCTTCCCGTCGACGCTGACGTCGGGGAGATTCCGCCGCCAGGCCTCGCGCGCGACGTCCTTGTCGGACTGCTTCTCACCGTTCTTGTCGGCCGCCGCGGCGGGGGCGGGTTGGTGATCCGCGCTGGCCGCAGGTCTGCGGTCGGCAGCCGGCGCGCCGTCGCCGGGTCCGGCCGCGATCGGTTCACTCGGAACGAGGGCGGCGTCATAAGCAGAAGCCGCGCTGCCGTCGCTGCGGCCCGCGGCGTCGGCCGCCACGGTGACCGCCGGCCGGCCGTCGGGGTGAGCCTGCACGGTCGCGTCGAGGCTGGCGTCGACGACCGGCGCGGGTAAGGGAGCGCGCGCGGGGACGGCGGGAGGGGGCGGGAGCGCCGGCGTCGGGCGCTGCGGGATCAGCTGTTGGCCGACGAAGAAGACCGCCGCCGCCGTCAGCGCCGCCGCGAAGAGGCCGCCCGGCCGTCCCACGCCCGCCTGCGGATTGCGCTTGCCGCGGCCGCCCAGCCAGGCGCCAACCGGGCCGAGGATGCGATCGCGCAGGTCGGCGTCCATTTGCATCCGTTCCAGCGTTTGTGCCGTCGCCTGCTTGGCGCCGTCGATCGGATGTGTGTCGAGAAAGGCGCGCACTTCGTCCAGGTGCCGTCGCTCGGGGAGCGTGGCCAGCGATTCGACGAGACGGCGCAAGATCATCGGCGAATCGGCCTTGGCGCGCGTCTCGGTCCAGCGTTCGCCGAGCAGGCGGAAGGCCGCCTCCCGCGTGGCGCGGTTGCCGAGCAGCACGCCGACGTAGGACGAAAAGTCCTGCATCTGGACCTCGGGGCCGAGCGCCAGCTCCACGGCGCGGGCGGTCAGCGCCGGCGACTCGACCCGCGCCAGCGCGTGCAGGTAGCGGCGCTTGGCGGCCGGATCGGCATCGCTTCGCGCGCGCGCCCGCAGCTCGTCGAATCGGGCCTCGTCGGCGCCGCGCGCCGCGGCGGTCACCACGATGTCGAGCAGGTTCGGATCGAGCTTGGCGCGGGCAGCGCCACGATCGACGCCTGAGCCCTGGTCGGAGGACGGGAGGCGCTTCGCCGCTTCCGCGACGGCGCCCGGCTCGCGGGCCAGCAGCACCAGCGCCCGCAGCAGGACCGCCCGGCGCAGCCGGACCTCGTCGTCCTCGGCGGCGCCGTCGGCCGGCGCCCAGCCGAGCGCCGCGGCCTGCCCGCCAAACAGATCGGCCACGAACGCCCCGAAGTTTTCGCGATCGGCGTCGGCCAAGAAACGGTGCTCGATCACCGACAGCTTGCCGACCAGCTCGTCGAGCACGACGTGGTCGGTCTCGTGCCGCAGGCTGGCGACCAGCTCGAGGAAGGCCTCGATCGTCGCCTCGCCCGCGCGCACCAGCGCCCAGGCGTCCGAGACCAGGGCCACGCGCTCGGCCGGGCGCAGCTCGCCCACCGCGGGCAGAAGCCGGGCGTGCGTCTCGGGGGCGTAGGCGGTGCGGTAGAAGCCGCGCGCCTCGGCGTTGCCGAGGCACCAGGCGACGTCGCCTTCCGCGGCGAGCGGAACCCGCGCCGACTCCTCGGCGAGGAGCACCGGCTGTTCCTTGACGCCGGAGGCATCGCGGAAGCGCAGCACGACGGGGACCAGCCAGCGGGTGGCCGAGCCGCGCGCGGCGGCGCCCGGCTCGGCGAAGAACCGTCGCTGTCGCAGGTTGACGAAGGTCCCGGATGCGTCGCGTTCGAGCGAGAGGCTCACCAGCGGATAGCCGGTCTGGCGAATCCAGCCGTTGGCCATCGCCAGGATCGGCTGTCCCGACGCCTCGCCGAGCGCGCTCCAGAGATCGTCGGCGGTGGCGTTCGCCTCGCGGTGGCGGCGCATGTAGAGGCGGATGCCGTCGCGAAAGCGATCCGCGCCCAGGAACCCCTCCAGCATGCGCAGGACCGCGCCGCCTTTCTCGTAGGTGATGGCGTCGAACGACTCGCCAGCCTCTTCGGCGTTCTTGATCTCGGCGCGGATCGGGTGCGCCGAGACCAGCGCGTCGAGCGCCAGCGCTGCCCCCTTGCCCGCCTCGAAGTCCATCCAGATGCGCCACGACGGCCGCCAGTCGTCCACGATCTTGTAGGCCATCCAGGTGGCGAACGCCTCGTTGAGCCACAGGTCGTCCCACCAGGCCATCGTCACCAGGTTGCCGAACCACTGGTGCGCCAGCTCGTGGGTGATCACCTCCGCGACCCGCTTCTGGACGGCCAGCGGTGCGGTGGCCGGATCGGCCAGCAGCGCCACCTCCCGGAAGGTGACGGCACCGGCGTTCTCCATCGCGCCCGCCTCGAAGTCGGGGACGCCGATCTGATCGAGCTTGCCGAACGGATAGGGGAGGCCGAAGTAGTCCTCGAGCCGTGGCAGGACCGCCGCGGCCGTCTCCTGCCCGAACGAAGTCAGATGGCGTTTCTCGACGGTGGTCCAGGTGCAGATCGGGATGTCGCGGACGCGGACCACGGCGCTCGGCACGATCGGGCCGACGACGAGCGCGATGAGGTAGGACGAAAGCGGCGGCGTCGGCGCGAAGGTGACCCGTCGTCCGCCACGCCCGTCGCTCTCGTCGCGCGTGGCGACGCCGTTCGACAGCGCGACCGCGTCCGTCGGGACGCCCGAGACGGAGACCCGCCAGATCGCCTTGAAGGCCGGTTCGTCGAAGCAGGGAAACACACGACGCGCGTCGGCGGCTTCGAACTGGGTGACGGCCAGCGGGCCGGCACGGTAGAGCCCGCGCAGCCCGGGGCTGAACGCCCCTTCGTAGCCGAGCGTGAGCTTCGCGGCTCCGGCCGGCAACGCTTCGCCGAAGCTCAGTGTCACCGTCTCGCTGATTGCGTCGGCGGTTGCGCTGGCCGGCAGACGTCGCCCGTCGCCGAGCTCCACGACCGCCGTCGTCACCTCCAGGCCGACCGCGTGCAGGGCGATCTCGTTGCGGGGCGAGGCGATCTGCAGGGCGATCGAGAGCGCCCCCTCGAACCGACCGGCGGGCAGATCGATGCGCAGATCGGCGTCGTAGCTTTTGGGTTTGACCTCCGGGGGGAGGCGAAAGTCTTTTCCGAGCGTCGTCACGCGGGCCTTGGGTGTGGTGGAGGGATCGTCTTTGTACCGTAATCTAGGGACGGATGTCTCAAGCGCCTGCTGTTCCCGTTCCGCACGATCCCTACGCGCCGCTGCGCCTGCTGAATTTCCGCTGGTTC
>Ga0210388_10000975_pt1 | contig 22679 bp, 18 predicted proteins | sample IncBWC19OmetaG_FD_155485 | JGI IMG/M metagenome (GOLD analysis project Ga0210388, IMG submission 155485) | Forest soil microbial communities from Barre Woods Harvard Forest LTER site, Petersham, Massachusetts, United States - Inc-BW-C-19-O ...
GCGCACCTTCACCAACCTCGAGCGCAACGGCAACCCCTGGGGAATCGGCGCCGACAAGCGGATGGACTGGGCCGAGGGCCTGGGCGTCCCGACGCTGGACGATCACCCCGACGCCGAATACCTGCTGTGGGTCGGCTGCGCGGGCGCCTTCGACGACCGGATCAAGAAGCAGACGCGGGCGCTCGTGGAGGTGATGCGCGAAGGAGGCGTCGACTTCGCCGTGCTGGGGCTGGAAGAGGGTTGCACGGGCGATCCGGCGCGGCGGTCGGGCAACGAGATGCTCTACCAGATGGAAGCGCAGCAGAACATCGAGACGATGAACGCCAAGAAGGTGAAGAAGGTCGTCACCGCCTGCCCGCATTGCCTGCACACGATCAAGAACGAGTATCCGCAGCTGGGCGGGAACTTCGAGGTCCGCCACCACACGCAGCTGATTCGCGAGCTGGTGGAGAGCGGCAAGATCGAGATGGACGCCATGCAGAGCGCCAACGACGCGATTGGTCCGCCGAAGAAGATCACCTTCCACGACCCCTGTTACCTCGGACGCTGGAACGGTGAGTACGACGCCCCCCGCGAGGTGCTCGACGCGCTGCCGGCCGGCCGGGACGCGCGCGTCGAGCTGCCGCGCAACCGCGAGCAGGGCTTCTGCTGCGGCGCCGGCGGCGGGCGGATGTGGATGGAGGAGAAGCTCGGAACGCGGGTCAACCACAACCGCACCGACGAGATCATCGCCTCGGGCGCCGACACCGTCGCCACCGCCTGCCCCTTCTGCACCATCATGCTCCGCGACGGCGTCCAGGATCGAAACGCCAGCGACAAGGTGCAGGTCCTCAACGTCTCCGAGCTGGTCGCCAAGTCGATGAAGCGCAAACGCGAGCTCGAGACCGCCGCGCTTCTGCCGAACGCGCCACCGACGGTCTGATTCAGGCGCGCGCTCCCGCGATTGCCGCCGACTCAACGCGCCGTGAGACTGCGAAGGCGTTCCAGTGCGCGGACGTCGGCGAGGTCCTGAAGTCTCCCGGCGGCACGTTTGTTGGTCAGGAGATCTTCGAGCCCTATGACCTGGGTCGGGACACCGTCGAAGCTCGCCTCGACGGCTCGGGGTGCGACCTCGTTAAATCGTACCCCGTCGATCTGGGTGAGCACGTCGATCCTCCGCGGAGGATTCCCCATCTCGGGCGACGTCTCGATCCAGACGTCGAGATCCTTCGTGGCGCGCGGGTGGCCATGCACCCCGACGGCGTAGGCCCCCACGACCAGATACCGAACCTCAGCGGCGTTGAACGCGGAAAGCAGATCGAGGAAGTCTTGATTCACGGGCCTCGGGATCCGTCAGCGAATACAGCTCGAGGCTCTGTTCCCATACGGCGGCGGCACCCCGCTCGGGCGGAATACCCGCCCAAAACAGAGCGTCATAGTTGGCGGCGTCCTCGGCGGCCCCGGCCCCGAACTTCCGGACCTGCCAGTTCGCCCGGGCTTGCCGTCGTTCTTCCGCCTCGCTCACCGGCTCATTTTACCACGGGCCGATCGGCTCGCCGACTGCCGAGATAGGATGTTCCGAACCGCATCCCGATGTCTCACCACCGCTCGTACACGGCACGCATCAACCGCGTCATGGACCACATCGACGCGCACCTCGACGAGACGCTCGACCTGGCGACGCTGGCCGCGGTCGCCGATTTCTCTCCGTTTCACTTTCACCGACTGTTCCAGGCGCTGACCGGCGAGACGCTGGCCGCTCGCGTGCGACGACGACGGCTGGAGGTGGCCGCGGGGCGCCTGCTGATCTCCCCAGACACCACGGCACTCCACATCGCGCTCGACGTCGGGTTCAACTCGGCCGAGGCGTTCACGCGTGCCTTTCGCGCCTACTTCGGCGTCACCCCCTCTGCCTGGCGCGGCGGCGCCTTTCGTTCCTGGGCTGAGCGCCACTGCGTCGCGCTCAGCAAGATTCGTCAAGGCGACCGCAAGGCGTATCAAGCGGTCATGGACGCCTTTCTCCAAGATAGGGAGCTGTGGCCCCCCGGCCACGTTCCCCGCGTCAAAGGAGACAAGATGGACGTCGAGATCAAAACGCTGGCCGACACGCGCGTCGCCTACCTGCGCTACGTGGGCCCCTACGGCGGGTCCGGCATCGCCGCCGCCTGGCAGCGCTTCGCCTCCTGGTGCGCGCAAGCCGGACTGATGCAGCCGCGCCGGCGGATGTTCGGCGTCTGCCTCGACGATCCGACGATCACGCCGCCCGAGAAGTGCCGTTACGACTGCGCCGTCGAGGTCGACGCAACGTTCGTTGCGCGCGACGAGATTGGAACCGAGACCGTCGCCGGCGGACGCTACGCCTGCGCGCGCTTCAGCGGCGTCGCCGCCGAGGTCCGCGACGTCTGGACCAAGTTGGTCGCCGAGTGGTTGCCGAAGAGCCGCCACCAGCCGGACGATCGCTCCGCGCTCGAGATCTACGAGCCCGACTTCGTGGTCGACGAGAAGACCGGCGCCTTCCCCTGCCTGCTCTGCATGCCGGTCCGCCCGCTCTGATTGGCGCCCGCGTCGCCGGACGTCGGGAAGGAACCGGTCGTCGAACGGCGCTCGCAGCTATTCTTCGTCGTCGCGCGCGGCCGACAGCCGGCTGATGACGCCGATGTCCTCGAGAGTTGTCACGTCGCCGCGAACGGCGCCGCTGGTGGCGATCTCGCGCAAGAGGCGCCGCATGATCTTGCCCGAGCGGGTCTTGGGCAGCGCGTCGGTGAAGCGGATCTCGTCGGGTCTGGCCAGCGCGCCGATCTCCTTGACGACGTGGTCGGACAGCGACTTCTTCAGCTCGGGCGACGCCGTCACCCCGCTCTTCGGCGTCACGAACGCGAAGATCGCCTGTCCTTTGAGCTCGTGCGGGGGGCCGACGACGGCCGCCTCGGCCACGCTCGGGTGTGAGACGAGCGCGCTCTCGATCTCGGCGGTGCCCAGGCGATGGCCGGCGACGTTCAGCACGTCGTCGACGCGCCCCATGACCCAGAAGTAGCCGTCTTCGTCCTGTCGTGACCCGTCGCCCGTGACGTAGACGCCCGGGATCTCCGACCAGTACTGCTTGGTGTAGCGCTCGGGATCGCCGTGGATGCCGCGCAACATCGCCGGCCAGGGCTTCTTGATCACCAGGAAGCCCCCCTCGTTCGGGCCACAGGGGGTGCCGTCGCGCTTGACCACCTGGGGGTCGACGCCGAAGAACGGGATGGCGCAGCTCCCCGGCTTGGCGTCGGTGATCCCCGGCAGCGGCGTCATCATGATGCCGCCTGTCTCCGTCTGCCACCAGGTGTCGACGATCGGGCAGCGCCCGCCGCCGATGATCTCGTGGTACCACATCCAGGCCTCGGGGTTGATCGGCTCGCCCACGCTGCCGAGCAGCCGCAGCGACGAGAGATCGTGCTTCTTCGGCAGATCGTCCCCCCAGCGGACGAAGGCGCGGATCGCCGTCGGCGCCGTGTAGAAGATGGAGACCTTGTGCCGCTCGACGATCGACCAGAAGCGGTCCTTCTCGGGGTGATCGGGCGCCCCTTCGTACATGACGGTGGTGGCGCCGTTCGACAGCGGACCGTAGACGACGTAGCTGTGTCCCGTGACCCAGCCGATGTCGGCGGTGCACCAGTAGACGTCGTCCTCGCGCAGGTCGAAGACGTACTTGGTCGTGATGTGCGCGCCCAGCAGGTAGCCGCCGGTGGTGTGCACGATCCCCTTCGGTTTCCCCGTCGTCCCCGAGGTGTAAAGGATGAAGAGCGGATGCTCGGACGGCAGGCTGGCCGGGGCGCACTCGGCGGAGACTCCCTTCATCTGCTCGTCCCACCAGATGTCGCGGCCGGTCTTCATCTCCACGGCGTCGTTGGTGCGGCGCACGACCAGGCAGCTCTTGATCGTCGGCGTCTGCTCGAGCGCGCGGTCGACGTTCCCCTTCAGGGGAACCGACTTGCCGCGCCGCCATCCGCCGTCGGCGGTGATGCAGAGGACCGCGCCACAGTCGTTGATCCGGTCGCGCAAGGCCTCGGCCGAAAAGCCCCCGAACACCACCGTGTGCGTGGCGCCGATGCGCGTGCAGGCCAGCATGGCGACGGCGGCCTCGGGGATCATCGGCATGTAGATCGCAACCACGTCGCCAGCGACGACGCCGAGCCCCTTCAGCACGTTCGCCGCCTTGCAGACCTCGGCGTGCAGCTGCCGGTAGGTGAGCTTGCGGCTGTCGCCCGGCTCCCCCTCCCAGTCGAGCGCCACCTTGTCGCCGCGGGTGGCCAGGTGCCGGTCGAGACAGTTCGCGGAGAGGTTCAGCTCACCGCCGTCGAACCAGCGGGCCCAGGGGAGATTCCAGGTGAGGACCTTGTCCCACGGCTTGGTCCAGGCGAGCTCGGCCTTGGCCGTCTCGGCCCAGAACGCCTCGCTGTCGTCGATCGAACGCCGGTACTGCTTCTCGTAGGCGGCGCGATCCTTGATGAGCGCACGCTGCGCGAACTGCTTCGAGGGAGGGAACCGCCGCCCCTCGCGCGAGATCGACTTGATCACCCCGGATGCTTCGTTCTTCGAACCTTCGTCGTTGGCCATGAGCGCCCTCCGCGCAAATCAGAGTGCAAAGTCAGCGTGCGATCTGCGTGCAACCCGCGTTGCAACGTCAGCGTATCTCGAATCTATTCCCGTCTTCCCGATCTTCGATCTCATCCGTGACGGGCACCTCGTGGGTGTCCACGCCTGTCACCCGCGCGCCGCGCGGTCCTTGCGCGAGCCAACCGACGAGCGCGTTGACCGCAGCCGGGGCACCGTGGGCCTCGAGCTCGACGCTTCCGTCGGGCAGGTTCCGTACCCAGCCGCCGACGCCGAGACGTCGCGCCTCATGCGCGGCGCTGGCCCGAAACCCGACCCCCTGCACGCGGCCCCGCACGACGGCACGCACCCGCTTCAGGGCTGAATCCTCAGCTCGGGCGCCGGACGCGCCGCGGGCGGACCCTCGCCGGGCAGCGCAGGGAGCGCATCAACCGGTCGCGCGGCTCCGGCGGGTGCCGGCCGGCCGTCGATGGCCGCCGCCAAGACGCGGACCGCACCGTCGGGTGCGGCGGCGGGGGCCAGCAGCCAGCGCCCCTCGGGCGAGATGTCGGGACGTCCGAGGCGCGCCGGGCTGGCCACGATCACCGTGGCTGCGTCCTCGGAGTCCATTCGAAAGATTCCGGTGCCGCCCCCCGCGTGCGCGGCGGCCGCGAAGAACACGGTGTTGCGCTCCGGCGGCAGCCGAATCGCCGCGCCGCTCGCCAGCGGCAGCGCCCGGCCGACGCCGACGCGCACCGGCCCGGCGGCCTCGCCGATCTCCACCAGCCGGGCCGCGGTCAGGCGGACGAGCGTCTGCGAATCACTGGCCAGGCGAACCGCCCGCAGCTGCGTCGGCTCGGGACCGACCGCGGCGCTGCGGGGCGTGTCGCCCGAGAGCACCCAGAGTGTATCCCCGGCGGGCGCGAAGGCGACGTCGCAGAGAACGCTCTCCCGGATCTCCGGCGCGATCGCCAGCACGCTGGCGACAGGCGCCTGGCCGGCCGGCCCGAGATCGAGCATCACCACCTCGTTGCCCGCCTCGGTGGCGATCGCCAGCAGCTTGCCGTCGGGCGAGATGTCGGCGGCCACGATCTTGGCGTCGCGCACCGCCTGCGGAAACGCGCGCGGCGCGCTGCGCGCCGGGTGCAGCGGCGAGCTGGTGTCGACGAGGACGACGTCGTTGGCGCGCACCACCGCCAGCACGGGCGCGCGCGCGGCCGCCGCCAGCGCCAGCACCGGGCCGCCGGCGGGGCCCAGCTCCAACCTGTAGATCACCTTGGGCGCGCCGGGAGCCGGCAGATCGATCACGTCGATCGTCCCGCCGCGCGCCTCGGCGACGTAGCCGGCGCGACCGTCGCTCGACAGCGCCAGCCACCGCGCGCCCGGGACCGGGGTGGCACCGGCCGCGATCGGGCCGTCGGCGCCGACCTCCGCCCACCCGATCTGACCGCTGCCCGGCGCCAGCACGGCCGCGTAACGGCGGATGGAAATGGGACGCTCGCTCTTGCCGAGCTCGTTGCTCACCACCACCGCCTGCGATCCGGTGGGCGTCCCTGTCGGAACGCGCACCACCAGGCCCCCGTCGCGTGTGCGCCCGAGGACCGCCGCCGGGCGGCCGCCCACCTGGACGGTCGGCTGCTTGCCGAACGAGCTGCCGCGCACCCAGAGCGTCTCCCCGATGACGGCCACACCGTCCGACGCCTCCATCGCCAGCGGCCCGGAGAGCGTCACGTCCCCTCCGCCGGCGTCGACGATCGCACTGATCTCGGGGGCGCTCGTGGTCTCCGCGATGTCGAACGGGTCATCGACGATCGTAGAGCTCGGCCCGGCGCAGCTCCCCATGAGCGACGCGGCCAAAACGGCGACCGACGTCGCCGCTCGCTTCACAATGGACCCTCCGTGATCTGGAAGCCGATCAGGTTGTTGGGGACGAGCGGCAGCTCTTCATACTTGGCGATGACGCTCTGGCTGGCGTCGAGCACCTGTACCTTCGACAGCACCAGCATCTGCACCGGCCCGTTGGCCGGCATGCAGGCGGCGATGGTGCCGATGATCTTCGCCCCCGAGTCGTATTCGAACGTGGTCCGGTGGCTGACCATGTCGCGCAGCTTTTTGTAGTCCATGTTGCCGCGGAAACTATCACCACAACCCGCCGCTGTCGCGACGATCAGGGACAGCGCCTACGGGTGGCCGGGGGGGAGCGCGGCGCCCCCCATTTGCGGATGCCCGGGCGGCATGGCGCCGGCACTCCCGGGCGCGCCCATCCCACCCATGATCGGTGCGCCACCCGCCAGCGACTCGGTCTCTTTTTGGACCTGGTCGAGCGCCAGCTTCACGTCGTGCGAGCCGACCGGGACCTTGGGGAGCGAGCCGTAGACGTCCCCTTTCTCGTGGGTCAGCGGGTCGCCGTCCTGATCGATGCGCGCGGTCAGCACCAGATCGCCGTCGAACGGGCCGTTCTGGAACGGCATGTCGGCGGCGGTGAGCGAGAACGGCAGCGGGAACTTGGTCGCCGGAAGCTTCCTCACCGCGATGAGGGTCCCGCGCGCGGTCGGATTGTCGGAGATCCGGCGCGCCACGAGGTAGAGCGTCCCCCCCTTCGGCTTCGCCTTGGCGACAGCCGGCGCAAGGACGATGGAGCCGGTGATCGACGCGCCGGGGTCGGCGGCGGGCGGTTCCTCAGCCGGTGGCGAGGCGGCCGGCATCGCCAGGGTCGGTGCGGCTGCCGGCGGCGCGCTCGGGGCAGCTGCCGGCGCGCCCTGCGCGGTTGCTGGATCGAGCGGAGGGACGCTGGACGGCTTGCCGGCCTCTTCTTTATTGGTGCAGGCTCCGCCGCTTGCAGCAGCCAGGAACGCCACCAGGGCCATCGCCGTCAGCTTTTCGCGCGAGTACGTGGACATTCGGCGAAGCTAGCACGCCTCGATTATGATCGCGCCGATGCCAGCCCCCTTCACCGCGGAGCTCATCGCCCGCGAGACGATTGCCGCCAACATCGCCGAGCTCTCCTTCGCGCTCCGCTCACCCTCCCGTCTCGAGTTCAAGGCGGGGCAGTTCGTCTCGATGTCCATCGGACCCGACGCACCGGGGGCAGAGCCCATCCCGCGCCGCAGCTATTCAATCGCCTCTCAGAGCGACGCCGGCGAGGTCCTGCGGTTCATCATTCGGGTGATCCCCGAAGGGAAGGCCTCGGAGTTCTTGATGTCGCTCCCCCTCGGCACGGTGCTGAACATGACCGGCCCGCACGGCTTCTTCGTGCTCGACCCGGCGCATCCGGGCGACATCCTCTTTGGCGCGACCGGGACCGGCATCTCAGCCGTGATGCCGATGCTCGGCGAGCTCGGCCGCCGCCGCGAGAGCGGCCAGGAGTCCCGGCGCTGTATCGTCATGTGGGGGGCGCGGGAGGAGGCCGATCTGTTTGCCCGCGCCGAGATCGCTGCTCTCACCGCGCGCGCAGGCGCCGACTTGCGCATCTTCTTGACCGCCCCGGACGCCTCCTGGCGCGGCGGGCGCGGGCGGATCACGACCGCACTGCTCGAGAGCCTCCCCCAGCTCATCGCGCCGACGTTCTATCTGGTCGGTAATGGCGCCATGATCACCGAGGTCAAGCGCGAGCTCATCGCCCGAGGCGTCAATCGCAAGGCCCAGATCCGGACGGAGGCTTTTTTCGACTGACCCGCTTAGAATGCGCTCGATGCCCCCGGCCAGGTCCGCCACGGCTGCGATGCTGCTGGGCGCGGCCGCGGGATGCGGCCTCGGCTCGGAGCCGCCGGCCGCGTTGGTTCAGATGGTGCCCGCCTTCGCGTACAACGACGCTTCGGTGGTGGCCAACATCTACGGCAGCGCGTTCCGCCCGGCCTATCAGTTCGACACCGTGGCGGGGAGCGCCGAGATCGAGGTCGGCGGGTTCAGCGCGACACTGGTGGCCGGAACGCCGTCCCCCACGACCTCCGACAGCTTCGCCCTCACCAACGTCACCTGGGTGAGCGTCGGGATCCTGAGCGCCACCGTCCCGTCTGGTCTCCCGAGCGGCCAGTACGATCTGGTCGTCGGCGATCCGCGGGCCCACAGCACCCGCCTCCCCCGGGCCTTCGCCTCCCTGGGCATCGACACCATCCCCCCGACCGTCACCATCACGAGCCCTGCGGACGGCAGTCCGATCGGCGCGACCGCTCCGGTCGACGTGGTCGTGGCGGCCGACGACGGGTATGGTGTCCTGACCGACTTGCAGGTGCCGATCACCGCCGGTACGGCAGCGCCTCGGTCGCAGGTCTGTTCCCTCACCGGAGGCGCCCGCGCCTCCTGCCTGTTCAGCTTTCCGGCGCCCGCGCCGTCGACCGCGGGGGACACGATGTTCATCGACGCCCAGGCGACCGGCAGCGGGGGCCTCACCCAAAAGACCCGCGTCTCGGTGCTGATGCTCCCGGCGCCCGCGCCGACGGGGTTCTCTCCCGTGGCCGGCTCGACGATGGGGCAGACGGCCGTGACGTTCTCCGGGGCCGACTTCGTGGACGGAACCACGACGGTGGCCTTCGATGGTCAGTTCGCGACCCTCTACGACGTCACCCCGACGTCGCTCACCGCCCTCACCCCTCCGCACGCGGCGGGACCGGTGATGGTGACCGTCACGACCGGTGGCGCCACGGCGACGCTGACCAGCCCGTTCACCTACCTCCCGCCGCCGACGGTCCGCGAGATCAGCCCGACCTCCGGCCCCCCGAGCGGCTTCACCCCCATCACCATCGTCGGGGAGAACTTCCGTGCCTCGACCACGGTGATCACGTTCGACGGCAAGCTGCTGGTCTGCCCGACGTTCGTGAACGCCAACCGGATCCAGGGCTTCACCCCCCCCGGCATGGGGACGGAGAGCATCGAGGCGGCGGATGCGCTCGGTGGCGCGATGCCCGGGGCCGGCGTGCCGTTCGCGTATCTGACGACGGTGGGCGACGGCGGCACGGATGCGTCGATCGACGCGGCCCTGCGCGTCGCGGCCCCGCTCACCCCCGACGGCGGCTGTCCCGGGGGCGGAGGTCCATGAAGCTCCTCTCCAAGCTGACCTTGCTGGCCATCGGCGTCTCGGTGCTGCCGCTCGGCATCGCCGGCTACTCGTCCCTGCACATCGGCCAGGGGGCCCTGCGCAGCGCGCTGGAAGAAAACGAGCTGACCGTCGCCAAGCAGGTGGCGGGCTACGCGGAGAGCCACATCGACAACCAGCTGTCGATCCTGCGGGTCGACGCGAAGATCTTCGACCTGACCCGCTCCTCGGCGAACCAGGCTCCCTCGGCGGAGGCGCTGCTCAAGTTCTTGCAGCTCGTCTATCACCAGAGCGACGACTTCTGCGCCGTCGCCATGTTCGACGAGCACGGCACCCTGATCGGCCAGCCGGCCTATCTCGAGACCCCGACCCGATACGACGCCTTCAAGGGGCATGAGCCGATGCGGCCGACCGACGTCGAGGGGGTCGGCCTCATGGCCCCGCTCGGCGCGGCGCTGAGCGCCGGAGAGGGGATGGGGCCGATCTTTCTGGGGGGCCCCATGCGGCTGCCGCACGTGGTGCTGGCCGTCGCCTTCGATCCGAAGCTGGGCGGCGGGCGGCGGATCTTGGCGGCCGAGGTGTCGCTGAAGCGGCTCGGCAACTACGTTGCCTCGCTGGGGAGCGCCGACATGGACGTGGCGCTCACCGACGGGCGCGCCCGTCTCATCGCCTCCTCCGCACGCGGCGGTGTCGGGAGCCTCGGCACCATAAGGCTGCCCGGCGCGCGCGAGGGCGAGGCGCCCTCCGGGCCGATCGTCGCCGAGTACCTGCGCGACGGGCGGCGCCTCATCGGCGCCTTTGCTCCGGTAGCCCGCTGGGGAATGGGGGCGCTGGTCGACAAGACCGTCGACGCCGCGCTGCTGCCGGTCAACCGGATCACCTGGGCCACGCTGATCTGGATCGCGGTGGCCGCCCTCATCGGATCGATCGCCGCACGGATCTTCGCCCGTCGCCTCAGCGATCGGGTGGCGGCGCTGGTGGTGGGGTCGCGCCAAATCGGCGCCGGACAGCTGGCGGCCAGGATTGCGCCGGCGGCGCCCGACGAGCTGGGGGAGCTGGCGGTGGCCTTCAATCAGATGGCGGTCGGGCTCGAGGAGGCGCGGCGGAAGATCACGCAGCAGACCGACGAGATCAAGGCCTGGAACCAGACGCTCGAGAAGCGGGTCGAGGACAAGACGGCCGAGCTGCGGCAGGCCCAGGACCTCCTGTTCCGCTCGCGCTCGCTCTCGGCGCTGGGGGAGCTGGGCGCCGGGGTGGCGCACGAGATCAACAATCCTCTGACCGGCGCCCTGGGGATCGTGCAGCTGCTGATCGCCGATCTGCCGGCCGGTCACCCCGCCCGGCCGCTGCTGCAGGACCTGGAGAGCGAGGCGCTGCGCATCCGCAAGATCGTGCAGAACATGCTGCGGCTCGCCCAGCGGCAGAGCGGGCACGACACGACGCCGGTCGATCTTTCACGCACGCTCGACGACGCGGTGGAGCTCTGCGGGCCGAGCGACATGGCGGCCGCGGGGATCGCGGTGGTGCGGCGGTACGGCGCCACCCCTGCCGTGCGCGGCAGCGCCACGCAACTGCAAGAGTCGTTCATCCAGATCATCCAGAACGCGCGCAGCGCCATGAAGAGAGGCGGCACGCTGACGGTGGAGACCAGCCAGATCGACGACAAGGTGGTGCGCGTCCGGATCGGCGACACCGGGACGGGAATCAGCGCCGAGCATCTGCCGCGGATCTTCGATCCGTTCTTCACCACCAAGGGCGATCGCTCGGGCACCGGCCTCGGGCTCTCGTTCGTCCACCGCACCGTCGAGGACCACGGCGGGGCCGTCACGGTCGACAGCAACGTCGGCGGCGGGACCACCTTCACCCTCACCTTCCCCGCGGACGAAGGGCGCGCGCATCGGCCATGAGCACCGCGCCCCCCAGCCGCAAGCTCGGCAACGCGGCGCTGATCGCGGTGAGCCTCGGTGCGCTCGCCGCTGCGGTGGCCGCCTCGCGCCACTATTTGAGCGGGCAACCGGCGCTGCCGGCGCCGCCCGAGATGCTGGGGCGCAGCGCTGCCGCCGCGTCGGCCTCCTTCCCGGCGCCCGCGGCCGCCCACGACGAGGCGACGTTCCAGGTCGCCTCCGCGACCGGCTCCGTCGAGGCGCAGCGCGCCGGGCAATGGGTCCCGATCAAGGAGGGGGACACGCTGACCCGCAACGACGTGGTGCGCACCGCCCCCGGTGGTCGCGCCGTCCTGCGCCTCTCGGCCGGGACGGAGATCGAGCTGCGCGAGCGGGTCGAGATCGGGCTCGACCGGCTGGCCGGTGGCGCCACCGTCGATCTGCGACACGGCAAGGTGGTCGCGCACGTCAGCGGAAGCGACAGCGTGGAGATCACCTCGCGGGACACCCGCACCGCCAACGAGGGTCCGGCCCACTTCGTGGTGCTGTCGGACGAGCGGGGACGCGTCTCGGTGGCGTCTCTGGCCGGCAAGGCGAAGTTCACCGCCGGCGGAAAATCTCTCACCCTCTCCCAGGGGTCGCAGTCGACCAGCGCGGGGGGTGGCCCGCCCAGCGATCCCGAGCGGATCCCCGAGGAGGTGCTGCTGGAGGTGGTCTGGCCGGCTGCCGAGCAGCGCCACGCCGCGGCGGAGACCGAGGTGAAGGGGCGCGCCGCCCCCTCCTCGTCGGTGATGGTCAATGGCACGCGGACCGAGGTGGGCGCCGACGGGCAGTTCACGGCGACCGTGCCGTTGCGAACCGGGAAGAACGCCGTCGATGTGCGGGTGGAGGACCTGAGCGGACGAACACGGCAGGCTTCCGCCACCCTGCTGCGCCGAGGAGCGCCGCCGGCGCTGACTCCCGAGGCCACCGACCTGTGGAAGAAATGAGCCACCTCGCATGAGCACGCCGTCTGGCGATCCGCCCGCGCCGCCACCCGCCCCGGCCCCAACACCACCCCTCGCCACGGTCTCCGAGGGCAACGACGTCGAGCTCCGCCGCCTGCGCGATCTGCTGGCCGCCGCGGGGCGCCTGGCAGAGTTCGGTCGTTTCGCCGCCAAGCAGATTCACGAGCTGCGCCAGCCTCTGTTTGCCATCAAGGGCCTCGCCCAGCTGCTGCTGGAAAAAGAGAGCGTGGAGCTCGACGAGGTCCTCGACTTCGCCCGCCACATCGTCGAGCAGTCCGAGCGGCTGACCGGTCTGGTAGCGAACCTGCGCCAGCTCTCCGTTCCCGCGCAGCAGAGCGGCAAGACGCGCACCGAGGTGGGCGCGGTGCTCGTGCGCGTCACCTCCCTGCTCGACTTTCGGCTGCGCAAGGCGCGCGTCACGCTGCGAACCCAGATCGCCCCCGACGTCCCGCCGGTCGCCGCCGCCCCGCACGCGCTCGAGCAGATCCTGATCAACCTCCTGGCCAACGCGCTCGACGCGGTCTCCGGCGCGCCCGCCCCGATCGTCCAGGTGCGCGCGCGGGTGATGGCCGAGAACCCGAGGTTCGCCTCGATCGAGGTGGCGGACAATGGCCCCGGCATCGCCAAGGCGCTGCGCGGGAGGCTGTTCGAGTCGTTCTTCACCACCAAGGGGGACGAACAGGGAACCGGCCTCGGGCTGGCGGTCAGCCGCGAGATCGCGCGCGGAACGGGCGGAGATCTGGTGCTGGCGGATGATCCCGGGAGCTGGAACGAACCGGTCGTGACCGTGTTCCGCCTGACGTTGCCGGTGTCGCAGGAGCTCTGACGTGCCGGCCACCCGCGCCGTCGTCGTCCTCCTGCTGTCGTCGTTGACCGCGCCAGGGCCGAGGGCGCGCGCTGCCGGGCCGGCGACAGATCGCGCTGCCGCACCGGCGACAGATTCCGCGGCGCTGCCGGCGACGACGATCGCCATGACCCCTGCCCGTCCGTCGCTCAAGCTGGGCGTCGACAAGGAGGTCGACGTCCTCATCGACCTGTCGGGCCCCGACGCCGCGCGCTTCGTCCCCCTGCGCGCGCTGGCCACGGTCGGGACGATCGACGCGCCGCTGGCGGGCACTCCGGGTCACTTCACCGCCCGTTATCATCCCCCGACCGATCGCTTCCCCCAGGTCGCCCTCCTGGTGCTCGAGCTCGGCGCCGGCGCCGCCCGCCTGCACTGCGCGACGCGCATCGCGCTCGAGGGCGCGACGCTGTTCCCGTTTCACACCAGCGCCGGCGCCTCGGTGACGATGCGGGTCGGCGACCGCCAGTTCGGCCCCGTCGTCGCCGATCGGCAAGGTCACGTCGAGATCCCCATCGACGTCCCCCCCGGCGTGCGGAAGGCGGAGGCGCGCGCGGTCGACAAGAGCGGCGGCGCGCGGTCGACGGAGGTCGACCTGCAGCTCCCCCCGTTCCCCCGCGTGCTCCTGCTGGCGCCCGCGTCGCTGGAGGTCGGCGGCCTCACCGAGATCACCGTGAGCGCGCTTGACGAGGACGGCGCCCCCATGGCCGCCAATCAGCTGACGTTGACCGGTTCCGCCGGCCTGTCGCATCCGCTGGGCGGGCCGCCCGGCGAGGCCCGCTTCCTGTTCGAGGCGCCGGTCCACGTCGGCGCCGGCGCGGTGGTCTTGACGGCGGTCGCCCCGGGCAGGGTCGCCGGGCGCGCCGAGCTGGCCGTTCCACTGAGGGCCGCCCCGCCGGGGCACCTGTCGATCACGGCGAGCGACCGGTGGCTCGTCGTCGGCGATCCGCGGCCGATCCTCCTCTCCGTCGCATCGTCTGACCGGTTCGGAAATCCGACCTCGGCCGCCGGTGTGCTCGCGCGCGTGGACGGACACCCCACGCCGGTGGAGGTGACGCCGGACGGCGCGGCGACGTTCTCCGTGATGCCCCCCGCGAAGTACGACGGGCGGGAGAACTTGATGGTCGAGGCGGCGCAAGGCCAGGTCCTGATCTCTCAGCTCCTCCATGTCACGGGCGGGCCTCCGGAGCGGCTGACCCTGCAAATGGCGGCGACGCGGATCGTGGCGGACGGCAAGCGCGGCACCCAGCTGCGCGTCCAGGCGGTCGATGGGAACGGAACGCCGACCTCCGTGTCGGGGCTCAGCTGGGAGACCCCCGAAGGACGCATCCGCGAGGTTCGCGTCCCGCGCGACGGTGAGTACCTGGCCGAGTACGTCCCGGACAGGACGCGGGCGCCCCACCGGGAGACCATCGCCGTGATGGCCTCGGAGAGACTGCGGGCGGACGCCAGCCTCGAAGTGACGCCGCCCCCCGTGCGCCTGATCGCCGCCGCCCGCACCGGCCTCTTCACGAACTTCGGCGAAACCGTGGGACCGGCCGCCTTCGTCGAAGGATTGGCGCCGCTGCACGTTCCGCGCGTTCACCTGGCCGCGGGATTCTCGGCCGGGTACCTGCGTGGGGACGTCACCAGCGGCGGCGTCAACGGCAACGGAACGGCCAGGCTGGAGACCAATCAGTTCCCGATCCTGGCGATCGGGCGGCTGGGGCTCTCGTCGGCGTCGGGGCTGGAGATCGCCGCGGAGGTCGACCTCGGCTGGTCATGGGGGTGGGCGCGCGTCACCGCCAGCCCGGCGGGAGTGACCATGATCGACAACGCGTTCGTGAACGCGCCGGCCCTCGGCGGAGGGGGCCAGCTGACCTACCCGCTCAAACCAGGGTGGCTGACGATCGGCATCCGTTACCTCTGGATCGATCTCGGACGCACGTCGGCCGGCGATCGGATCGAAGGAAACAGCGCCGGGCTCCTGGCCGATCTCGGCTACAAGATGACGTTTTAGCCATGTTAGAAGGGGGCTAGCGATGCTGGGAATTGTGGAGGGCGCGTTCACGGCGCGGTCAGCGGCGGCGCCGACCACGCCGGTGGTGGTGAGCGTCCCGCATGCGGGCATCCGCACGGCGGGGTACGAAGAGACGCTGAATCCCGAGCTGGACGTGCGGTGCGACGCCGATCTGTTCGTGGATCGCCTCTACCGGGTGGGCGAGCCCGAAGGGCCGGAGACCTACGTGTCCGCGCTGCTCTCGCGCTTCGTCTGCGATCTCAACCGGGATCCCGATGACGTCGCGCCGGGGGCGGTTCCGGAACACCGGGCCCCCCGCAACGCCGACGGCCGCGGGTTCATCTGGGCGGTCACCACCAGCGGCGCGCCGGCGCTGTCGCGCCCGTTGACGCTGCCGGAGTGGAGCGGACGGACCGTCATTCACACCGCCTACCACGAGGCGATCTCGCGCGCGCTCGGACGCGCCCGCGCGCAGTTCGGGTTCGCCGTCCTCGTCGACGGGCATTCGATGCCCTCGCGGGGCCGTTCGGGTCACACGGACACCGGGAGCGTGCGGGCCGACGTCGTCCCGGGCGACCGCCAGGGGACCAGCTGCTCCCCGGCGTTGCTGGCGCTGGTGACGCGCCACTTCACCGCCGCCGGGCTCACGGTCCAGCCGAACGAGCCGTACAAGGGCGGGTTCATCACCGCGCACCACGGACGCCCCGCCGAGAACGTCCATGCGATCCAGATCGAGCTGCGGCGGGATCTCTACATGGACGAGGAGAAGTTCACCATCATCCAGCCGGGGTTCGATCGGCTCCGGCGGCTCATCGCCGCGCTGATCGCCGAGCTCGGCTCGTTCAACCCGTAGCAGGGTGCTGGTACAGGTCTTCGATCGCCTGCCGGTACTTCTCGATCACCACCTTGCGTTTGACGCTCAGCTTGGGGGTCAGCTCCCCGGCCGCCTCCGTGAGATCGTGGGGAAGGATGGAAAAGCGCTTCACCCGCTCGAATGGCGCCAGCTTTCCGTTGACGTCGTCGACGGCCTTTTGCAGCGCCGCCTTGAGCTCGGCTGAGCCGGCGGCACCTGCGCCGAATCGCTTGGCGGCCTCCTCCGAGAAGGTCAGCAGCGCCACGCAGTAGGGGCGCTTGTCCCCGTAGACCAGCGCCTGGCTCACCAGCGACGAGGTGGCCTTGAGCGCGCTCTCGATCGGCTGCGGCGCCACCTTCTTGCCGTTGGCGGTGACGATGAGGTCCTTCTTGCGGTCGGTGATGCGGAGAAAGCCGTCCTCGAGGACGCCGATGTCGCCGGTGTGGAACCAACCGTCCGGCTCAACCGACTCCGCGGTGGCGGCCGGGTTGTTGTAGTACTGGCGAAAGACGGGCGCTCCGCGCACCAGAATCTCCCCGTCGTCCGCGATCCGCGACTCCACCACGTCCATCGCCGGGCCGACCGTGCCGAACCGGTAGCGATCGAGACGGTTGACGAACACCCCCGAGGTCGTCTCGGTGAGGCCGTAGCCTTCCATGATCAAGAGGCCGGCCGCGTGAAAGAATTCGGCGATCTCGGCGGAGAGCGGAGCGCCGCCCGAAATGAGGAAGCGGCAGCGATCGAGGCCGAGGCGCGCGCGCAGCTTGGAGAGAACCAGCTTGTCGGCCAACCAGTGGCCGAGCCCGCCCGGATGTCCCCCGGCGCGCTCGGCCGCGGCGTGCGCCCGGCCCGACCGCATCGCCCAATCCGCCAGCCTTCGCTTCAACCCCGAGCCCTGCTTGAGGGCGGCGCTCACGCCGGCGTAGAACTTCTCGTAGATGCGCGGGACGCCGGCCATGAAGGTTGGCCGCACGGCGACGAGGTCCTCCTTGATCTGGTTCGTCCCGCGCGAGAACGTCGTGGCGTAGCCGGCCTCGAAGCCGACCCAGATCGTCTGGCGGGCCAGGATGTGCGCCAGCGGAAGGAACAGATACTGCTCGTCCCCCTCGTTGACCTGCATGGCGCGCACGGCGCTGCAGACGGACGACGTCAGGTTCTCGTGCGTGAGCACCACCCCCTTGGGGGTCCCTGTCGTCCCCGAGGTGTAAACGATGGTGAAGAGTGACTCCGGGCCGACCGTCTCGGCGTGCGCGTCGAGCGCCTCCCGGTTCGCCTCCAGCCACCGCCGCCCCTCGTCCCTCAGCGCGGCCAGCGAGCGGACGTACTCCGCCCCGCCGGGCTCCTCCGCCATCTGCACCATCCCCGTGACCGTGAACAACCGAGCGCGCAGCGGCAGCAGCTTGTCGCGCTGGGCGACGTCCTCCACGATGACCAGCTTCGCGCCACAGTCTCGGATGATGAACTCGCTCTGCTCGGCGGTGTTGGAGGCGTAGATCGGCACCGTCACCCCCCCCGCCAGCAGGATGGCGATGTCGCACAGCCCCCACTCGACGCGGGTCTGCGCCAGCAGGCAGACCCGATCGCCAGGGACCACTCCGGCCGCCACCAGCCCCGCCGCGATCTCTCGCGCCGCGGCGTCGGCCTCGGCGTAGCTGATGGTCTTCCAGCTCTCGCCGGCGAAGTGGCGAAAAGCGGGACCGGACGGCATCTTGGCGACCCGGCGCTTCCACATTTCGACGGCCGTCCGGGGCTCGTTCTTGCGCAGGTCGGAGCCAAGAAGATCGGGCGGCACGGAAGCGGGGGCGACGCTCATTGCGCCATATAGTATAGACTTTCATTCATGGCGGCGAAGCCCCTGCCCCGCTGGCGCTTGGTGGCGCGTGCCGTGGGCATCTGGGCCCGGGTCACCAAGCACTGGACGCGATTCTGGATCGGCTGGTGGCTGCTCTGGCTGCGGCGGAGCGGGCGCGATCGCCGGAGGGCCTGGCTTGGGCGCGTGGTCGTCGACCTGTTCCGCGAGCTCGGGGCCACCTTCATCAAGGTCGGGCAGATCATGAGCACCCGCCCCGATCTGCTCCCCGAGTACATCTCCAACGCGCTCGCCGAGCTGCAAGATCATGTGGGGCCCTTCCCGTTCGAGGATGTGGTCCGCACCATCGAGGGGGATCTGCACCGCCCGCTGGCGACGATCTATGCGGAGTTCGCGCCGGTGCCGCTGGCGTCGGCTTCGGTGTCGCAGGTGCACAAGGCGCGGCTCACCGACGGCCGGATCGTGGCGGTGAAGATCCGCCGCCCCAACCTCGTCGAGCTCTGCTCGTTCGACATGGTGGTGATGCGGCAGGGGGCGCGGCTGCTCAATCTCATCCCGTCGATCTCGACGCTGGCGCCGGTGGCCGCCGTCGAGGAGTTCGGGCGGGCCATCTTCGCGCAGCTCGACTTCCGGATCGAAGCCGACAACAACCGGCGATTTCGCAAGAACTTCCGGGATCACCCGGACGTCGTCTTCCCCGAGATCATCGAGCCGCTGTCGACCGAGCGGATCCTGACCATGAGCTTCATCGAGGGGACCAAGATCCTCTCCACGCCGGCCACCCGCTCCGATCCCAAGCGGGTCGCCCGGATCGGGCTCGGCATGCTGATGAAGATGATCTTCGAGGACGGTTTCGTGCACGCCGATCTCCACCCGGGGAACATCTTCATCACCCCCGACGACAAGCTGGCGCTGCTCGACCTGGGCCTGGTCGGCGAGCTCGACGAGCCGCACCGCAAAGGGTTCGCGCGCTTCTTCGCCGCCTGGGCGCAGCGGGACGGCGACGCGATGGCGCACATCATGTACGGCCTTTCCGAGTCCGCCGGCACGCCGCGCGATCCCGAGGCGTTCGAGCGCTACCGGGCTGCCATCATCGAGTTCGTGGGGCGCTTCTGGGGCTACCGGCTCGGCCAGGTCCAGGTCGGCAAGGTGCTGCTCGACATGCTGGGGATCTTGCGCCGCCACCGGGTGCGGGTGAACGCCAGCTTCACCATCGTGAACATCGCAATTGCCGTGACGGAAGGGATCGGCAAGCAGCTCGATCCCGAGCTCGACCTCATGAGCGAAGCCCTCCCCTACTTCCTGGCTCATCCGGTCGAAGGAACTGGTGGAGTCAGCTGAACCCGCTTGACCGGAGCCTGACAGCGGAGGCACCCACCCCCCGCTTGATGCCGGGCGGCAAACCCGCGTAATATCGGCCTGCCAGGTTGGCCCTATGACACGTTCGTCAGGGTGACGGATGGAGCAGGCCCGCGTTCCCGAACGATATACGCTCATCGAAGAGGTGGGTCAGGGTGGTATGGCGGTCGTGTATCGGGCGCAGGACGAGACCCTGAAGCGCGAGGTGGCGATCAAGATCCTCCACCAGCACCTGGCCGGTGAGCCCGAGTCAAAGGCGCGCCTCGAACGCGAGGCGCAGGCGGTGGCCAAGCTGCGCCACGCGAACATCCTGGAGATCTTCGACTATTCGGGGCTCGGGTCGGCGAGCTCGTACATCGTCACCGAGTTCATCGACGGGCAGACCCTCAAGCAGTACTTGAACGGGCGCCCGCTGGGATTCTCCGAGGTGGCGGCGCTGATCGCGGTCGAGGTCTGTCACGCGCTGGCGCACGCCCACTCCCTCGGCGTCATCCACCGTGACGTGAAGCCCGAGAACGTCATGATCCGAAAGGACGGGCTCATCAAGCTGATGGACTTCGGCATCGCGCAGGTCCTCGACTTCCAGCGGATGACCGTGACTGGACAGCTGCTCGGCTCGCCGGCCTACATGGCGCCCGAGATCATCGAGGGCAAGCAGCTCGATTTTCGCACCGACGTCTTCTCCGTCGGGATCATGCTCTACCTGCTGGCGACCGGCGAGCTCCCCTTTGCCGGGCGGAACCCGCACGAGGTGCTGCGCCGGATCGCCGAGGGGAGATTCGCCGACCCGCGCACCGTGGGCCGGGGCGTCGATCAAGTCCTGGCGCGGATCATCACCCGCGCCCTGGCGCACCGGCCCGACGACCGCTACCCGGACGTCACGCCGATGTGCGACGACCTGACCGGCTACCTCACCGAGGCGGGGCTGACCGACGTGCGCGGCGAGCTGCGCGCCTACTTCGCGGATCCCGGCGCCTACGACAAGGCGCTCCCCAAACGGCTGGCGGCGGCCCTGACGGAGTCGGCGCAGACGCAGCTCGGCGCCGGCCGCCGCACGAAGGCGATGGAGCTGTGGAACCGCGTCCTCGCCTTCGACCCGGACAACGCGACGGTGACCGCGGCGCTGCGGCGTCTCCAGGGGCGCCGCCGCTTGCACCAGGCTGCGATCGCCGCCGCGGCGATCGCCGGTGCCACGGGGGCGATCTTGTCGGCGGCGCATCACCAGAGATCTCACCCGCAGCCGGCCGTGGTCTCGCGCGCGCTTCCTGCCGTCGTGCACCTCCCCCCGGCGCCTGCGCTCGTGCCAGCCTCGCCCGCGCCGGCGACGCCGCCTCCGCCGCAGCGGCGCCTCGCCGCGGTCCTCCACCCGGGCCATTCACGAGGCGAGGTTCACGGCACGGGCGGCGCCGAGCTGGCGGCGGCATCGCGGACCTTCACGCTGGGGCCGACGCCCCAGAACGTCGACGTCTACCTCGACGGCAAACGGCAGTTCGCCTACGACCCCGACCACACGACGATCGCCGTCCCCTGGAACGTCGACCATGTGCTGGAGCTGCGCAGCCCCAGCGGCTGCTGCTTCGTCGAGCGGGTGGAGATCGGGCCCGATCACCCGCTGCCGTCGGATGCGATCATCGCTCGCCGCCTCAAGTGGCGGCCGGCGCACCTGCTGGTCACCACCGAGCCGGTGGTTGGGTCGGCGCGGGTGCTGGTGAGCGATCCCGGCCGCAAGGTGGCGGCCACCGCCGGCCGGCCCGGCGAGGAGATCGACGTCCCGTTCTTCGCCGACGACGACTCCAGCAAGGAGATCGAGATCGCCGTCGAGGCGGGCGAAGCGTTCGCCACCGAGAAGATCCGCGTGCGCGCGGGCGAGCGGCTGACCCACGTCGTGAAGTTGAAGACGGGCGCGACGGCCGAATGAGCCTCGGGCTCCTGGTCGCGCTGGCCGGCGCGCTCCTCGCCGCCACGCCCGCCCGTCCGGCGGAGCAGCACACCACGCCGCACGAGGCGTTCGATCGGGGGCGAACGGCCTTCGGGCGCGCCGAGTACAAGCGCGCCATCGAGATCCTGCATCCCCTGCTCTATCCGGAGGTGCTGCTCGACAGCGAGGGCGAGGTCGTCCAGGCGCACCGGATCCTGGGGGTCTCTTACCTGTTCTCCGGCCGGAGCGAGGAGGCGAAGCGCGAGTTCCACAAGCTGCTCGAGCTGCGTCCCGACTACCGGTTCGATCCGCTGCTCGACCCGCAGCAGGTGGTCGACGCGTTCAACGCCGTGGTCAAGGAGGAGGAGACCGAGATCGACGCCATCGAAGCCCGCCGCAAGCGCCGCGATCTGGAGATCGCCGCGCGGGTCCAGCGCGAGGCGCGGCTGCATCCGCCGATCACCACGGTCGTCCGCTACGAACGGCATTCGTATCTTCTCAACTTCGTCCCCTTCGGCGCGGGCCAGTTCCAGAACGGCCAGCGGCGCAAGGGGTGGCTGTTCCTCGGGGTGGAGACGGCGCTGGCGGCGATCTCGGTCGGCGCCTTGACCACCAACTTCGCGCTCTACGGCGTGCACCCTTATCGCAAGTGTTTGCAATCGGTGGATCCGACCGACTCCTGTCCGAATGACGAAATCGACCACTCCCAGGAAGACACCTCCCGCACCCTCCTCAAGGTGCAGGTCATCTCCGGCGGGCTGTTCTTCGCGGCGGCCATCTGGGGCGTGATCGACGCTGTCCGACACTACCAGCGCGATGTGTTGATGACCGAACCGGTGGCGCCGCCGCCCCCGGCCTTGCAGGTCGGCCTGACGCCGCAGGGGCTCTCGGCCGCTTTTCGTTTCTGAAAGGACGCACCATGGCGACGCTCAAAATTCAGCTTCCAGGCAAGGGGACGAAGGTCTATCGGATCCACAAGAAGCTCACCTCGCTGGGGCGCGGCGAGGAGGCCGACGTGGCGCTCCCCGATCCGTCGCTGTCGGACAGCCCCGCCCACATCCACTTCGACGGGCGCGAATTCAACCTGGCCGCCACCGATCGCGACGCCGAGATCTTCGTCAACGGGCGCAAGCGAACCAAACAGAAGCTGGCGCACGACGATCGGATCCGGATCGGCGCGGTGGAGCTGGAGTTCTCGCTCTACGATCAGCCTGGCGCCGACGAGCCCGCCGGCGGCGACGCCACCGAGCTGGCCTCCTACAAGAAGCTCTACGAGTTCAGCGGCAAGCTGATGGAGAGCTACGAGCTGCCGACCCTGGTCGATCAGCTGCTCGACGTGATGATCCAGGTGTCGAACGCCGACAAGGGGTTCCTGGTGCTGATGGAGTCGGGCGAGCCGGTGGTCAAGGCGGCGCGCAACCTCCGG
>Ga0210388_10000976_pt1 | contig 22679 bp, 22 predicted proteins | sample IncBWC19OmetaG_FD_155485 | JGI IMG/M metagenome (GOLD analysis project Ga0210388, IMG submission 155485) | Forest soil microbial communities from Barre Woods Harvard Forest LTER site, Petersham, Massachusetts, United States - Inc-BW-C-19-O ...
GAGAATGAGTGCGATCCACAGAACGATCGATATGCCCGCCCACCGGCGCGCACTGGGCGGCGCGACGGCGGCCGTGTCCCACGAAGCGACGCTGCGATAAATTCCGTAACGAAAAATTGCAGCGTTGACCCCCGCAAGTACGAGTACGCCCATCGAAATCCAGAACATGATGTTGTCGTAATATTCCATCGGGTCCGACATCGCTACGAACAGCCCGGAAACCAGCAGGATCGCGAACCCGACCCATTTCCACGCGCGGAATTGCCCGATTACTTCGGAGACGGGAACTTCCCGCAGCGCTTTGCCGAGCACGCGCAGATTTCCCATCGCCACCATTCCGCCAAAGACGGCGATGGCAAGGATGTGAGCGATCAGAAATACGGGAAACGGATACGGGGCTTCGCGCAGCCAAATACTTAGCGGCGTCTGGCTGAGCCACTGGCAGAAATGGTAGAACGACATTTTGTTCCTGCTGCCTTTCCCGCGATCGAATCCGCCGCCCGTGCCGCTAAAGATTTCCGATCCACATGCCGCCGAGCACCACGCTGACCCACAGGCCAACGGATACAACTGCTGCGAGCCTACGCCACCCGAGCGGCTGCATATCTCGCGCGGGTGCCGTGGCGGCGCGGATGGCAGTAAAATGAAAGATCAGCGCGACCAGCAGCAGCGTCATTTTCACGCGGAACGCCGTCACCTGCACGTATTCGAACGGATCGCCCGAGAAGAGATACGGGCCGGTGATGAGCTGTACGATGATGCCGGTCCAAATCCACGGTGACAGATCCCTTGCGACGCGGGAAACGGGCTGTTTGTGCAGGCGCCATCCGAGCAGCCGTAAATCCAGGATCACGACGGTACCGACCAGCAGCGTGAAGCCGAGAACATGAAGCGTCTCGATGACCGGGAAGACCCATTCCCAGCGCGCAATGGGGTTCACGGGAATCGCTTCGGGTCGTGCGAGCAACAGAATGGCGTGCTCCAAGCTCATCCAGCCCGCTTTCGTGCCTCGCTCTAGCGAAGCCACAACATGCTGACGGAACCGACCGAGGTGGTGATGTATCCAAGCGCGCGGCCGCCAAGGCCGACGCCCGACCAAAGCAACAGCGAAACAACCGCGACGAAGATGCGCAGCGCGGGGGGGAATCGTCCGTCGTCCGTCAGGGTAATTCTGCGATGAATCGTAAAGGTGTAAATTGTCGCCAGCAATAGGAACAGCATCTTGAGCTGGAAGCCCCAGTTGCCGTACATCTTCACGGCCTCGGTGGAGAACAGCAGGAAGCCTGAAATCAGCATGACGGTCAGGCTGCCGATCATCCACGGTTTTACTTCCGCGGCAAGCTCCGCGGTCGATTCGGTCTTGAACGCCAGGCGCATCAGGCGCAGGTTCAGAATCAGGATCGTTCCGCCGAGAATTCCGAGCGCGAGCAGGTGAAAAATCTCGACGAACGGAAACAGCCACGTGGATTCGCGAATGGCGTGGCCCCAAAACGAATTGTTGCACCACTGGCAGAAACCCAGCAGCAGCGTCCTAATCATTTCGGGCGGCCCTCCACGGGCAAGCCGTTTTCCCGGCAATCTTCACGATCATGGCGGCGGCAGGGCATAGGCGATTCCGCGGCCCGCGGCGATGATCAACACCCAGAGCACCAGCGAAACGACCGCCGCGATTTTCGCCTGCCCTGGTGTCCGCGGATCCAAGTCCCACTGCGCCACTTTGCGGCCGATCGTCGCGTTGAAGATCAGTACGTTCAGCCCGGCCAGCGCCAGCATGATCATCTTTACCTTGAAAAATGTCGTGCTCCAAAACGAGAGGGGATCGCCGCAGAAAAGCAGCACGCCGGTGACGATCATCACCGCGAAGCCCGCGAAAAGCCACGGATTGAATTGCGCGAGCACCTCCGACATCCGCCGCCGCTTCAGCACCACGCCCAGCAGGCGCATGTCGAGCATCACCGCGAATCCCAGAAAAAGCGTGAGAGTGAGGACATGAATCGTTTCCACAATCGGCTCCGCCCACAGCGATTCGCGCATCATGCCGCTGAAATGCGTGTCGTAGAGCCACTGCAGAAACCTAGCGAACATCGCTCATCCTCGGGGAAGGTGGCCGCACTGGACCGATGGGCAGCGGAGTTACTTCGCTGAGCACGGCGTGGGATTCCAGCCCGTCGCATCCGCTTGCTTCTTGAATTGCGAACTGGTGATGAAGCTTTGATCGAGATACGTCGGGTCGGTCACCACGGTCGTCACAATCAGCCAGGTAATACCAGCCTCGGTGAAGCTGTCGAAATATTCCTCGACGGAGGTTTTCGCGCTGTAGGGAACTCCATTCTTACGCAGATACCCCGGCTTCAGGTCGGTGGTGGCGACCTTCATGTAGCCTTCTTGATTCGACCGCGCGCCGGGAGTGCCGGCTGCCACGGGTACCACGAAACCTCGCGGACGCATGCCTTCGTAGGTCGCCACTGAATACCCTTGCAGCGAAGGCGGCGCCCCGCCCGGGCCGTCGCTATAGAAATGAAACACTCGAGTTTGTTCGCCGGCGTCGGTCTCGACCTTCAGCGTGTTGTCGTCCGCCCAGGTGAAGTGCAGCCGCGTGGGCACGCGCATGATCGCGGCGGCGCCGTAGGATTTGCAGGCGTTGCCGCTGGCCTCGTCCTTCGCCGGATCCCAGCTGGCAGCGATGGCGCGCGCGACGGCGTTCAGCGGTACGCCCGGATAGTCTCCCTTGTCCGGCGTGATCATCCGGTAGCGCCAGTCCTCGGTGACGATGGAAACCCAATAGCCGGTCAAATCGAGCGGGCCTTCGGTTCGAGGGTTGATCTTCGGCGGCGGCGGAGCAGCGAATGGATTCGGTCCTCTGCTGCGCTGGTTCGTGTCCTGCGCTGGCGGAGCGGGCTGCTGGGCCTGCGCATTCGCGCACACGGGCACAACGAGCGTTATAAACGCCAGCATCGCCAGCGGCGCAAGAACTCCCCGAAGAATTCCACCCGTCATTCGCATCCCCCCGACTCGACCCGGCCCGTAAATCGTTCTTCGCCGTCACGCATCGGGCGAAGAAACTGCCTACATGATCACGCCTTCCCATTTCCAGCCGTCGGACGGCCGAACGATCTTGTGCAACCGAATCCGATGCTCCGAAGGATCGCGCCCCGGATTTCCGGAAACGACCACGTGATCGCCCGGCTTCAGCGTGTCGCGCGTCACATGCTCTTGCGTCAGCTGGGCCCCGCCGCCCCACTCAACTGAGTAAACCGTCGCAGGGCCGCCCTTCGGGTCCGGCACCTCGACCTTCACGAACGAGTGCGGGTTGCGGTACATGAATTGGGTCAGCGTGCCTTCGACCGTGATTTCCTGATCGACGAAATACGTGGCGGCAAATGAATGGTGCGCATACGCCCGGGTGCCGACCATCGACACCGCGATTGCGGCCAGCAGAATTAAACCTGTGCGCTTCATACCTGTCCTCCCAGCTGCGGAAATCTGCGAACTCTATTGTCCCGCGCCTTCCTTCTTCGGCGCCAAGCTTTTGTAAACCGCCTCGACGAACATATCAGTTGTCCAGAACCCGGTCGTTTTTCCGTAGCGCGGGTCGTAATCAAGCGTGGGACGCGCCGCCTTCACCTGCTCCAGCGTCATGCCCTTGTTAATCATATCCTGCACACGGTCGCGGATGATTGTCACCATTTCCTGATACCAGACTACGTCCGCCACGTCGCATTGCCGCCCGTGGCCCGGAATCACCTGCGTCCCGCCCTCCTGCTCGTCGGCTGGAATCGCCATTTCTATGATGCGATTGAGGCCATCGATCACGCCCTGAATATTGCCCCCGTGCGCCATATCCACGAACGGATAGCCGGTGGTGGTGAAGATGTCGCCGGTGCTGATCACGTCCGACCGGCGGAAGAAAACGATCGTGTCGCCGTCGGTGTGCGCGTGCGGCACGTGCGTCAGCAGCACGCCCTCGCCGTTGAAATAAATCTTGCGCTCGGGTGTGGTGTAGGTTTCCGTCGGCCACGAGCCCTGTGCCGTAGCGGGATGGTTGCCGTCCGGTTCGCTCATGCGATCGAGAACTTCCTGCGCCGCAACCACGGTTGCTTGATTGCCGGCGCTCGCGCCGATATCGCCCACCACGTTTCCGCCGGCGATCGTATTGCCCAGCTTGGCCAGCGCCTCGTTGCCACCGGTATGGTCGGCATGAAGGTGCGTGTCGATAATGTAGCGGACGGGTTTGTCGGAAAGCGTTTTGATCGCCGCATACACTTTGTCGGTCGTTCCCGCCAACCCGGCGTCGACCAGCAGCACGCCGTCGTCGCCCACCTGCACGGTGATGTTGCCGCCCGCGCCAACGAGCATCCAGACGTTGCCTTGCACGTGCAGCAAGTGGACTTCGACGTTCGCTGGAGCCGCCGGCGGAGCCTGCGCATAGGCCGGAGCGGCCAGAAGGGAAGCCGCGCCCGCAACTGCTAGCAGCGCGGCCCATCCCAGATTTTTCGCCATCTTCGTCACCGGATCGACCCAGGGCATCATTGATTGATTACTTTCTTGGCGGGACGCGGCAGCGTCTTCATCGTTTTCATCTTGATTTGGTATTCCGGGTACATCGTTTCCGCGCCGCCGCGGGTGGCTTCCACCGGGATTCCGTAGTTGGCGGGGAACTCGTTTAGGAATGTATTGGCTCCGAGCAAATGCGCGGGCACCTGGCCCGCCGGACGGTCTACTTCATCCACCGATTCGCACGGCCACGGCGCCATCGCCTGCTGCGGGTTGTAGACAAAATCCGAAGTCCGCATGAACGGCTCGGTCAGATAGACCGGATCGTACGTGATCGCCACCACCGTCAGATAGTTCCCGTGACGGAGCAAGTGCGCGCTCGATGTCGCCATATCGCTGCGTGGCAATCCGTTCCGCCGCACCCAGTTTTCCTTCAAATGCGTCGTGGTGATCACCAGAGTGTCGCCGTCCCATTTCCCGGTCGAGAAGCCCTGCCAGGTGTGCGGCGCATATTCAGGCGGTTCAGGACGCCCGTCCATCCAGATCGTCTGCTCCGCGCCGTAAGCCGAAAGATGCGAGTGGAAGGCGATCGTTTTCTGCGACGCGCGATCGACTTCCTTCCAGATGCTCAGTTGCGAAGGCCCCCGCCAGCCGTAGTCCGCTCCATGCGCGCGACACTGGTTTTCCTGGAGTTCCACCAGCGCCGCGTCCCAACTGTCGCCGCGCAGCCGCGCCGCTTCGTTGATCGGAATTCCCAGGTAATCTCCGATTTCCGGGCCGGGGATGCGCTCTTCCCAGTCTTCGTCGAACCGCGGCGACCATTCCCCCGAAGGATCCTGTTGCGCCCGGGCCGGGCGGCCCGCCAGAGCGCCGAAGGACAGCAGCGCAATCAATCCGCCCGCAAGTCTGATTCGCTGGAACTGGCCCATTGCCGCACTCCCCCCCAGAAAACGGTCAGCGCAACGTGCACATCTCGGTCAGCAGTTTTTATCACAAAAGGCCGCCCGCGCATCAGCAAATTCGCGGGCCGCTTTTGATTGCGCATACGTCCCGCAATCTTTCGGCCCCACGTTGCGAGAACCGCTGTCCCGCATGCCACGCAGCTTGCCTAATCTCGCGGTCATTGGATAGAATCCCGGCCGGGGGTGAACCGATATGTCTCTCGTAAAAGGTCTCCATCACATGACCGTCTGCGTCGCGGGCGCTCAGGAAGACATCGACTTTCAGACGCAAATTTTTGGGCAGCGCATGATCAAGCAAACCGTTCTCTTCGACGGCCGCTACGCCCACTACCATCTCTATTACGCGAACGCGGATGCAGAACCAGGGTCTGTCTACACCACCTTTCCTTATGGACGTGTGCGAGGGCGCCAGGGTTCCGGGCAAGTGCAGACCACGGCGTACTCCGTGCCGAAAGGAGCCACGAAATTCTGGCTCGACCATCTGAACCATCACAAGGTGAAGAACAGCGGCATTCAAGAGCGCTTCGGGCAGAAGTACATCCGCTTCGATCATCCGTCGGGCATTCAGCTCGAAGTCATCGAGGACGATAAGGACAAGCGGCGACCGTGGAAGGTCGGCGAAATCAGCGGCGACGTCGGCACGCGCGGTTTTCACGGTCCGGTGCTGTCGGTCCGCGAAGTAGCGGAGACGGAGCGATTCTTCGTCGACGCACTGGGATTCAAGAAGACCGGGCAGGAGGGCGCCTATCACCGCTTCGAAATCGGCGAGGGCGGCTCGGCCAAGACCGTGACGTTGCTGCATGAACCGGATCGTCCGTCGGGCAGCTGGATTTTCGGCGCCGGTACGGCGCATCACATGGCGCTCGAAGTCGAAAACGACGAGAAGCTCGCCGAGCAGAAGGGGATTTACGAGGAGCTCGGTTACACGGACGCCTCGGAAATCAAAGACCGCATGTACTTCCATTCAGTCTACTGCCGCTGCCCGGGCGGAATTCTGGTGGAATGTGCGGCCACAGTTCCGGCGGGCTTCGCCGTGGATGAGCCGGCCGATCAGCTCGGCCAGAGCTTGTTGCTGCCTCCCTGGTTTGAGGAGCGCCGCAAGGAAATCGAAGCGATGCTCGATCCCATCACGGTACCGGAGAGCAATTTCCCGGGCGGCAGGAAGCAGCCAGCGAAGGTTGGCGCACCGGTTGCAGCAGCGCCGGCAGAAAGCGGAGCGTCGCGCCGCAGCAGCGCCGTTTTCATCGGCGGCGACAAGCCGACAAATAAATAAGCTGAGGCTGCGCGCGCGTAAATTCAATCCGCGGCTGCCGGTGTTTCCCAGGCAGCCGCGGATTTTTCTTTAGTAGGAAGCTTCCAGTAATCCAATCACTTCGGCCTTGGTCACCGGCCGGTCCACGACCTTCGATCTCTCCAACTCATGCATCACCGGCTCCACGATATCGCCGATTTCCGCCCGCGGCACCTTCGCTTCCTTCAGCGAATGCGGCACATCGAACCCGGCGATAAATTCGGCGGTGCGATTCGCGCATGCCAGCGCTCCGGCTTTCGGATTCCTCGGATCCCACGGCAATTCAAAACCCTCGGCGATCGGCGCGAATCGCTCCGGCGCGATTTCGGCCATGAATCGCATCGCGCTCGGCAGCGTAATGCAGGAAGTCACGCCGTGCGGCACGTCCCAGCGCGGGCCGATCTGGTGACCGAGCAGATGCGAGATGCCGAAACGCGTGTTCATTGAGCCGTAGATCGAAAACCACGCGGCAAACTGGCAATAGCCGCGATGCGCCAGCGTATCGTCACCGCTGGTTGTGATCGAAGGCTTCAGGTGCTCGACCAGGAGCCCGATGGCCTTCGACGCCAGCGCGTCGGAAAGCGGATGGTGCCGCGGCGTGTAGATCGTTTCGATCGCGTGGTCCAGCGCGCGCATGCCGGTGGCGACCCACAGCCAATCGGGCGTCGCAAGCGTGAGCGCAGGATCATTGAGCACGGTGCGCGGCGCGAGGCGCGGATCGGACACGCCAGATTTCACTTTGGTCGTTTCGTCTGTCACGCCCCCGGCATGTGTGTACTCGCCGGCCGAAAGCGTGGTCGGGATCGCGATGTGAATCAGATCACGGCTCGTGAGAAACGCGAAGCTGGCGACCTTGCAGGTGTCGATTGGACTGCCGCCGCCGAAGCTGATCAGCGAATCGGCATCCACGCGCGCGATTTCGGCTTCGAGTTCGCCGACCACGCTGCGTGGCACGTGCTGGCGCGCCCCTTTGAAGACCGCGGCGCAGCGGGAGCCGACTGCGCCGGTCACCTGCGCGAGCAGCAGGGAATTGCCGAGCGACTTCCCGGTGACCACAATGGCGCGCTGCAACCCGCGGCGCTCGAGCTCTTCGCCGAGCGTGGCTATTTTCCCCGGTCCCGAGATCACTCGCTCGAGCTTGCTCAATGTGAATTCAGCGTTGGGCGCCTTCATAGGGGCGGGAGTATACAACATAGCGGCCGCCATTCTTCGGCCTCCGGATTCATGCAGCTGTGGCGCGCCCGCCGCTTTCCTTGCGCCTGAAATCATTCACGAATTCGCGGATGCGAGAATCGATCTCATCTCGGACGCGCCGGAAGGCTTCCTTACGCTGGTCGGGTGTGCCCACGGCGGCCCCTGGGTCGCGCAGGTTCCAGCGCAGCAGATTCGGCGCGAACGGGAATATGGGCGAACGCTCTTTCGCCTCGTCAAAGAGCGTGATCACATAGCCAAAGTGTTCCTTCAGGGACTGGGCGACGTGAAGAGGTTTTTGGCCTGAGATATCGACGCCAGCTTCTCTCATTACATCGTTGGTGAGACGATCGGAGCCGGTCGATTCGATGGCTGCGTTCGCGGCGATGAATTGGTCGCGAGCCATGGCGCTGAGAAATCCCTCCGCCATCTGGCCGCGCGTTGCGTCCCCGGTCGAAAGAAAAAGAACTTTCGATTTCTTTTCCATTGTCATGGCGAGCTCCCGGTCTGGCATGCAATTGCATTTTAGCGCGCGAGCGCATTTGTGGCCCTCGGGTCAATGCCTTAGTACTGTTCGCGAACAGCGACGGGAAACATTTTAGGTTCGTCGGAATCGCGCATTCGCGGCCGTGCATCCGATTGCAGTTGCATCGTGATACCCTCGCGCGGTAATTTTGCGCGGCGAAAATACGTGAGATTTCGAAGAGGCCTCGAATGAAGACGAGCACGGATCGAATTTTAACGACGCACGTGGGGAGCTTGCCCCGCTCGCAGGAAGTGGTCGACCTGCTCTTCGCACAGGACCGTGGCGACGCCGTGGACGAATCTCAATTCAATGAAGTGATGCGCCGCGCAGTCGCCGGCATCGTGAAGCAGCAGGAAGAGGCCGGCGTCGATATCGTCAGCGACGGCGAAACGAGTAAGATCAGCTACTCGACTTATATCCGGCATCGCCTCACCGGGTTTGAAGGTGACTCCGCGCGGCCCACGCCGCAAGATCTGGACGATTTTCCCGAATACCGTGATCGCCTCGTCAAGCAGGGTCACTCCGCCACGTACAAGCGGCCCGTGTGCAAAGGCCCAATCAAGGTGAAAAATCTGAAGCCGGTGGAGCAGGACATCGCGCATATGAAGGAAGCGCTCGCAAAAGCGAAAGTGACCGAAGGCTTCATGAACGCCGTCTCACCAGGCACGATTTCGGTTTTCCAGCCGAACGAATATTACCCGTCTCACGAGACCTATCTCGAAGCACTGGCCAACGCGATGCGCGAAGAGTACGAACTGATCGTAAAATCCGGCCTGCTGCTCCAGCTCGATTGCCCCGATCTCGCTATGGGCCGCCATTCGCGGTTCAAACATTTGAGCGACGATGAATTTCTGCACTACGCGGAATTGCAGGTCGAGGCGCTAAACCACGCGCTGGCGAACGTGCCCGCCGACCGCGTCCGCCTGCACGTCTGCTGGGGCAACTACGAGGGCACGCACATCAACGACATGGATTGCATGAAAATTTTCCCCATTGCGATCAAGGTGAAACCGCAGGCCCTGCTTATCGAAGGCTCAAACCCGCGGCACGAACACGAATGGGAAGCGTGGACCAAGATCAAGCTGCCGGCTGACAAGATTCTGGTTCCCGGCGTGGTCTCATCCAGCACGAATTACGTCGAGCATCCCGAGCTTGTGGCGCAGCGCCTGATTCGCTACGCTGAAGTCGTGGGCAAAGAGCGCGTCATGGCCGGAACGGACTGCGGCTTCGGCACCTTCGCCGGATTCGGGCCCGTATTTCCGGCATTTTCGTGGATGAAGCTGCGGTCGCTGGCCGAAGGCGCCGGAATCGCCTCGAAGAAGTTGTGGGGCCGCGCGAGCTAGAATCGCAATTTCGGTGGGATTGTCTCGGCGGCGATCAAGTGGCTGCCGCACAGCGCTAGCGCGACCAGACCGCTGGCCCATTCGTCCACGTTGTGAAGATCGCGGCCAGCGGGTCGATGAGCTTGCGAGAGCGAGAAAGGCCCGGCGAAATTTCTTACGCGGGCGAAGCGAAAAAGGTACACTCGGGTCCGTTCGGGCAGCCGTCGCAGCATCGGTGCGTCGTGCAGGGTGGACGCCTACTTTGGGGGGAATTGTCATGGACCGGCGAAGGTTTATTGGCTCGAGCATTGGAGCGTTTGCGGCGGGCACCCTGATGAACAGCAAGCTCGCCATTGCGCTCGGCGGCGCCGATGGACCCACGCCGGGCGCGACCGTGGAAACAAACCTCGGCAAAGTACGCTCGCAAACGCAGGCGGGCGTGCAGGCGTTTCGCGGCGTTCCGTATGCAGCGTCCACGGCCGGCGCGAATCGATTTATGCCTCCGGCGAAGCGGGAAAAATGGACCGGAGTGAAGGACTGCTTCGATCTCGGCCAGCGCTCGCCGCAGCGCGATTCCGAATTCTTCGGTTTCGTTCCGAAAGCGCTCGAGCCGATGTGCCCCGCTGAACCGATGGGCGAAGACTGCCTGGTGCTCAACGTTTGGACACCCCGTGCGAGCAATAGCGGAGATACGAAGCGCCCGGTGATGGTCTGGCTGCACGGCGGTGGATACACTACCGGATCAGGCGGCTTCGTTTGCTACAACGGCCAGGAACTGGCGCGGAAGCACGGTGTGGTCGTGGTGACGGTGAATCACCGGCTCACCGTTTTCGGCTATCTCTATTTCGCGGGAATCGGCGGCGAAAAATACGCGCACGCGAGCAACCTGGGCATGATGGACATCGTCGCGGCGCTTGAATGGGTGCGTGACAACATCGCGGCGTTCGGCGGCGATCCGAATAATGTGACGATTTTCGGCCAATCAGGCGGCGGCGGAAAAGTGAGCGCGCTAATGGCTATGCCGCCGGCGCACGGCCTCTTCCACAAAGCGATCATTCAGAGCGGCGCGGACGTGCGCGGTGTCTCGGTCGAGGCCGCAAACAAATCCGCGGAGCTTTTTCTTTCAAAGCTGAATTTGAAGCCGGATCAAATCGACCAGCTCCAGCAGATGCCGGTGGATCAGTTACTCGCAGCGGCTGCTGGCGGCCCTCCGGGAGCGCCCGGACTGGCGCTCGCTCCTGTGGTCGATGGCAGCACGCTGCCCGGAGGTCCGTTCGATCCCACGGCGCCGGAACTTTCGGCGAGTGTGCCGCTGATGATCGGAACAGTCGAAACCGAGGTCACATTTTTCCCGGGTCAAATTCTGGACCCGATCGACGACGCGAACCTTCACGCGCGTGTGAGGCAGATGTTGGCGAAAGCGAGCGACGCGCAAGTGGATCAGGTCATCGCGGCGTACAAGGCCGGACGGCCCGGTGTGCCCAATACCGATGTGTATCTTGCGATGGCTTCCGACGCCACGTTTCGCGCGGGCGTGGTGCTCGAAGCCGATCGCAAAGCGGCGCAGAAGGCACCCGTGTATCAGTATTACTTCACGTGGCATTCGCCGGTGCAGGACGGCAAGCTGCGGGCGTTCCACACACTGGAGATTCCGTTTGCGTTCGACGTCGTGGATTTGGCGTCGTCCATGACAGGCACAGGCGCCGACCGCCAGCCGCTGGCGGACAAAGTGAGCGGCGCGTGGGCTTCGTTTGCGCGGAACGGCGATCCGAATCATAAGCTGCTGCCGAAGTGGGAGCCGTTCGACACGGACAAGCGCGCGATCATGGTGCTCAACGACGAATGCAAGCTGGTGAACGACCCGCATGGCGAAGAGCAGCACGTGCTGCACAGCGTGCAGAACGGGTAGTTGATCGACCGAAAGATCCGTTGGTGGTGGCAGCGTCGCGAATCGTGGCAGCGCGGTGTACACTCTGCGCGGGGAAATTTGCGCGGACTGTCGCGCGATTGGGCCATGGCGACGACCTCACCTCAAACACAACCGCTCACCGTCGGCGAAATTATCGAGCAGCGCTCCATCGGGGCATATCAAATTTGGACCGTTGTATTGTGCGGTCTGGTCCTCATACTCGACGGGTTCGATTCCCAGACAATCAACTACATCGCGCCACCGATGTCCGACGCGCTGCACATTCCCATTAAGAATTTCGGCTCGATTTTTTCCAGTGGTCTTTTCGGGTTGATGGTTGGCGCACTAACGAGCGGGCCGATCGCCGATCGCTTGGGACGGAAGTGGCCGGTGGTTGTGTCGACACTGAGCTTCGCCGCCTTCTCGCTGGTCACCGTGCACGTGGCATCGTTCCGCGAGCTATTTTTTCTTCGGTTCCTAACGGGCCTGGGACTTGGCGGAGCGATGCCGAACGTTGTCGCGCTGGCGTCGGAATTCGTGCCGAGACGAAGCTTGGCGAATATTGTGACTCTGCTGTTCGTCGGGATGCCGCTGGGAGGAGTGATTTGCGGCCTGCTGAGCGCCCGGATGATTCCGAAATGGGGCTGGCCATCGGTGCTTTATCTTGGAGGAACGATTCCTCTGCTAATCGCAATTTTGTTGATCGCCGGATTACCTGAATCGATCCGATTCCTGGCGGAGCGCGGGAAGAACCCAAAAAAGGTTTCGAAAATCCTGCATCGCATCGCACCGGAACTTGGCGGCGCCGAGGTGCGCCCGACGCCGCGCGACACGCAGCACGCGGGCATGCCGGTGGTGCATCTTTTCACGGAAGGGCGCGCGTTCGGCACGCTGCTGTTGTGGATTCCCTACTTTATGAACTTGCTGATCCTTTATTTCATCGGGAGCTGGTTGCCGGCGCTACTTCGACAGACCGGAATGACAGTCGCGGCCGGCGCGACTGCCACTGCGTTTTTCAGCCTGGGAGGCGCGTTTGGCTGCCTGATTGAAGGCTGGCTGATCGAGCGGTGCGGTGCGTTCGCGGTTTTGCTGGCGGAGTTTGGCGGAGCGACGCTGTTTGTGGCGGCACTTTCGAAGATACCGAGTTCGTTTGGTTTGATGCTGACGGTCACGTTCGCTGCGGGGCTTATGGTCATCGGGGCGCAGGGCGGATTGAACGCCATGGCTGCGAATTTTTATCCGACCGCGGTCCGCTCGACGGGTGTGGGATGGGCGCTGGGAGTAGGGCGGGTGGGATCGATTGTGGGGCCCTTGATTGGCGGGGCATTCTTGAAAGCTGGTTGGACGCCTGGCGGGATTTTATTGGCTGGGACGGTGCCGGCGGCTTCGGCATTTGTCGCGATTGCTCTCAGCCGCGTCGGGCCGGGAACGAGCGCCTACGAAGATGGGCCAACCGTCGCTGCGCATTGATCTGTGGCGCGCTGATTTCGCCGTCGTTTTTTGATACGCGAAGATCGTCATAGCTCAGATAAGAGTGTTTGTGCCACCGAAGGCAACGGCGCGGGCCAGAACGGCCAGGTTTCGAATTATCCGGCCTTTTTCTCGGCGAATGATTTGCGCAGGCCTGCTTGTTCGAGTAGCGGCAGGACTTGGCGATTGAATCTGTCGACGCCGTCCACGTAGTCCACCCACGTTAGGATGACTCCGTCGATTCCTACCTTGGAGATGGCGTCTAACTCTTCGGCGATCCTTTGGGCTGTGCCTACGAGAGGGTGGCCTGCGCCGACGGCCATGCGTTGGCGCATGAAGGCGAGACGCGGCGAGTCGAGAGGTACGTTGTTTTCCTTGCTGATCGTCAGCATCAGGCTGTCCATTACTTCGGTATCGAGAAATTCCTCGGCGTAGCGGCGCAAGTAGTCGTCCGCGTCTTTTTGCGTGTCGCGCTGCGTGACGGCACAGTTCGTCCAGAGCTGGATTTCACGGCCGAATTCCTCGTGGGCCATTTTCTTGTAGTTGGCGACCTGGTCGCGCCAGTCCTCGGGCTTCAGGCCCTGCGGACTGATGAGGCCGATGTCGGAATACTGCGCCGAGAAACGCATGCCGGTTGGGGACAGCGCGGCGTTCATCACCGGTATGCCGCCCGGTTGCAGAGGCTGAGGGCGCGAGATCGCTTTTTTCATGCGGAAATTAGGGGATTCGTAGTCGAACTCGTCAGGTGAAGTCCAGAGGCGGCGTAGAATTCGCAGCCATTCCTCGAGATAGACGTAGCGCTGGTCGTGGTCGAGCAGGTCGATACCGAACATGTCGAATTCGCGGCGATTCCAGCCGCCGACGATGTTGAGAGCGAACCGGCCGCCGGATATGGCGTCGATGGTGGCGGATTCCTTGGCGACGAGGACAGGGTGCATGGTGGGCGCGTGCGACGTGGAGAACACCGCGGAATACTTTGTGGAGGCGGCGATGCCCGCGGCCCAAGTGAATGTTTCGAGGATGATGTTGGACCTGTGGTCCGGCTTTTCGTCCAGGTAGCCCTTCCAGCGGGCGATGGGGACGATGGCCTCGAGGCCGGCTTCGTCAGCCAGCTTCGCCGACGCAAGCGTGTTCTGCCACGTGGGCAGGCGCATTTCGGGCACGAAGCTCATGTTAGGGATCGTGTTCGTGCAGAAGGTGCCCAGTTTTAGTTTGTTGGAATTGAAGATGGGGTTCGTCGAGTTGTTGGTCACGCGGGTAATTTTGCCAGAGATTTCAAGAATTACACAGTCGGTCGAACGAACTGGGTCGGACCACGTGGCGACCTTGCCGACGGATTTCCCACGAGTGTATATTCGACGAAATTATTCGCTTGCGCGTATTACCGAGAACGTTATTCATGGTTGTCAGTATTTTTTTGCCAGTTCCAATCCAGACAGCCCCCTAGCCTTTTCTTCCGAGGAGTTGAGGAATCTGTACCGATTGCGGGAGGGCGATGCCTTCAACGCCGACAAAATCCGAGGATCCTTGGATGCGTACCGCCAGCTTTATGGCGCCCGTGGTTACATTGATTTTAGTTCCGTGCCGGAGTTTGATGTTGATGACAAGACTCGGCGCGTGAATCTGAGGATCGTGATGGACCAGCAGAAGCAGTTTCGCATCGACAAGGTTGATGTGTCGGGGCTCGACCCGAGGACGGAGGGCCTGCTGCGATCCAGGGTCAAGTCAGGAGATATCTTCAACAGCGATCTCATCCATCAGTTCTTCGAGGAGAACCAATCGGCACTGCCACCGGATGCTTCGCCTCGCGAGAATCTATCCGTCGAGAAAAACGTTAAGGCCGCAAGCGCGTCATTGCGGTTTGATTTTTTCACCTGTCCGAACCCTGCAAATTGAGGGAACCTCAGCGGCCAAAGTCCTGCGGCCCCCAGGGGCCTAAAGTCGCTGAAAGGACTCCATCACTCGAAGGTCAGGAGGACGACTTCTGGGCTGGTACCGAGGCGTAGTGGCGGTCCCCAGGTGCCGGCGCCGTAGGACGTGAACACAAGCATGCCGCCGAGCTTGTGCAAGCCGTAGACGAATGCGCCGTACACCCTTTTCGTGAAAATCGTGAACGGGAAGAATTGGCCGCCGTGCGTATGACCATTTACTTGGAGGCTGATGCCGGCTTCGGCTGCCACTGCGGGTTGATCGGGCGCGTGTGTCAGCAGAATGCTGGCGGAGTTGCGGTCGATGCGCGCGTCCTGGAGAACCTGGCGCAGGCGATCGGCGCGAACAGCGTCACGGAAATGCACGCCGACGAGCTGTAAGCCGTCGAGCACCACTTTTTCGTTGTTGAGTACGCGCACGCCTGCGGCGGAGACGGCTTCCAGATATTTTGTGTGATCGCCGAACTCCTCGTGGTTTCCGGCGATGTAAAACGCGCCATACGGCGCCGAGAGTGCGCGCAAAGGCTCGGCGAGCTTGCGGACGTTTGCGGCGGTGCCGTCATAGAGATCGCCGGCGATCAGAATAATGTCGGGCTTCAGGCGCGAGATCATGGCGACGATTCGGCGCGCGAATCCAACTCCGCGGACGTGGCCCAGATGCGTGTCCGTGACGAGAGCGACGACGCGGCCCCGCCAGCCGTCGGGCAGATTCGGCAGCCTGACCGGCACACGCCGGACGCGGATGGCTGTCGAATTCACCAGGCCGGCGATTCCGGCGACCAGCGCGGCGCCGAAGAACAGAAACGCGACGTGCTGCTGCGATACCGGCAGGCGCGTCGCGCGGACCACGCCAAAAGCGATCCACGATGCGATGGCGGCGAGGAAGAAGAAATTGAAGAATCCGAGCCAGATAGCCGCGGCGGTGTAGTAGATGCGCACGGGCCAGTCGTAAAAGCGCCAGGCCAGAAGCGACGCGGTGACGAAGGAGATCGACAAGAATGCGAACACGAAAGCCATGGTGCTGATTCGCGGCGGGTCAGTGGCAGGCTGAAAGGCCGTCCATGTCTCGTAAACGAACCAGTGGCCGAGCAGCAGGATGGCCTGAATCACGGCGACAAACGTTGCGATGCGTCTTCTCACTCGGATTACCACCCACGGAATTGGATGAGCGATGGATGGCGCACGATTCCGTAGGCTAGGCCCGTCGAGCCGACAGAATTGCCGCGATACGTTTATGATACGTTTACGCAATGTTAGCTACAGCGTTTGCGGTATTGGGGCCGATCCAGCAATTCGCTAGACTGCGATGTGTCGGGCGGACTACGGACATGCTGAAACGAGTGCTGATTGCGGATGACAACAAGATTGTGCGCAAGATGCTGAAGCTCGTGCTCGCAAAAGTGCCGGGCGTGACAGTCTGCGCCGAGACAGCGGACGGGCGCGCCGCGGTGGAAAGCGCGCTCGCCTTGAGGCCCGACTTGCTGATTCTGGATGTGCGAATGCCGGAACTGAACGGGATTGAGGTGGCTTCGATTGTCAGACAGAATTTACCCGAGGCGAAAACCCTGCTATTTACGATGTACGGCGATCTGATTGGGCCGAAAATCGCGTCGTGCGCGGGCGTCGAGATCGTGCTTCCGAAGGTAGAGGGTGCGTCGGCGCTGGTGGATGCCATCAAGAAGATCGTTCAAGGCGATTCTGCTCCCGGTGTAGAATTGCCGAGCTGCTAGCACAGCGCGACCGGCCGGCAGCTTTCCTCAGATTCGTTGCGCGAAAGCCCGCGGTGATCTGATGCCTCAAGCGATTCGAGCATTCGCCGTCGCGACCTTGCTGGCCTTTGCAGGTTCCTTCCCCTACGCCTTCGGTGCGCAGGCACCGGCGGAATTGCAGCCGGCTGCAAACGAACAGGAGCTCTTGCGAGTCCACGCCCAAGGCGACCAAATCTATACCTGTGCCCCAAGCGGTGCCCAATTTAGCTGGACGCTCAAAGCTCCTGACGCGCAGCTTTATGACAAAGACGGTAAGCCCTTTGGCAGGCACTTCGCGGGTCCGTCATGGAAGGCTGACGACGGTAGCCAGGTCACAGGCAAAGCCGCGGCGAATGCGCCGTCGCCCGATGCGAACTCGATCCCGTGGCTATTGGTAAGGGTCGTCAGCCGCAGTGGGGAAGGCGTGATGGCACAGGTGACATCGATCCAGCGAATCAACACGAAGGGCGGCAAATCGCCAGCAAGTGGCTGCGATACGGCTCATGCGGGCCAGGAACTGCGGGTGCCATATTCAGCCGACTATGTGTTCTTCGCGCCTAAGTAGCTAGCGGCGTGCCATCAAGCGGAGATGCCCTCGACGTTCTGTGTTTCGGGGACGGTCGGCACCTCGACCTCGATGGTCGTGCCGTTTGGGCTAGATGACAGGCGAAAGGATCCTCCCTGTTCCTGCGCTCGTTGCTTCATTCCGGCGAGTCCAATTCCGGCGTACGAGGCGCGCTCCTCAAGTTCCCGGAGTTTTTCGGCGGAAATGCCCACACCGTGATCGCAAATCCGCAACAGCACGCGGTCGGCTTCGAAGTTCAGAAGGATGTCGGCCTCTGAAGCACGCGCGTGGCGCTGGATATTGGCCAGGCTCTCCTGAAGAATGCGAAACAGCGTGACCTCGACTCCAGGCGGCAGGCGGCGTTTAGCGCCCCCGATTTCCAGCTTCACTCGGATGTCCGAGCGCTTCGAGAGCCCGTCAATCAGCCACCCGGCGGCCGATGTAAGGCCAATCTCGTCGAGCAGAGGGGGATAGAGGAGATAGGATATCGAACGAACACTCGACACGGTGCCTTCCAAAATCGAATTCAACTGTGCAATCACGTCCTGGGTAGGCGGCTTCGTGGCGAAGCTATCTGCGATCATCTTGGCGGCGATCAGATTTTGGCCGAGTCCGTCGTGCAGCTCGCGTGAAATTCTGCGGCGTTCGTCGTCCTGCACGCGTAGCACCTGGGTGCTCAAATTCCGGGCATTCTGCTCGGCAAGGACGCGCCTTTTGAGCTCTGCCGCGAGCCGACGGTAATGCTCCCAGATCAAGACGACGGCGAGGAGAAACATAAACGCGAGCGCGGCTGCGATGAGATCAAGTCGTCTGCCTGTGATGCGACTTCGCTGCTCGAGCAGGATATTCTCCGCGGCGTTCATTTCGCCGCTGACCGCGGATGTTTGAATGGCCCATTCCGTCAAGAGCCCGGTCAAGTCGGCCTGGGCCGCTTTGTCGGTGGGACGGGTCTTGGCCAGCTCGATGCCTTTCTCAAGGGCTGCCAGTCTGCCGTTAATGGAAGACTCGAGGCGATAACTGCGCGCCACCTGGTCCTGGTTGTCGGCGACCAGGCCCCGCACCCGCGCGAGGTCGGCCAGCGTTTCCGTGCGCGCCCGGGCGAATGTCTCGAGATACTGCGGGTCGGAGCTTTCGAGGAATTTGGTGCGGGACCGGCCTGCGGTGGAGAGTGCGGACTCGATCGAAGCCAAGTTCAGCTCGACGTCATACGTATGGTGCACCCACTGATCGCCCTGATAGAGTCGGTAGATGGCCCATCCGGAGAACATGCCGCTAAAAAGCAATAAAACCAGTGCCGAGATAAAGATAAGCCGGGGAGTGTGGCGCTGTTCCATGTGTCGTGACTGACGGTTTAGTCCTCGGAAGCCCAATCGAAGCGCAGATTTTAGCGCAGATTCTGTTTGCTTCGTACGATACAATTCCGCGACACCATGACTATAGTTCCCGCCACTGTAGGGAGGTCGACTTCAACGATGATCCGCCAATCCTTCGTTCCCCGGTTGCTGGTTCTTGAGTTCGCAGCGGTTTTCGTGCTGCTTTCGTGTGCGTCGACGCGGCCGCCCCAACGGCTGCGAGTTCGCGTGGTACCGGGATTTAGCGGCACGCTTCAACTGACTCCATGCGCTGCCGGCGCACTGGTCGCGGAGATTTCCGCGGACGCAAACGGGGCCGCCAACACCGCGATTTGCCCCAGTGAGGATGGAGGGGTGGTGATCGTGGTGATCCAGGGAAATCGGGAATATACCGCCGCGCCGCAGGACATCGCGATTCGAAGAACGGGCGACGGAATCCCGACATCCATCACCGTTCGGATGCGTCCTTGATGCGGGCGATGGCATACCACCCGAACGAGCGGCCGAAAGCGCAGCGGGCGCCGGCCGCTGTGGTGCAGGTCGATGAAAATAGATAGCCGAACCGCAGCAGTCCCTGCCCGCCCCGATGCGGCTACTCACGTGCCCCGTCACCTTTTCTACGAGACGTCACATTCGCCTGCTCTAGCCGACCTGGTGGGCTACGACCAGGCCGAACACATCATTGATTTCTGTTTCATCGCCAATCCGTATTACCCGACAGCGGAAATGTTGAACGATATGCAGCGGCATTTTCCAAATCTGATCAAGTCATATCCCTCAAGCAATCCGCTAACAAGCCAGAAACACCTGGCGGCCGTGCTCGACGTCGATCCGGAGAATCTGATCATCGGTAATGGCGCGACGGAGGTGATCGTGCTGATCAACACGATTTTGATCAACCGGATCGCCGTGCCCGTCCCTACTTTTGGCGAGTACATCGAAAAGCTGCGCCATGAGGGGGACGCCGTGCTCTATTTCCTGGACGCGGCGCAGAAGTTTGACCTTCGATTGGATCAATACTTGAATTGGGTTCGCGAGCGAAATCTCACCGCTTTGGTGGTGATCAATCCCGGTAATCCCACGGGACAACTGATCCCCCTGGACGCGATGATCGAATTTCTGGAGCGCGCGCGGGACCTGGAGCTGGTGATCGTCGATGAATCGTTCATCGACTTTGCGGGTGACACGGTGCCGAGCCTGCTTCCGGTGGCCGAGCGTTTTCCGAATCTGCTGATCGTGCGGAGCATGAGCAAGCACTGCGGCGTACCGGGGCTGCGGCTGGGATATTGCTACAGCGTAAATTCCGAGCTGCGCGGCCGACTGCGACATTTTATTCCCACATGGAATTTGAACATGCTCGCGCAGTATTTCCTGTCGCTGCTGCCGCGGACCGATGGGGAGTACCAGACGGCGCGGAAGCGGCTGATTGGGGATGTGCGATGTCTTTATCGCGATTTGACGGAGATACCGCATCTGGACGTGTACCCCACCGGCGCGAATTTCGCGCTGTTCCGGATCAAGAACGGTATGACGGCCGCTGAACTTCAGGCCCATCTTCTGACCGAACATCAAATGTACGTCCGCGATTGCACGAATAAGGTCGGGATGGACGCCTATCACGTGCGCGTGGCCTCGCAGGGGCGCGAGAAAGACGCGAAGCTCGTGAAGGCGCTGCGGACGCTGACGAAATGAATCGGCCGCGGGTGTTGGTGACGTCCCGCCGGACCGATCGCGGACCGCGCAAGATCGATTACGTGGGCGAACTGCATCTGGATCTCTTGCTCCGATTACGGACTTTTCCCGTGGTGACCCCTGTTGTCAAAGGTGTTCTCAACTGCCTGCCGCAGTTTATGGATGGAATGTGCGGGCTGCTGCTGGTGGAAGGCGAGGATATCGAGCCGAGCCGGTACGACGCCGGGCCCGCGAATCGTCGGTACTTGGAAAAGACGGACCCGGTAAAGGACGAGATCGAGATTCGCCTGGTGCGCCACGCTCTGCGCCGGAAGATTCCGATTCTGGGGATTTGTCGAGGGTCGCAGTTGCTCAACGTCGTTTGCGGCGGGACGCTTTACGGGGACGTGCAGAAGGAAAAGCGATCGGGGCTGACGCATCTGGATTCACAGCACTACGACAGTTACCGCCACACGATTTCGGTAACGGCCCGAAGCCCGCTGGACAAATGGTATCGGCACAAGCGGCTTCGCGTGAATAGCTATCATCATCAAGGAATTCGCAAGCTGGCTTCGCGGTTTCGCGCCATGGCGCACGCGGAAGATGGATTGGTTGAGGCATTTTATGCGCCGGCGGAAAAATTCTTGATCGGCTTGCAGTTTCACCCCGAGCGAATGTTGAAGGAATACTCAGGGAACGAACGAGTGTGGAAAGCTTTCGCCGAAGCGGTCCACGCCAAGTCGAAACGCTAGACAGTACGCCGGCAAATCGCCGACGCGCCACTTGCGCACCCCGCTTCCAGCAAATCCGAGTTTGCCGCCGACGGCCCCGATATAGACTCTCCGGTTCGCGCGGTAGGAAGTCCCGGCGCGGTCGACGCTGTTGTTCCAAAGCACGTGACCGTGCGCTTTGCTGGTGGGAGACGCTTGTGATGAAGAAAGCCCTTGCTGGAGTTTTCGCTGTTGTTCCCGGCAATGTTGGGCTGCCGCGCCGCGGGAAACGATGTGCGCAACGAAGCGCAAGACCGGCTGCAGATCGAACAGTGGAGCTGCCTGCGTGTTCGCTCGGCTCGGGCGTTGTGGCCGAGGACCACTCCACCCGAGCTTCGCTCCCTGCGTTCTGTTAGTACATCCCGCCCATGCCGCCGCCAGGGCCTGCTCCCACTGCAGCCATCGTTTCCTCTTCCTTGATATCGGCGATTAGCACTTCGGTCGTCAGCATCAGTGACACGATCGACGCCGCATTCTGCAGCGCGAGGCGAGTGACCTTGGCCGGATCGATGACGCCGGCTTTGATCATGTCGCCAAATTCTCCCGTCTCGGCGTTGAATCCGAAATTTTCTTCCTTCGAATCACGCACCCGGCCGACGACGACGGCTCCTTCGTGTCCGGCATTATGGGCAATCTGGCGCATCGGTTCTTCAAGGGCTCGCTTCACGATGTTGACTCCGATCGCCTCGTCGTCTTGAAGTTTGAGCTTCTCAAGCGCGGGGATGCAGCCCAGCAGCGCCACCCCGCCGCCTGGAACAATACCTTCCTCGACCGCAGCGCGAGTGGCATGCATGGCATCTTCAACGCGGGCCTTTTTCTCTTTCAACTCGGTCTCGGTTGCGGCGCCGACTTTGATGACCGCTACGCCGCCAACCAGCTTCGCCAGACGCTCCTGGAGCTTTTCTTTATCGTAATCCGAGCTGGCATCCTCAATCTGAGTGCGCAGCTGCTTGATGCGTCCTTCGATCTCACTGGCCTTGCCGGCGCCAGCGATAATTGTGGTGTTGTCCTTGTCGATGATCACTTTCTTAGCCCGGCCGAGCTCCTCGATCTTCACATTTTCGAGCTTGATGCCGAGATCTTCGCTGATGGCCTTCCCTCCGGTCAGAACAGCGATGTCCTCCAGCATTTCCTTGCGGCGGTCGCCAAAGCCAGGAGCCTTTACTGCGACGCACTGCAAGGTTCCCCGCAGCTTGTTCACCACGAGAGTTGCCAGGGCCTCGCCTTCAACGTCTTCCGAAATAATCAACAGAGGCCTGCTCGCTTTGGTCGTCTGTTCGAGCAACGGCAACATCTCCCTCAGGGACGTGAGTTTCTTTTCGTGGAGCAGGATGCAAACATCATCGAGCACGCACTCCATCCGTTCCGGAGACGTGACGAAATACGGCGAGAGGTAACCGCGGTCGAACTGCATCCCTTCGACCACCTCGAGCGTCGTTTCCATGGTCTTCGATTCCTCAACCGTGATGACGCCGTCCTT
>Ga0210388_10000977_pt1 | contig 22669 bp, 14 predicted proteins | sample IncBWC19OmetaG_FD_155485 | JGI IMG/M metagenome (GOLD analysis project Ga0210388, IMG submission 155485) | Forest soil microbial communities from Barre Woods Harvard Forest LTER site, Petersham, Massachusetts, United States - Inc-BW-C-19-O ...
CAGTAGATCGCCTCTGCCCGCACGATACCGGCCAGTACCGTCGAGTCTTCTATCTGAGATAAATGCGCAAGGGCCTTCGCTCCCTCCCGGTGTTCGGCCGCGATTCGCGCAAGTTGAAGATTGGCGTTGTTATGGGCTGGATTGATTCTCACGACTCGTTCAAAAAACTGAGCCGCTTTGTTGGGTTGCCCACAGGCCAGGTAATGGTTCCCAACATTGTTCAGGAGCGCTAGCGAGGGTTGAGACTCGGCCAAAGCCTGCCGGTAATAGGCCTCGGCCTCGTCGCACCTTTGTTCCGCGTCCAACTGGGCAGCCCGACGAAGATCGATCATCTGCGCGTCAGCACTAGAAAGTGCGACTGCCAAAATTGATAGGAGAGAGAAATGTATACCGGACCTCATATGCCGAACCGAGATTGCCCAATTTACGAATTCCGAAAAAACTTGATACCAAGTGTGTGCAATCGATTACATTCGCATTATAATGCGCGGGTCCGGTCGAGACAAAGGGAGACACCCCAACAGCCGGACCAATGCGCCGTCGTCAATTCCGACACGAAGGATGGTACCCCCAATGCCTTTCTTCTTCTGCGACTACTGCCGCAAAGACACGCAGTTTCTGACGATCCAAAAAACCATTCGTCTTGCCACGGTTAGCAGATCGACGGTTTATTACTGGATGGAACACGAATGGATCCACTGGCGAGAATTGCCCAGCGGCCGTCGTGTAATTTGTCAGGAATCGCTCAGCCATAACAATTCCACGCAAGCGCAACAGAGTTCCACAGAAAGAATCGTTCCCAAACCGTTCGAAACTGTCCGAAATCGGATGATTTCGTAGGTTGCGGCGGCCCGCGGCGACTGATAGCTTTGTGCGGTTTGGCAAGCACATCGACGATCGCATTTTGGAAGGGCGAGGCACACGGATGAGCGGCGAGAGACGAATTCTGTTCCGGGTTATTTCACACGGATTGGAACTTGGAGCCGAGAAAATTGCCGACCAATTAGGCGACCCTCTCTTTTTCCTTATGAATGTAAACGAATACATTGCAGCCAAGAGAATAAGGAGGGTACAGTGCTGCCCCAATCGCTATTGATCAGCTTCTTTCGAACAGGAGTTTCCGCCGCTCTTGCGATAATGTTTCTCACCTGCTTCCCGACCCAATCGAGCGCCCAGTCCACCACCACGTATAACGCAGATTATGCCACCGTGTTTCCAAATCCCGAGCGTGGCTTTCACAACCGCTACGAACTCGTTACTGATCCCAACGTAAACGTCTACGTCACCTCTGCAAGTCCTGCGGGCTACAGTGCGGATGAAGAAGATACCACCTTCTCTCGGGCAATCGCGAACGGTGACACGCTCATTCACAGCTATATCCACCTCGACATGTGGAACACTACCGCCACCCTGCCTCAGGAATTTCTCAACTCTCTTTCGCAGGGCTTCGCCAACATCCGCGCTGCGCACTTAAAAACGGTCGTCCGCTTTGCCTATGTGTGGGACAGCTACCCGGAGGTCGATATCAGTATCATCGTTGGCCACATTCAGCAGGTGGGGCCGATCCTCACCGCCAATGCCGACATCATCGATCACTTGGAAGCCGGGTTCCTCGGCATGTGGGGCGAGTATCACGACTGCGCCTACTGCGACTGGTTCCAGGAGCCGGAGGCCATACAGCGTTATCAGCAAATCGAAGCATTGCTGAGAAATACGCCATCCACCATACCGATCGCGATTCGGTATCCTCTCAACTACAAAGAGTACGTATTTCCATCAACCATTGACTCTAACGGGAACGTGACCTCAACGGGAGTTCCCGACTGCGTCGGCGCTTTACCGGACAATTGCACCCTTTCACAACAAGAGATGGACCGTCTTGGATTCCATGACGACTGTTTCCTATCGGACAGCGCCGATCAGGGCACCTATGACAACAATTCCTGGATGGGCTGGTACGACATCCCGACCAAGAGAAGCTGGATGTATGACATGCTCACATCCTACGGTACATACAAAGAGGTGGGCGGTGAGACCTGCGATTCGAGCGGCAATGACACGGTCAGTGAGTCGCAATTGGAGATGTCGGAACTCCACTACACCGAAATAAACGAGGATTACGCTCCCGTTAACGTAGACTTCTGGCAATCGACCAGCGTGCCGGCACAGGGCATTGACCCGGCCGAAACCCTGTTCACGCGTTTCCAGCGCAAACTGGGATACCGGTTCCGGCTGATCGATGCCACGTTCCCAGCTCAGGCCAACCCCAGCGGTAGCTTTACTTTCTCGGCACACATTTCCAACGACGCTTACGGCGGTTTAATTCATTCGCGCCCCGTATACCTGGTCTTCGACAACAGCACAAACCGCTACAATGTTCAGCTCGCCGGACTTGATCCGCGTACCTGGCTGGCCTCGTCGAACAGCTACTCTGGCTCAGCCAATACTGTTACGATCCCAACGCAGACCGTCACTCTACCGGCGATGGCTTCCGGAACTTATCGCCTGTCACTCTGGCTGCCGGACGCATCATCGAATCTGCAATCCTTGCCCAACTACGCGATCCGTTTCGCCAATACAGGAACTTGGGACTCGACCACAGGTTTGAATGTGCTGGCTAGCGCCATCACGATCGGGCAGTGTACAAGTAATTGCCCTCCAACGGCACCAACGGTCGTACTGGGTACAGTGACCAGCAGCAGTGTAGCGCTGTCGTGGAGCGGCGCCACCGACCAGGTGGGAGTTACCGGGTATTACGTCTTTCAAGGCGGCAGCCAGATCGCGAATGTAACCGGCACCTCATATACGAACAGCGGTCTAAAGGCTGGCACCCAATACACGTATACGGTGGAGGCGTATGACGCCGCCGGGCGTGTCTCTCCGGCAAGCAATGCTGTGACCGCAACAACCTTGTGCCCATCGGGTAATTGCACGCCCCCGACGCCTCCAACTCTGACCGCAGGAACGGTCACCACCAGCACCGTCGCGCTGTCATGGAGTGGAGCCACCGACAAAGTGGGAGTGACAGGGTACTACGTCTTTCGCGGTGGCGCCCAGATCGCGAATGTGACGGGAACTTCGTACACCGACACTGGCTTGATGTCCTCGACCATGTACTCCTACTACGTCGAGGCGTATGACGCTGCCGGGAATGTCTCGGTTGCAAGCAACACCGTTGGCGTTACTACTACCGCGCCGGGCGGTTGCCACATTCAGTACATTCTCCAAAGCTCGTGGAGCACAGGATTCAACGGTGCCGTAAACATCACAAACACCGGCACGACCGCATGGACCAGTTGGACGCTGACTTGGGCGTGGTCTGGGAATCAAACCTTGACACAAACTAACGGAGCCACGGGTTCTCAGAACGGTCCGAACGTAACCATGAACTCATTGAGTTGGGATGGCTCAATTGCTGCTGGAGCCACGCTCTCGGGGGATGTGTCTTTCTCAGCGAATTACAGCGGAACGAACAACAATCCGACGACCTTTTACGTGAACGGGATACTTTGTCAGTGATCGCCCTAGGGCGAGGCAATGTCATAACCAGACGTCAACAAGTCATTCGGGAGGATCTATGAAAGACGCAAGCAAGAACGGATCGAAGCACGTGATCTTGGTTGTCATCTTCCTGTTATCTGCTCTGCTGACAACTGGAACTGCGACATTTGCCCAATCGCCGCCGACAAATCCCCCTTTCCAGCCGGCAGGGCCACCACCGCGTCCGACCCAGCCTCCTCCACCGGATGGAAGTCTTACTGCGCACACATATACCCAAGCGCCTACGCCGACTACATATCAGCCGCAGCCCCTGAATGGAATTGCACCTTATTTTTTCCCGGGAACGAACTACACAAACTATTTCCCGAGCCCGCTGATGTGGAGTTACTTCGGACTGAGCGAGGTAATGACCGACCCAAACGACTGCACCCAATTCAACTGGAACATTTTCGACGAGGCGCTCGATGAAGCTGCTGTCTATGGCCGTCAAATGGTATTCCGCTTTTATCTCGAGTATCCCGGCGGGACAGGATCTCATCCCGCGAATGCCACGCCGCAATGCCTGATTAACCAGGGCGTGACCATGCAGACCAATCCGTACTGGGGCTCCGTCCATCCCACTTGGGACGATCCTCGCACGATCCAGTGCCTTGAGGACTTCATTACCGCGTTCGCCGCGCGATACGACACGGACGGTGCCAATGGCGGTCCGGATCCGCGCATTGCGTACATGACGGCAGGGCTCATTGGACTGTGGGGCGAATGGCATGAATGGCCCTATGACGGCGAGGTAGATTCTCCGGACATGATGGCTTCCGCATCCACGGTTCAGGCAATCGTGAGTGCCTACCAGCAGTCATTTCACAACATCCAGGTGGAGATTCGGTATGCCTATCTGGCTGGTGTAGCTGCCGACGCGACAATCGGTCTGCATGACGACTCATGGGATTACAGGGAATACAACAACGGCGTGCTATGCGGCGACACTCTGCCAGAGTCACTGGGCGGTTGTTCCTACGCGTTCTTGCAGTGGGAGCTAGACTATGGCCTTGAGAACCGCTGGATAACGCAATCCATCGGCGGCGAAGCCCGCCCTGAGATTCAGGGCAGCATTTACTCAACGTGGCCCAATGGCAACGGGCAAGTTGATAATCCAAAGGCGTCTACGGAGCTCTCGCACGTAGTCTGGCTTCTTAACCAAGATGGCGCCGACAGCGGTTACAGCCCCACCGACCCTAACATCATCGCCGGTGTCGGGGAGATGGGGTATAAGTTCTATGTACCGCAGGCAAACTTTAATAACTCGGTAAGTAATAACTTTAATGTTGGTGTGACCATCGAGAACCTGGGCGTGTCGCCATTCTATTATCCTTGGACTGTTGTTTTAGGATTGCAAAACAGCAGCGGCACAGTGGTGCAAACCTTCAACACGAATTGGGATCTTCGTACCATTCAGCCAGTTTCGATTCGCGCGTTTCCCGACTGGAATGTGGGGGCCGATCCCACCTATATCTCTTATGGATGGCCGATGAACTTCGAGACCACCATAAACTCCTCTGGTGTGGCTGCGGGGACTTATACGCTCGTCATGCGAGTCGTTAATCCACTGGAGGCGGTTACGCAGGCGATTCTTGAGAGCCGAGGTCCTGCCGAAGGCATGCAAGCCTACATCCCGCAAGACTATTATCGTCCGCCGCCTCCATTTTACTTCTGGAACACCAACTTCAGTAACGGCTGGGTGAACCTGGGCAGTATAACGCTGACGGGAAGTTGTACCGGCGACTGCACGCCGCCAACAGCGCCAACACTAACGTCGACGGGCGTGACAGCCAGCACGGTGTCTTTGTCGTGGAGCGGCGCTACAGATAACGTCGGAGTAACGGGGTATAACGTCTATCGCAATTCGGTGAAAATCAGCAGCGTGACGGGAACCACCTACACCGACACAGGCCTGGCGGCCGCAACCCAGTATTCGTACACCGTGTACGCATACGACGCGGCTGGAAACATTTCACCGGCCAGTAACACGGTGACTGTGACGACGGCGCTTCCTTCGACGCCGCCGGCTCCGACACTGAGCTCGACCGGAACGACCACCACCACTGTATCCTTGTCTTGGACAACAGTTAACGACAGCAACGGAGGGATCACCTACAACGTGTACCGTGGTTCGACCGAGATTAATAGCGGTCTCACGGCCACCACGTACACCGATACCGGGCTGACGGCGTCGACGCAGTACACCTACACTGTCTACGCGAAGGATTCGAAGTCGAATGTGTCGCCAGCCAGCAACGCGGTGACGGCTGTCACGCAGGCGGCTTCGGCGCCACCTCCGGCCCCGGCGCTTTCATCCGGCACGGTCACCAGTTCGAGCGCGGAGTTGTCATGGAATGCAGTAACCGACAGCTCAGGGGTGACCGGTTATGAAGTCTTCCGTGGTTCAACTGAAGTGGCAAGTGTTTCAGGCACGTCTTACACCGACACTGGTTTGATGTCCTCGACCCAGTACTCCTATACCGTCAAAGCCATGGACGCTGCGGGCAATATCTCCGGAGCAAGCAACGTCGTGACTGTAACAACTCTTGCGGCGAACGTTTTCTTCATTCAGGCCGAGGATCCGTCAAGTACGCTTTCGGGAGGAGCCAAAGTACAGGCGTGCTCCGGCTGCTCCGGTGGCGATGACGTTGGCTACATAGGCAATAACAGCGGCATTCTGGTGATGAATCCCAACGTCGTGACTGGCGGCTCGTATACGCTCGAGATCGCATACGTCAACGGTGATTCTTCCGCGCGCTCGGCGCAAATCAGCATCAACGGCGGTTCGTCAACCACCTACAGCTTCTCGCCAACAGGGTCGTGGTCCTCGCCGGGCACTTACACCTTGCCATCATCGGTTAGCCTCAGGGCAGGAGCAAACTCGGTAACATTCTCCAATTCTTCTGGCTGGGCGCCGGACATAGACGACATCACTCTGACACTCTCGAGCAGCGACACTACCCCGCCGACCGCCCCGACGCTCACCGCGGGCGCGGTTACGAGCACGAGCGTGGCGTTGTCCTGGTCCGGTGCGACCGACAATGTAGGTGTTACCGGTTACAACGTATACCGTGGCAGCTCGATGATCGCTACTGTGACCGGCACTACTTACACGGACACTTCACTATCACCTTCAACTCAGTATTCCTACACCGTAAAGGCTTTCGACGCTGCTGGAAATCTATCGCCGGCGAGCAACACCGTGTCGGTAACCACATCGGCCGCTGCTTCAGGGCCGCCGGCTCCAACATTAACCTCTACGGGCATGACGAGCACCACTGCGTCTTTGTCGTGGAACGCCGTCACCGATAGCGCAGGTGTTACCGGGTACAACGTTTATCGGAACGGGACTCGGATCGCGAGTGTGACTGGGACAACGTATACCGACACCGGACTCACACCATCCACTGAGTACTCGTATACGGTGTATGCGGTCGATGCGGCGGATGCCGTGTCTCCGGCGAGCGACACCGTACTGGTGACCAAGGCCGCTGCAACCACCTCGGCGACGGTCGAAGCGGAGGCTTCAGGGAACACTCTGGCGGGCGGAGCGGTTGTGCAATCGTGCTCTGGCTGCTCGGGTGGCGAGGACGTCGGCTACATCGGCAACAACAGTGGCACGTTGACGGTCAACTTCAGCATATCAACCGCGGGCTCCTACAATCTGGCAATCGCTTACGTGAACGGCGATTCGTCAGCCCGTACAGCGCAGATTAGCGTGAACGGCAGTACGGCGCAGACAGTGAGTTTCGCTCCGACCGGCTCGTGGTCCACAGCAAACAGCTTGACCTTGAGTTCACCAATTAGCCTGAACTCGGGTTCGAACACAATCAAGTTCTCGAATTCGTCGGGATGGGCTCCGGATATCGACAAGATTACGGTGTCCCTTACCGGATCTGGTGGAGACACAACGCCACCAACCGCTCCCACACTGACAGCCGGGACGATAACGGCAACCACTGTGGCGTTATCGTGGTCGGGTTCGACGGACAATGTGGGTGTGGCTGGGTACTACGTCTATCGTGGTTCCATGCAGATCGCCAACGTTACGACAACGTCGTACACGGACAGCGGGTTGGCATCATCGACTCAGTACACCTACTCGGTGAAGGCTTACGATGCGGCAGGGAATATCTCGGCCGCCAGCAACGCCGTCACCGCCACCACCCTGGCCGGCAGCACGGGAAACTGCCACATCACTTACAGCATTCAGAGCTCCTGGAGCACCGGCTTCGACGCTGCCATCAACATTACGAACAGCAGTTCGTCCGCAATTACCAGCTGGACGCTGACGTGGACTTGGTCCGGTAACCAGCAGTTGACCCAGGCCAACGGGGCAACAGACTCTCAAAGCGGCCAGAATGTAACCCTGACCTCCCTGAGCTGGGATGGGTCAATCGCCGCCAACTCCACCCTCTCCGGGGATGTTTCGATTGCCGGAAGCTACAGCGGGACGAATAACAACCCGACAGTGTTCTATCTGAACGGGGTGCAGTGTCAATGATCGACAACTTCCGCTGAACCCGGGGGTAACTCTTTAGCCCCGGCACTGGGACAAAGCAAAGGGGCGACAGGCAAATGGCCTATCGCCCTGCGTCTCCTCCCGCACACGTGGGCCTTCCCCATATCCGCTCACTTTAGCGTCTGACAGAAACCCTTGTTGAGGACGCTCGACATCTCGACACCCGTCACACCCTGGAATCTTGGGATCGATCGAGTAATGTTTTTGGACTATTATTTGCTTGACAACCCGATTTCGGCCTGAGTACACTTCACGACGTTGAAAATGTAATCGTTTGCAGGATTAATGCGATCGGGGAGGTACAACGTGGTGCACTCTCGCAGCCTTCCACTCTCACTGTTTCTGAGTGGAATTGTGCTCTTCTGTGCTGGCCTGGCGCACGGTCAGTCAGCCGCTCGGTTAGATGGCCAAGTGTTTGATGCCAGCAACGCGGCTATACCCGGCGCGGAGGTCACGCTAACCAATTCAGATACCGGAGTCTCGACAAGGACCACCTCCAACGGGTCTGGCGAGTACTCGTTTGCATTTGTCCTGCCCGGTTCCTACAGCCTCGCGGTCTCAAGGACTGGATTCAAGTCTTCGAACTTGAATCAACTGGTGATACACGCGAACGACCGACTTTCTCTAAACCTCACTCTGGCGGTTGGCGCGATAGCAGAGACAGTGCAGGTGGTGGGGACGGCTGGGGTTCCGATTACGGATTCTGGCCAGCGATCCGAGACCCTCAACAGTCAGCAGATTCAGTCCTTTGCAACCATCGGCCGCAACGCGGAAGAGCTGCTGCCATTGCTCCCGGGCGTGGTTCAGAACACCACCTCCGGCTACGGAGACACTTTTGATCCCCACGTAGTTAACGCCGGCAATGGATTACAGGGCTTCAACATCAATGGCAACCGTGATGACGCCGGAACGTACAAGCTCGACGGCGGCAACATGAATGACCTCACGGGAAACGGAGGAAGCAACATTTACCCCAACTCTGAATTCATCCAGGAGTTGACAGTCCAGACCAGCAACTATACGGCAGACCAGAGCGGGAGTCAGGTCGTGGTGACAGCGATCACCAAGTCCGGCACGAAGGATTTCCACGGAGAGGCGTATTGGACTGGGCGGAATTACGATTTCGATGCCAATGACTGGACCAATAATCATAACGGCTTGGGGATCCCGAAATCTCATTTCAACTATCCCGGATTTTCAGTTTCGGGACCAATTTCTCATAGTAACAAGCTCTTTTTCTTCTTCGGTACGGAATGGTCTCGTCAAATTGTGGGCGAAGCCAGTGAGCTGGCAGATGTGCCAACCGCTAAGATGCTGACGGGCGACTTCAGCGACATCGTCTTTAGCCCGACTTGTACGACGGCCCGGGCAGGTGGGACCGCATCTGGTACGACGTACCTGAATCAGCCTTGTGAAATCAAGGATCCGCTTACGGGCAACGATCTTGAAAGCAATCCAACCCCTGGCGTACTCACCGGTGTGACCTCCAACGGTCCTGGCTTGTTGAAGACTCTGATGGGACCAAACTACCAGGGGCCCAACTACGCCGATCCGAATGGAAAATGGAACTTTGCGGGGGATCCGGTAACTCCCATAAACCTGACGCAATACGTCGGCCGGGTAGACTGGGATCCTTCCGAGAAGGCTCGCATTTTCGTTCGGCTGGGGCGGCAAGATCAAACCATGATTAATCCTTGGGGTGAATATGCGTTTGAGAACACAGGTTGGACCTCAAACGTCCCGGAGCCAACTCCGACCGTGATGGGGTACAACACACGTTCCTTAAACGTAAGCATGGTGAGCTTATTGAACCCGACGCTGACGAATGAATTCGTTTTCAATACAAACGTTCTTCGACAGCCGAATACCTATCAGAATCAAAATCTGCTGAGCAAGCAAAGCTTGGGCGTGAATTTCAACGGGATTTTTCCAAGCGACGCAAATTATCCTTTGGTCCCGCAGATCGTTCCTGGTTTTGGTAACTGCGATTCTCTAAACGAAAGCGGCTGCAGCAACGCGCCTGGCACAGGGAGGTGGGGAGCAAGTAATCTGGCCGGAGCAGGTAATTTCTATAAGGAAACCCAGTTCGAGTTTGGCGATAACTTGACCAAAGTTTACGGGGCGCACACTCTGAAATTCGGTGGTTTGATCGGACGTGCCCGTCACGACCAGAACCTTAACGGGGACTCCTTGGAAGGTGAGTTGGTTACGTCCAATTGGACTGGGGGCACAAGCGGCGATCAGTACGCGGATATCTTAAACGAGCACTTCGTTCAATACACGCAAGCCAACCTGCCCGTGCGAACCAATCTCCGCGCCTCTCTGTTTGAGTGGTATGCGCAAGACAATTGGAAAGTAAGCCGCCGTCTGACCCTGGAATTTGGTGAACGATGGACCGACCAGCAACCCTGGGGCGATGCCAATGGGTTAGCGACAACCTTTGATCCGATGGCGTACAGTCCAACCAATTCGTCCAATGCTTTCGACGGCATCCGTACCGCAAGTTGCAGGAATCCTGGGCAGTCCTCTGTGCCACTCTGTGGTACGCTCCCGAAATCTATCAGACCCTGGCACCCGGTGATACAGCCTCGCCTTGGCTTCGCCTGGGATGTTCTTGGCAGCGGCAGGGCGGTATTGCGTGGGGGCTTCGGGCAGTATTCTCAGAGAGATCCTACCAACGCCGGTTACAACGCCAATCTCGGCCCCCCGAATCTGCTCAATGCGACCGTCTGTTGCAATTTCAACTTGGCGGGAATCGAAGCTGAGAACCCCGGAGCGCAAGGAGATTTCAGCTTCGGCCAGGGCAGCGCGGCCTATAATCCGCATGACGACCAAGTGCCCACCGTTTACCAGTACAACTTGACGGTGTCCTCGGCGCTTCGAGGCCACTTCTTCGCTGAAATTAGCTACGTTGGCAGTCAGAGCCGGCATCTTCTGGTCGAGAACAACATCGATCCTGTTCCTGCCGGAGCTCTTTGGCTTCCGGGTACCATGACGCTTAATCCGACTTATGTCCCTGGCGGAAACACGGGCTCGGAACACTTGGCAGCGCCGTATCCAAATTTCACCGAGATTATTCAACTGAATCACAACGGAAACGCAAATTACAACTCGCTCCAAGCCACATTAAGGCGACAGGCCAGTCACACAGTTGATTTCATCGCGAGCTACACTTACTCCAAGGCCGAAGGTCAGAGCGACCAATTCCAGTCTCCCTTGCCCAATCCGTTTAGCGGACCGGGAGCATATCACGTGTTGAGCTTCGATCACACCCAGCTTTTCTCTATTGGCTATCAGTGGTACGTGCCGAAGGGAGCGCGCGGTGCGTTGGCCAACAATTCTGTTGCGCGTGGGGCCTTGAATGGCTGGATGTTCTCGGGAATCACTCGAGCGAGTACTGGAACTCCGCTCTTTATCAATGCGACTGTCAATTGTATTCAGGGGGGTGTGCCCTGTCCTACGACCCTGTGGCCAGGCAGCGGATCTGATGCATGGTTCGGCACCAACGCTTGGACATATGCTTACCTTCCGGGCGCCAGCCTGGCGACGAACGGAATATATCCGGTTTATACCTGCAACCCCAGTAGTGGACACAAAGGACTGAACGCCAATTACCTAAATACGAGTTGCATTTCCCTTCCCGCATTCGGACAGCAGGGAAGCTTTAATCCTCCCAGCATCCGGACACCCGGCCAGTACAATTTCGACCTTGCGCTCCAGAAGTCCTTCCATTTGGGAGAAGCGCGACACTTGGACATACGAGCGTCGGCATTTGATCTGTTCAATCACGCCAACTTGATCCCCCAGAGTAACATCGCGGTCTTTGATTGGACTGTCCCGGCAGGTGCTACCAATGCAAGCACGGGAACAGGGCAATTGACGAATACTACAGGCACCTGCGCTGGGGGAAGTCTTCCCTTAGGATTTAGTTGCACGAAGACCGGTTACAGAACGCTGGAAGCAAGCGTGAAGTTTTTCTTCTGATCTTTCGTGAGAGACTGGGGAGGGATATACTCTCAGGACGGCCGCTAGAGTTTGCTTCTTGCCTGAGAGCAAAAGGGCGCGATCTTGAGTCGGTCGCAGATCTGGGACGCTGGCTGGTGGCGGCTGCTATGGTTCGTTTCGCGCTTCGGGGTAGTGTGGGCCTGTTTTGGATTTCGAGCGCTGTCTTACTCTTGATAGCACCCTGCCACGGCACTTCGCCTGACAATTCAGATACTTTCACGGTAACGCAGCAAGCAAAGAGAGCAGAGGCCGCAGGCGATTCCAGCGCCGCTTTGACCTTGTATGCGAATGGTCTTAAGAGGAACCCAGCTTGGACGGATGGTTGGTGGGAGTATGGGGGCCTGCTATACCGGAACCATCGCTTCGGTGAGGCGGCCCAGGCGTTCGGCAGATTGACTCGACTTGCTCCGGAGAATCCTCTAGGCTTTGCATTACTCGGGCTCTGTGAATATGAACAAGGTGACTGGAATAACGCTGGCCTCCATCTGAGTAAAGCCCTGGCAGGCGGGCCGGGGATGCCGCCGGAGATATCCCATGCCTCTGCTTATCATTTGGGTTTGGTCCAATTGCACGAGGAGAGGGCCGATCGCGCTCTGACTGTCTTCGAGCATCTGTTTCGTCAAGCGCCCGACTATCCGGGATTGCCAATGGCGCTGGGGGCCGCTGAGCTTCATCTCAGCGGCGTGCCCGACACAGATTCGCCACTATTTCCGGCCGCCGAAATGGCTGCTAAAGCTGCCGTCGCGGTTCTTGAGGACCGTAGGAACGATGCCGGAGAAACCTACCGTGCGCTGCAGCTGCAGTTTCCCGCCCAGCCTTTCGTCCACTTGAACTACGGCATTCTGCTGATGAAACAGAACCGGGACGAATCGGCTGCCGAGGAGTTCCGAGCCGAAACCAAGTTGAATCCTAACGACGGTGCCGCATGGATCTGGCTGGCTCGTTTAGCGGTGGAAAGACAAGATGCCCCGGAGGCGCGAGCGGATGCTGCGAAAGCACGGGCGCTTGATCCACAAAATGGGCTTTCCTATTACATAGAGGGACGCAGCTTTATGATCGAGCGGCGGTGGGAGAATGCGCTCGAGGCGCTCCGTGAGGCCGAGAAACGAGCCCCCGACAACTCCGAAGTACATTTTTCGCTCGCTTCGGTCTACGCTGCGATGCATCGTAGTGACGACGCAGCGCAAGAACGCAAATTATTCCTCGCAACCTCGAAGTCGTCCAACGAAGCACCGAACTGAAGCCGTAGCCAGCGCGCACAATGCTGGCGTGAGTTTTTACGATGGTCAAAGATATCGAATCTTCAAAGACTCCGCCACCGATAGGATTTCCGCGCCAGATCTGTGCTCGCTTGTTTTTCCTGTTTCTCTTCATTTCGATTTTCGGTTTTGCGGCATGGGGTCAGAGCCTGGGTAATGAGGGAGCAACAAAGGGGGATGTTTGCGCCGAGGCAGACCAGGCTCTGAAAGCCGGGCTATGGGAGAGCGCGCACAGGGGATATGTCGAATGTCTTACCCGGGACGCGAAGAATCTAGAGGTCCTGTCCAATCTTGGGGTTACGCTGACGCGGTTAGGACGCACGGAAGAAGCAATTCAGACGTATCGAAAAGCTCTTGCCGTCAGTCCAAACAATCCCAACGTGCATCTGAATCTGGCTCTGGCTCTCATCAAAGGCGATAAATACGAAAGCGCAATCGACCAGTTGCTGCCGCTGCAGAAACAAGACCCTGACAATTATCAGGTGACGGAATTGCTGGCATTCTGCTACTTCCATTTGCAACGCTACTCGTTAGCCGCGCGGGAAGCGGAACGGGTGCAGCGTGCGCGCCCGGACGACGGCGCGAATGCCCTCATATTAGGTTCGGCCTATACACGCATGGGGCTTTATCAAAAAGCTGTGCCATTAATCGCACTTGCCATGAAGTCCGCAGGGTCAGCGGATGGACATCTGATTATGGCCCAGGCTTTTTTGGGATTGCGCCTTTACCGTTCCGCCAGAGATGAATTGTCGCAAGCAGCCGCGCTCCAACCCGACCTCCCGGGGCTGCATTCGGCCATGGGAATGGCTAAGGTCGGGCTCGGTGATTCGGAAGGATCGATTGCGGATTTTACCAAAGCATTGAGAACTGATCCCACCGACTATGAAGCAAATTATTATATGGGGCGTCTGGAGCGGCTGGAAGGTAACCTCGGTACCGCGCGAGAATACCTCACGAAAGCTCTAAACTCGCGTCCTGAATCGGCGGAAGTACTGTTTGAATTTGCTGCGCTCGCCATGGCAGAGCGGAATTATTCAAAAGCCGAGCCCCTGCTAAATGCGATCATCCGCCAGCACCCGGACCACGCCGAGGCACATTTCTTGCTGTCTCAACTCTATCGCAAGACGGGCCGCGTGGACTCAGCGCGACGGGAACAAATGACATTCGAAAAACTACGGCGGCAGCAAGAGGAATCCTCGCAGCGAAAAGGTCAGGGTGTTCCTCCGCAGGAGGAATCATCTTCAACGCCCGGAGGTCCAAGCCAACGATAAGAACATTGAGATTCCCGACGAGGATCGTAGCTTGCTGTATTTGTTTGTGCGCCTGCATTGAGTGGTCACAGTCCCAAGCGGCTCCTCAAAACCGAGCGCCTCAGATTGGGCCCTCCTTTCAGGAGTTGGCTCTGAAAGCAGCGTCCGCTCGTGACGCAGGAGACTTGGGCAAAGCCGCAGGCCTTTACCGTAAGGCTTTGAGCTTGAAACCGGACTGGCAGGAGGGATTGTGGTACGTTGGTTCACTTTCCTACGACAGGAATCAATATCCTCAGGCAGTGGCCGACCTCCGTCGGCTCACCACTCTCAATTCAAGTTTGGGCGCAGCATGGGCCTTGTTAGGGCTGAGTGAATTTGAAACGCACGATTTCTTGGGAGCGCTGCGTCATCTCGAACGTGCGCGGCGCTTGGGGTTGAGCGAACACCGGGAATTGGCTAACGTCAGCGACTACCACTTGGCAATCCTGCTGAATGCAAGAGGGCGGTGTGACGAGGGTCGAGCGCTGCTCTCGAACCTTTTTTTGAGCGGGGTCAAGTCTGAGGATGTGCAAGTAGCATTAGGCCTGAGCCTCCTTCGTGTTCCAGTCTTGCCCCAGCAGCTTGATCCCTCCAAGGACGCTTTAATCCATAGCGCCGGCGAGCTCGCTGGTCTTATTACAGACAAGAAATATGATGATGCCGACCACGCGTTTCAAGACCTTCTGAAGCAATATCCCAACACTCCTTTTGCGCACTACGCGTACGGCGCAATGCTGGCCTCGCGGGGCATGGAAGATGCGGCTGAGGAGCAATTCCGGCTGGAGACTCTCCTCACGCCGGACAGTGCGCTTGCCTACACCGAATGGGCTTTCATCGAGTTCCAGGCTGAGCGTTATGATAGCGCCCTATCTTTGGCGGGTACTGCTGGGCGTCTAGCGCCTCATTTCTTTATGCCTCATTATTTATTGGGAACCGTTTTCCTGGTTCGTGGCGAGATCGCTGCGTCTGTGGCCCAATTGGAAATGGCCCGCCGCCTGGCGCCCGAGAGTGTCGAAGTACGATATAGCCTTGCTCGGGCATACGCCAAGGCAGGGAAGCCTGAATTGGCGCGGCGTGAACACGCTGAATTCGCTCGACTAAAGTCACTGGAAGCGGCTGCCGCGGGTGACAACCCGCCGGTGCGAGAAATGCCAATTGCGGGTCCAACGCTCGCACAGCCCGCTCCGTCACCCCAGTGAGAGACGGAACCTGAGATCAGGCGTGATGATGCCTTGTCGGCTTGACGAAAAACTGAAAATGACAAACTCCTCGCGTCGTGACTTTCTGAAGGCTCTCGGACTCGGCGCTGCATTCTCGGGCGGGGAGTCGTCCTTACGGAATCGCTTGTGGGAGCGGATCGCTCCCGCTTCACCGGTTCCGGCTGAGGGTTCGATCTTCTCTACGATAAATCCCGAACAGAGTGGGATTAGTTGGGTTCACTACAATGCTAAATCCGAGGTCCACTATCTTCCCGAGTCTATGGCCTCGGGCTGCGCTTTCCTTGATTACGACAACGATGGTTGGATGGATATTTTTCTGGTTAATACTGGCCCCTGCGATTTTTTTCAACCGCCGCCCGCTACTCGCCCGCGCAATGCCCTATATCGGAACAATCGCAACGGTACATTTACGGATGTCACTTCGAAGGCTGGACTCGAAGGAGTGGCATTCGGCATGGGAGTGGCCGTCGGAGACTATGATGCCGACGGCTATCCGGACATTTACGTCACTGCCTATGGCCACAATGCTCTTTACCACAATAATCGCGACGGTACATTTACCGATGTGACGGAGAAAGCGGGCCTCGCCGATCCTAATTGGTCCACTTCGGCAGTTTGGTTCGACTATGACAACGATGGTAGGTTGGATTTATTCGTGTGCAGCTTTGTGGAATATGGCTCTGGAAACAAGTACTTATGCGGCAATAATAAGATCGGGAAACATTTCTACTGCGTGCCGCGAATCTTCAACGGGCGAGCCAGCAAGCTCTATCACAACAATGGAGATGGAACATTCACCGAAGTCGGACATGCGACCGAGATAGGGCGCAAGTTAGGTAAGTCCCATGGCGTGGTTGCGACCGACATTAACAACGACGGTTGGATGGATCTCTTCGTTGCCAATGACACTGAGCCCAACTACCTGTTCGTCAACCGTGGGCATGGGAAATTTGAAGAGATCGCCTTCACCGCCGGCGTAGCCTACAGCGATTATGGGCGCGCACGATCCGGTATGGGAGTGGATTCCGCCGACTACGATAACGACGGGAGGCTCGACTTATTTGTCGCGAATATTGACCATGAACAATTCGCTCTCTACCACAACGATGGCAAGGAGAGTTTTTCTGACCTGGCCAGCGACACCGGCATTGCCAAGCCGACTCGCTTGTTGAGCGGCTGGGGACTGAAGTTCTTTGACTACGACAACGACGGCAATCTCGACTTAATTCTGTCGTGCGGGCATCCCGATGATATGGTCGAGGAGGACATTGCGGGCGTTACCTACGAAGAACCCTTGCTCCTTTTCCACGGAGATGGAAAGACCTTCGAAAATACCAGCGCGCAAGCAGGTCCCGCTTTCCGGAAGTTGTGGCCGGCCCGGGGATTGGCGATTGGCGACTTCGATAATGACGGCGGCTTGGACGTCTTGGTTAACAACCTCGGAAATGCGCCGCTCTTGTTGCGAAACAACGTCGGGCGACAGAACAATTGGCTGGGCCTTCGTCTGATCGGACGCACGTGCAACATCGATGCCATCGGCGCCTGGATGCGCTGGAGCTTCAATAGACAGACACGCTCCAGATTGAAAGTCGGCGGAGGCAGCTTTCTCTCCAGTCATGACCCTCGGGTAGTCCTCGGGATCGGCCAAGCCAAGCAAGTTGACTGGCTCGAAATTCAGTGGCCGCAACCCTCTGGCAGAACCGAACGCTTCGTGGATCTGCCACTGAATACCTACATCACTATCGAGGAGGGGAAGGGCATCCGCCCCTAGAAATGGACCGCCTCGCTCGCAGAATAAAGGGCCGGACCACTGAGTTCGCTCAGCTACCCGCGCTCACCATGCTAGCGGCGTGCGGCATAGCCTTACTTGTGCTGGGATCAACGCTGGCATCCCAAGCTCCGCCTGCTGCATCAGGAGTTCCCACTTCCCACCAGACTTCCAATTTTCCGCCCCCCCACTGGCAGCGAACTGCAGGAGCCCCTCCGGGATCATATTATGTCGGAAGCCACTTGTGCGCCGAGTGCCACACCGGTATTGCAAGGACCCAGTCGAACACTTCGATGGGCAAGGCGTCGGTGAGCGCGTTGAAGAGTCAGTTCTTATTCCAGCATCCGGTACTGACCTATAAAGACGGTGCGCGAATCCTGAGGATAGAGCGCCGTGGCGACCAAGAAATCTATTCCGCCAGCGACGGGCGACAAACTATGTCTGCTCCTATTCTGTGGGCATTTGGCAATGGAGATGCCGGACAAACCTATGTTTTCGAGCGTGACGGGACCTATTACGAAAGCCGAATCAGTTACTACAAACAAATCGATGGCCTTGATCTAACGATTGGACATGAGAAGGAGCCGCCGGCGACCTCGTCCGAGGCTCTAGGACGCCGGCTCCCGATGGAGGAAGTAGCCAAATGCTTCCAATGCCATACTAGCGAAGACGTGGTCAATGGTAAGGTGCAAACCGCTCACGTGGAGACCGGCGTGACCTGCGAAAACTGCCATGGGCCGGGAAGCCAACACGTAGCAGCGATTCAAGATGGCCAGCTGGGTAAGTCGCACATTTTCAATCCGGCAGGTCTTGATCCGGGAGACTTAAACGATTTCTGTGGAACATGTCACCGCTCGACGCTTGACGTGTTGGCGACAAACATTCGCGGGATACGAACCGTTCGGTTTCAGCCTTATCGGTTGGAGAACAGCCGTTGCTATGACCCGAGCGACAGGCGCACATCATGCCTCGCCTGTCATGATCCACACATGAACTTAGTCACGGACCTTCAGAGTTATGATGCGAAATGCCTCGCATGCCACATCAATCGAAGTGAGACACCAACGGCAACGCGCAGAGCCCCAGCTTGCCCGAACGCGCTACAAAACTGCGCGAGTTGCCATATGCCAAAATTAAGTCTTCCCGGCGCGCATTATAGCTTTACCGACCATTATATTCGCGTTTATCGTGCGGGCGATGCATATCCTGATTAATCGGAGGGGGAGTGAATCGACGTGAGTTCTGCCAATGCGCATTGACCTTGCTGGCGGCCTCAGATCAAAGTCTGGCAATGTCCGTTTCGGACAATGTTCTTATTCGTCCGACGGAATACACCGGTGCACTTCGGAATCCACTCAAGGGACTAAGAGCGGGAGACATTGAGTCCGCATCCCGTCTTCCGTACGCTTCGCTGGCGAAGGCCTATATAAAGTGGAGCGATATTGAAAACGTCAGGGAGGACGGTGTCGATCGCATCAAGGAATTTTGTAATCAGCAGTGGAAGGGCGTACATTTATCGAATACTAAGGTTATTCCGCGGGTATATTTGGAGTGGCCAAACCGCGGCCGATACTGGCCGGCGGACATGACTCCTGGAGACTACTCCAGCGCGGAATTTAAACGCCGGCTAGTACGGCTGATTGAGAAGCTCGGTGAGGCGTGGAACAAGGATCCCAGCATTGGCTACGTTGAAACAGGCCTCATCGGGCTGTGGGGGGAGCAACACGATCCCTCCCCTCCATTGGAATTACAGAAACTCATAGGCGACGCGTATACCTCCAGCTTCCCGGACAAGCTTCTTATGAATCGCTATCCGTATGAATTTCTCGACTACAAGTTCGGGATATATTGGGACTCCTTTGGGCACAAAGAGGAATCGCCTCGGCACATACCGCTGCTTAAGTCATCGCGACTCATAAATCGCTGGATGGTAGCGCCAATGGGAGGAGAGACCGCATTCGATTGGGGGACACCGCTGGGCAAAGATCCTACGGATGCCGTGGTGCACAATTCGGAAAACATAGTAGCTCTGATTCGAGATCTGCACTGGAACCATCTGGGCTGGCTTAGTGACTACGATCTAAAGAACCCGAGGGCAGTGGAAAATGGCGCTCGTATCCAAAAAGCACTCGGCTATCGTTTCGTGATAGACGAAGTCAGTTATCCTGCCTCGATCAAAGTTGGAGCGAGATTCTCGATTTCGTTCCGGGTCCGGAATGCCGGGTCGTCGCCGTTCTATTATGCTTGGCCGATCGAATTCAGCTTGCTCGACCGGGCCACAAGAAAGGCAGTTTGGAAAACGCAGTTCCAAGCTGTCGATATTCGCGGCTGGCTCCCCAATGGTCAAACGTACGATGTCGCGAACACATTCGTCCTTCCGGCGGAACTGCCCAGTGGAATCTACACGGCCGCGCTGGCGATCTTAGACCCCGCTGGGAACGTTCCAGCAACACGGTTCGCGATCTCGAACTATTACGAGGGCGGCCGCCATCCGGTAGGATTGATCGGGGTCGGTGGTACCTCGGGCGGCGTGCTGCCGAACGATTTCGACGATCCTGCACAAGATGGATCGCTGGGATATTCGCTGAGCTGACCTCTGACGATTACCGGCGCGTTTCCAGCCGAACTAATTGCGCGCCATGACCTTTGACCGTCCCCGAATACTGAATCCCCGCATCCGGCAGGTCGCGCTGCGCCCAGAGATCGCGCACGTTCTTCACATTCGAGATGCCAAGATCTTGCCAGCTCACGGTCACAGGGGTGTCAGTCACGCCGAGATTGAAGATTGCCAGCGCCACCGCGCCTTCCACCAATGGCCGCGTCCAGACTTCGACGTTGCCGTTCTTCCGCATCCGGCGACCTTGCTTCCCGAGCGCATCTTGATCAATAGCAATCACTTCTGAGTTGGTAAGAATCGCGCGCGTTTCCTGGGTCATATTACGAAGATCATTTCCCGCGATTAGCGGAGCGGCAAGGATCGACCAGAAAGTCATATGAGCCCGGTACTCATCCGCTGACATGCTTCCGTTCCCGGTCTCAAGCATATCTGGATCATTCCAGTGACCTGGCTCCGCCCAAGGTGCCAGGTCAACCTCGGCCTCGGCATTGCGAAACATCGAAAGAGCGTTGTCTTCAATGTCGTTGGTAGTGCGCCACAGATTGCCACCTACCAGCTTTCCCCACTTCCACACATCTTCCTTGCCGTACTGGCACAAGCTGTAAACCATCGGCCGCCCGCTTTCGCGCAGCGCGTCACCCATTTTCTGGTAGACCGCACGCATCTCCGAATCATGGTAGATGCGAAAGGCACTACACCAATCATACTTGACGTAATCGATGCCCCACTCCGCAAAGGTGCGAGCGTCTTGTTCTTCGTGACCGTAGCTGCCCTCATATCCACCGCAGGTTTTGGGACCGGGGCTGGAATAGATGCCGATCTTCAAACCCTTCGCGTGCACGTAGTCGACCAGAGCTTTCATATCCGGGAATTTCTTGTTTGGGTGAATGCGTCCATTCGCGTCGCGAGACCCTTGCCAAGTATCATCAACATTTACATAGGCGTAGCCGACGTCGCGCATCCCTCTGGTCACCATAGCGTCTGCGATCTGGCGGACGGTAGAGTCGTCAATCTTGTCGTGAAAGAAATTCCAGCTATTCCAACCCATCGGAGGAGTGGATGCCAGCCCGTTGTTCGGCACTACATGCAGCGGGGGCACGGGCAAGCGCGCGGGCGAGGGGACCGCATGCGCAGGCATGCGCATTGCCGATACTGAGATCGCTCCTATATTGGGATCATGCTGTGTCAGATTCATCCGATCACCAGCAATGTCGCCGTCGTAACGAAAGACATCTGCGGTGAATGAAATCTTGTTGTCGTCGACCTGGCCATCACTAATCTGGAGATCACCCCAGCTGACGAGAACAGTTCCGGTTAGCTTTGATCCCTCTTGTTTCAAGTCCAGGAAAGTCTCCAGGGTATTACCATCGTCTGTATGCCGTAACACGCGCCAGTGGCCCGTGACATCCGCAGCAAATAGTGAAGGATTGCAGCACAACGATACGAAGACAGCGAACAATCCAAGTCGTCTCACAATCGACCTCAATGTAAGCGTTATCATAGAAACGTTCCCGACAGTCTAACAGGTTTTGAATGGTCGAAACGCCGTTATGTACGTTGTTCACCGGCTAGGGGCGAAACCATGCTCAGAGAAGAACTGTTCTGGGCTCAGTCGGTCGTACTCGTGTAGCGCGAGTAACACCTCACGACGGGTCGCGCGATCCCATGCCACCATGTGTTTTTCCTCTCCTTTCGCGAGCGGGCCTCAAGCCGAAAGGAACTGCTTGACGAGAAATGCGGTGTCGTCGGGATTCTCTTCCGGGAAAAAGTGCCCGCCCTTCATCGCCTGTCCGTGAGCGTCCGGAGCCCATTGACCCCAGATACCCAGTGGGCCTCCGTCTTTCCCATAAAAAGTATCGAGGGGACCACCTTCCGCCCACCGACTCTAACGGACGTTAGCCAGAAGTCCTCGTTGGAGGACATCATCCGGAGATCTTCCCGAAGCTCGTATATGGATAGTTTCCGGATTGTCGACAAGCGGGAAGTTTGGAATGAGTTACAAGAGGCGCGTTTAGCGGTAGTCATCTGGGAGCCGATTGCCTCCACACAGTTCGTCTGTGAGCGACGTGAATGTTCTTTGTACATCCACTGGAAATACTGCGAAGAACGGCATAGGATGTTTTATCGTTCTTCCGAACGAAGCTGGTCGTCCGCCCAAAGTTCATCATTACAGGGGGCGAGAGTGTCATGGGAACGAACCCAAGCCCGAGACCAAGTGAGACGAAGCACCTGTCCGCCGCAAGCGGGCTGGCGATTGTACGCGTCACGATTGGGGCAATGTTAGTGTCGGTCTTCTTCGAGAATTTGGGAAAAGGCCTCTACAAGCCAGCGGAGTACGCTGGTCTGATCAACTACTATATCAAGTCGGGTCACTCGCCGGCTGTGTGGAAGGCGGTGGAGGGCCTGGTTGCCAACCACGCCGCGCTGGCTGCTCCTATGCAGGCCATGA
>Ga0210388_10000978_pt1 | contig 22669 bp, 18 predicted proteins | sample IncBWC19OmetaG_FD_155485 | JGI IMG/M metagenome (GOLD analysis project Ga0210388, IMG submission 155485) | Forest soil microbial communities from Barre Woods Harvard Forest LTER site, Petersham, Massachusetts, United States - Inc-BW-C-19-O ...
CGAGGTAATCCCCTGTGGCGATTGGCGAGCTGCTTCCGAACTCCGTCGGGCGCTTAGCTTTTCAAGGGCCGGTATTAGGTCCTCGGGAAGTTGAGACTTGGTTAGGAATCCGCTCGCACCGACCTCGGCAGCTTGCCGGCTAGCGATAGAAGCTTCGTTTTGAGTGACAATGATCACTTCGCAGGCGGGAAGGTCACGCCGAATGATGCGAGTGGCTTGAAGTCCGTCCATGCGGGGCATGGAAATATCCATCAGAATTAGGTCTGGGCGGAGCTGGATTGCTTTTTCGGTGGCTTCAACCCCGTCCTTAGCCTCGCCGCAAATGGTCCAGCTGCTATGCGAAGACAGCAGGGCGCGAACACCGTTTCTGACGGCGTCATGATCATCCACGAGCAGGATTCGTAACGACGTCACTAACGGGTCCTTTGCGTTGGAGAGCGTGTAATCGGAGCTCTCTTGCTAAGTTTAGATGAGGTTCTCCTGCCCGAGAGAAGAGGAACATTTGCATGAAATCAGGGGAGCGCCTATACAGTCTTTCCTGTATGTGTCTCACGATGGTTATTCCCTGATGGCTTGCGAGAGTCAAGTTCCCAAGGCGAGCAAGTACAGCCCATCTTATAAATCAGAGCTTCGGAAATAGCCATTCTTCAGGGGCTGAAGCCGTGCCCTCCTAAAAGCATTTATGAGTTTGTTTGTTGGCTAAGAACTCGCTGCCAGCCCAGACGTCTCAGGCCGAAAGGTGATCCGTGCAACTTCCAGGCGACGGCTTTCTACAGCCTGGTGTTGTGACTTTGCTCGCTCGGCAAGGTGCTCAAAATCCATGCCGTGTAATCGGCCATCGATATCCGTAACCGCAGAAAGGGCGCGCCACAGCGCCAGCTTCCCGTGAATTCCAAGGGCTAGGAATTCGAGGGCCTCAAATGTTCCAAGACCATCTGCGCCACCGCTACTCAGCTTAAAGCGGCTCACCTTTTCGGCCATCCAGGCGGCCATCTCTTTCAACTCGCTTGATCCGTCACCGATTCGCTCCGCGAGCTGACGCAAAGTGTCTCTGTCAGCCTTGATCTCTATCAAGAGGGTCGCGGCGAATTGGCCAAGCGACTCTCCAACATATTGATCCCGCAAGGCTTCTACGAGATCAATGGCATAAGTTGAGCCAGCCAAATGATCGTGCAAATAAGTCCCAAGTGAGTCGTTCATTTCTGTCTCCGGGGGATCAGAATCGGCCCCATTTCGAACGCGTCGCTGTCTTAGTCAACTTCTCTTTTCCAAAACCGCCCCGTACGTCCGGCGTCAATAAAACTCTTCACTCCTGCATCGCTTGTTATGTCGACTACACCGTCCTGCTTTTCCACGTTGGCCTTTTCTGCCAGTGAAGGAATGCCCGAAAAACCCACGGCCTTGCAATGCCGTATGGCATCCATCAGGTAGGCTACTGCGTTTGGATCAGTTGCCAGCTTTCCATCGCCTTCCTTCCCCGCCAATACAACGATTGCATCGAACAGCACGGACGGCGACGCTCGTAGAGCCACGTCCCCCGGATGCAGGTCTCCTTTAGAATCGAGTTCACCTTGAATTTTGGCGGTCACAAGAGCCATCTTTGCGCCTTCACTTTCAATTTTTGCAAGCAGGTCTTTTTTAAGTTTCGCGTCGAAGCCTGCGCCGACTAGTAGCCCAACTTTTCTGCCTGCCAAGGTTGGTTCGGTCTTGCCATAAAGCCGCAAGGCGGGGCTGGGTTCGAGATCGATCGGAGTCTTTGCAGGAACAATTTTGTCGGCTTGTCCTTCGGCCCCCATCGCGACGATCACGGTGTTCGCCAAGTCTTTGTCAATCAGCAACAAATGACCCAACATCCTCAGGCGAATTGCCTCGGTTTCCACTTTGGATAGCTCGAACGTCAAAGCATTAGCGAGATGCTTTTGCTCCGGCGGAGTGATGGACTTGTAGAACAGCCGCGCTTGAGAATAGTGGTCGGAAAAAGACCCGGAACGAACTCGAACGGCAGTGCCTTCCGTGGGTCTCGCGGATGTGGTGAACCCTCGATCCATAGATTCCTTGGGAGAAGCGGGCCCAAGAGAATTGGGCTCGTAACTGACGCGGCCCGCGGGCACAGTTACTCGGTGAATGCCATCGCGTTGAAGATTGTGAAAGGGACACTTGGGACGGTTGACGGGGATTTCGTGGAAGTTAGGACCGCCCAAGCGGCTCAACTGCGTGTCCAAGTAGGAAAATAATCTGCCTTGCAGAAGTGGATCTTCGGAAAAGTCGAAACCCGGAACTAAGTGACTTGGACAAAATGCGACTTGCTCGGTTTCGGCGAAGTAGTTGTCGGGGTTGCGATCCAGAACCATCTTGCCCACCATTTGCAACGGCACCAACTCCTCGGGAATAAGTTTTGTGGCGTCCAGAACGTCAAATTCGAATCGATCTGCCATGGCCTCGTCAAAGATTTGAAAGCCCAACTCGAATTCCGGGAAGTCTCCGGCCGCTATGGCATCCCAAAGATCGCGGCGATGAAAGTCCGGGTCTGCTCCATTGATCTTGACGGCCTCGTCCCATAAAACCGAGCTGTTCCCTAATTTCGGGCGCCAGTGGAACTTAACAAAATGGGTTTTTCCCGCGTCATTCACCAAACGGAATGTGTGAATGCCGAATCCTTCCATCATTCTAAGAGAGCGAGGAATGGCTCTATCGGACATGACCCACATGATCATGTGCATCGATTCGGGCATCAGCGATATAAAATCCCAAAAAGTGTCATGGGCCGAAGCGGCTTGGGGAAATCCGCGGTCCGGCTCTGTTTTTACTGAATGGATCAGGTCCGGAAATTTCATCGCATCCTGAATGAAGAAAACGGGAATATTGTTGCCGACCAAATCGAAATTTCCTTCGGATGTGTAGAACTTAACGGCAAACCCTCTCACATCGCGTGCCAGGTCGCCCGATCCGCGCTCTCCTGCTACGGTGGAAAAACGCACAAAAACAGGAGTCTTGACCTTTGGATCCGCGAGGAACGCGGCCTTGGTGACCTTTTTCATGGACTGATATGGTTGAAAATAGCCGTGAGCGCCCGCACCTCGCGCGTGGACGATGCGCTCGGGTATTCGCTCGTGGTCGAAATGCGTGATTTTCTCTCGAAGAACAAAATCTTCGAGTAGCGTTGGGCCGCGTTCGCCCGCGCGTAATGAATTTTGATTGTCTGAAACGGGAAGCCCTTGATTCGTTGTAAGCGGCACCTCCCCTGGCGGCGCTTGTTGATGCGTTTCACCGCCATCCGTTATTTTCAATTCCAAAAGCGACTTCTTTGATCCATTCGGTTTCTTGCGGGCCATTTTTTGGTGTCCTTTATTCGGTTTATTCTGCCGAAACGGATCTGTGCGACAACTATTCAAAGTGTTGGCTTGCTCGATCGAAACTCACGCGCGCCATTCTGAATTGCTGACTGCTCTGTTCCCTACTCTCGTTTGAATCTGAGTACAGCTTCCATAAACTACGTACGGAGCAGGGCTACCATCAGTGGATATGGGTATGGAACGCGGAAAGACACCGCAGGGCGCGGCAATGAAAAGTCGGGAGCGGCTCGCCTGATTCGGCCTGCTGCCCTTATAATGTCGCGGCTCGAAGCAACGGGCGAATCTGCGACGCGGAAAGGCAGTCAGGATGAGTGAAAAGCAAAGCACAGAAGCCCGTTTGAGTCCTGCGGAACAGACACTTACCGAGCTTTGGGAAAAGCACCTCGGCGAGGAGTTTACGACCCGGGACACGGAAGCCACGCTTGAGACGATGGTGCCCGACGCGTACGTCAACCACATCCCAGTGCTGACCGGCGGCGTGGGACTCGATCAACTGAGAGTGTTCTATTCGCAGCATTTCATCCCCAAGATGCCTCCTGATACGGAGATCGTTCCGGTCTCACGAACGATTGGGACGGAGCGGCTGGTGGATGAAATGATTTTTAAGTTTACCCACACCATCGAAATGGACTGGATGTTGCCGGGAATTGCTCCTACCGGCAAGCGGGTGGAGTGTCCACTGGTGGTCATAGTGCATTTTCGCGATGGGAAGCTGGCCAATGAACATATTTACTGGGATCAGGCAACGGTGCTGGTGCAGATTGGGCTTCTCGATCCGGCCAAGCTGCCTGTCGTTGGGGTAGAAACCGCGAGAAAGGTAGCTAATCCGCGCTTGCCCGCAAATCACTTGATCGAGCGGGCTAAGCTTGCGGGTAGATCCGGAAACTGACCACCGCCCAGTTACCGGCTCGCTAAACGCACGGACCGGCCTGCATCGTGCAGGAGTGTGCCACGAGCGCCTGTTTCGTCAGCCGTTTAGCTGAATTCCAGGGCACAATCCTAAATCGACGCGCAACCGCTAGGCCGGAACACGACAAGTGAAAGCCGAAATGGGGTAATGCGGCGGATATCCTTGCGCACGATGAGTGAATCCCGCCTCCTTGGTGTGGCCCGCGACTGTGGCGCCCGTGAAACGAGTCCGGTATCCTTACATCCAAAGGGTATGATCAGGTCGATGCCTGAAGTTCCGCGCAGTATTGGCCCGTACCGCGTCCTTTCGCAAGTCGGCGAAGGCAGTATGGGCATCGTATACAAAGCCCACGACGAGCGACTGGATCGCGTCGTCGCTCTAAAGGCGGTTCGAGAACCCGGTACGGATTCCGGGAGGCGCGAGCGCGTGCTGCAAGAAGCCCGCACGGCAGCACAAGTGGCGCACCCGAATGCTTGCCGCATTTACGACATAGCCGAAGACCAAAACCGCCTCGTTATCGTGATGGAATTCATCGAAGGGGAATCGCTGGCAGTTCGCATTGAGCGCGGTCCTCTTCCGGCCCAGGAAGCAGCCCAGATTGTTCTCTGCGTTTTGTCCGCGCTAGAGGCCTTTCACAAAGCGGGAATCGTGCATCGCGATTTGAAGCCGGCTAACATCGTTCTCTCTTCCAGCGGGACAAAGCTCCTTGATTTTGGAATTGCCAAGTGTAAATCGGCGCCCCCGCCACAAGATGCCGAGGCAACAATTCCAGAGGGCACCATGCCCGGAGTATTTCTTGGCACACCCAGGTACGCTTCTCCCGAACAATTTCGCGGGCAGCCGGTTGACGCCCGCTCCGATCTTTATTCGATGGGCGCCATCTTCTTTGAAATGCTGACCGGCGCGCCACCGTTCCCGGGCAATTCGTTCGCGGAGATTGCGCACTCTGTCCTTCAAGGCTCACCGGCAGCGCTCAGCGGCTCGGTTGCCATTTCTGCGATGGGTAGGATCATTCATCGTGCGCTTGCTCGCGACGCAGAAGACCGTTACGCAAACGCCGAGACGATGGCCGCCGAAATCCGTGCGACGCTCTTAATGGATGGCGTTGAGACAACCGCCTGTGCGCGGACGCTGCGAAGGATAATCGTCTTGCCTTTTCGCGTGTTGCGGCCGAATGAAGAGATCGATTTTCTTGCTTACAGCCTGCCGGAAGCGATCACCGTTTCGCTTGCCGGCCTCGATAACCTGGTCGTTCGCTCTTCCGTAGTGGCCTCGCGTTACGCGAGCGATGCTCTCGATCTGCAACAAATCGCAAAAGAGGCGGAGGTCGATGTAGTTCTTTCGGGCGCCCTCCTCAATGTTGGCGAACAGCTCCGGATCACGACGCAACTTACTGAGGTACCTAGCGGGACGCTTATCTGGTCGCACTCTTCTGAAGCAACGATTAGAGAACTGCTCAAACTTCACGATGACCTGGTCCGCCGAGTCATTGAATCCGTCCTCCCATCGCTCAGCGTACGGGAACATGAATCGCTCCGACTGGACCGCCCGGCCAGTTCGACCGTCTATCAGCTCTACCTGCAGGCCAACGAGTTCGGCCGCGAGTGGAACAATCTTCCCGCTGCCATTCGCTTGTATGAACGCTGCGTAAGTCTGGATGCGTCGTACGCTCCTGCGTGGGCCAGGCTGGGCCGGGCGCGGTGGCTTTTGGACAAATACAGCCTGGGCTCTCTCGAAGGGTTGCAAGCTGCCGACGAAGCGTTTCAGACCGCTCTGCGACTGAATCCAAATCTCACGCTTGCGCACAATCTATACACGCATCTGCAAGTCGATCAGGGGCGGGCGCTGGCAGCGATGAAGCGCCTGCTCGAACGCGCCAAGAATCGCCGGAGCGATGCGGAGCTGTTCGCGGGACTTGGCCACGTTTTTCGTTATTGCGGGCTCCTGCAGACATCGCTGGTAGCGCATGAGGAAGCGCGCCGGCTGGATCCATTGATTTCCACGAGCATGATGAATACATACATCCTGTTGGGCGACTATCAGCGGGCGCTGGACATTTCTACGAGCGACTTCGGTTACGGAAGAGCTTTGGCACTGACGGGGCTAGGCCGCTTCGGAGAGGCGGTGGCGCTTCTAAAGCAGCGCGAAGCGGACAAGCCTTGGCGGCTGGGATGGCTGTACCTGACCTCTTTGCGCGCGCTACTCGAAGGCAAGCGCGAGGAGAGTCTCGAAGCCAACGATGAGTTCCGGAAATCGACTTTCCGCGATCCGGAGGGAATTTTCTATATCGCGCGGCATCTTAGCTATCTACGTCTAGAAGACGAAGCCCTGGAGATGCTCTCGCGCTCCATTGATAGCGGCTTTTTCTGCTATCCGGCGATGGTGCGCGACCCGTGGCTTGATCCTTTGCGGTCGCGCCCTGAATTTACGGCGATCTTGCGCAAGTGCCAGCTAATGCACCGCGAAGCTTCGGCGGCTTTTCTCTCCCTCGGAGGTGATGCGCTCCTCGGGATCCCCGCCGAGAACTATTGAGGCTGGGGCCGCGTCGCCAGATGCGGGCGCTCAATGCGAGGTGAATCCAATGATTGTTCGTATCGATCACATTCAATTGGCCGCTCCAAAGGGCTGCGAAGCCGCGGCTCGTGAGTTCTATGGATCGATTCTGGGCTTGCCGGAAATCGAGAAACCTGCGCCTCTCCGCGCGCGCGGAGGTTGTTGGTTCCAATGCGGCGAGCAACAGGTTCACATCGGCGTCGAAGCTGCGTTTCATCCCGCCAAGAAGGCGCATCCGGCATTCGCCGTGTCCGATCTGGACAAGCTTCGTGAATCGCTGCTGGTCCGGGCCGTAAAAATTACTGAGGATGATTCCCTGCCGGATACGAAGCGGTTCTTCGCGGAAGACCCTTGGGGCAACCGGCTTGAATTTCTGCAGATCCTTCCTTGACACGCTGGACGACTGGCGCATCCACGGTTAAACTCCTTTATTCCGCTGGTTCAAGTTTGCGAGTAAGTGAGGGTGTTCGCGCAGATGCTGAAGTTTTACACGGCCGGAGAGTCGCATGGACAGGCGCTGCTTGCGTTTGTTTCGGGGCTGCCGGCGTCTTTGCCTGTTGATCTGAACTTCATAAATCACGAGCTGCACCGGCGGCAGCTTGGTTACGGGCGCGGCGGGCGGCAAAAGATTGAGAAGGATCGAGCGGATATTTTTGCTGGGGTGCGCCACGGTCAGACGATTGGGGCGCCGATTGCGCTGCGAATTGAAAATCGCGACTGGGCGAATTGGGAGAAGATTTTGCCGGTCGAAGCTACGGGTGAATCCTCGGGTAAGGAGAGAAAACTGCTAGCGCCACGTCCGGGGCACGCGGATCTTGCGGGGTCGCAGAAGTTCAATTTTCACGATGCGCGGTACGTGCTGGAGAGAGCTTCCGCGCGCGAAACTGCGGCTCGCGTTGCTGCGGGAGCGTTTGCCAAACTGCTGCTGCGCGAATTTAGGACGGAGATTGCCAGCCACACGATTCAAGTTGGGCATGTTCGCTCGGGACAGGGGGCAACATGGGAGGAAATTCAGGCGGTTAGCGCCGATTTGGATTCGCCTTTGCGATGCGTCGATGCCGCTACGCAGGAAAAAATGAAGGCTGAAGTGGACGCGGCGCTTAAAGCTGGTAACACTGTCGGCGGGATTTTTGAGATTGTTGTTCACAACGTTCCTGTGGGACTCGGCAGCCATGCGCAGTGGGACGAAAAACTGGATGGGCGATTGGCACAGGCACTTATGAGTGTGCAGGCCGTCAAAGCGGTCGAGATCGGCGCGGGTGTTGCGGCTGCGGGATCTTACGGCAGCGAAGTGCAGGACGAAATTTTCTACGAGAAAGCCGCGCGGCGTTTTCGGCGCTCTACAAATCGGGCGGGCGGGCTTGAAGGCGGGATCACGAATGGAGAAGACGTCGTGATTCGCGGATATCTGAAACCCATTTCGACGTTGCGGCAGGCGCTGCAGACGGCGGACATGGTTACCAAGGAGCCCGTTTCGGCGGCTTACGAGCGATCGGACTGGTGCGTCGTTCCGGCGGGCGCTGTGGCTGGTGAAGCTATGATCGCACTTGTGCTGGCAGATGCTTTTCTGCAAAAATTTGGAGGAGATTCCCTTTCCGAGATGCGGCGGAATTTTGACAACTATGTCAGACAAATCGAAGACTTCTGAAGTGGCCGCCAGCCCGGCCCCGGCGTCCATCGACGTCGCAGCTCCCGCGCGCAAAATTTATCCCATCGTGAAGTACGGCGATCCGATTCTCGAAAAGCCGACCGCGCCGGTGAAGAATTTTGATGCAGAACTCGAGGCGCTTACGGAGGATATGTTTGCTTCCATGTACGCCGCGTCGGGAGTGGGCTTGGCGGCCCCGCAGATTGGGAAGAGCATGCGGCTGACTGTTGTAGACGTGACCGGTGGAAAAAACCCTGAAGCGAAAATCGTGCTGGCCAATCCGGAAATTATCCATGCAGAGGGCGAGGTTCGCGAGGAAGAGGGATGCCTATCGATTCCGGGATTTCGCGGCTATGTGATGCGGCCGCAGTTCGTAACTATCCGCGCGCAGAATGCCAAGGGGGAATCGTTTGAGATTCGCGGGGAAAATTTACTGGCTCGGGCGTTTTGCCATGAGATTGATCATTTGAATGGGATTTTGTTTTTGCAACACCTCAGCATGCTCAAGCGCGATTTGATCAAGCGCAAAATCAAGAAGCTTAAGAAACAGGGCGAGTGGTAAGTTTTACCAATACCTCTGCACTTTTACGGCATGGGGCTTAGGGCGCAGCATGCTGCGCCCCTACAAGGTACGGATTCGACGGTAGGGTGCCTATGCGAATCGTTTTCTGCGGCACGCCTCAATTTGCGGTTCCTGCGCTGAAGCACCTTCTCGCGCAGCCTGATTTTCAAATTATCGCCGCCATTACTCAGCCGGACAGGCCTCGCGGGCGTGGGCGGGAAGTTTCCTTTTCTCCTGTGAAGGAAGCCGCAATGGCCGCAGGGATTCCGGTGCATCAGCCGGAAAAAATTCGCGCGCCGGAAGCTCAGGAGCTTTTGCAAAAGCTTACGCCTGACGTCATCGTTATCATCGCTTACGGACAGATTATCCCCGCGCGGCTTCTCACCGTACCCAAGCTTGGTTGGATCAACCTGCACGCTTCCCTGCTGCCAAAATATCGGGGGGCGGCGCCGATCAACTGGGCCATTGTGAATGGCGAGGCAAAAACCGGCGTAACGTCCATGCGCATCGATGCGGGGATGGATACGGGCGAAATTTTGCTGCAAAAGGAAATGGACATCGGCGCCGCGGTAACCGCTCCGGAGTTAGCTGCGCGCATGTCCGAGCTAGGGGCGCCGCTCATGGCGGAAACGCTTCGCGGATTGGCTGCGGGCACCATCACTCCGCGGCCTCAGGCCCACGAACATTCTTCCAGTGCGCCCATGCTGAAAAAAGAGGACGGCAGGATCGACTGGTCCCGCCCGGCTCAGGAACTTTTCAATCGCATCCGAGGTTTTACACCCTGGCCGGGGGCGTATACGAGCTTTCGCGGGCAGACTTGTCACATTTGGGGTGATCCGGCGCCTAATGATTTGGACGAACAAGGTCCGGTTGCAGGCAAAGGTGCGATTCCCGGGTCATTGGTCTTTCCCAAGGGCGGGCAGAAAGAAGTGCTCATTCATTGCGGCAGCGCAACCTATTTGCGCCTCCTCAGCGTCAAACTGGAAGGGCGCAAGCAGGTTTCCGCGGCCGAGTTCGTGAATGGCGCCCATTTGCTTACCAGCGAACACTTCGGCGAAAGCTAGTTTGCGCGGCGCTCAGCGCTCAGGCATACTCAAAAATTGACCCACACGTGCCGGCTATATCTGCTTGGGTTATCGGCAGAATCGGTATCAGATTCACCAAGATCGGGAGCTCACATTCCATGAACAGTTTCAAATTATCTCAAACGCGCGAGAACTTCAAAGTCCGCGCGAGACAATTCGCGCGCTTAGCCGCTTGCTGGGTGATCGCGGCGCAACTGGCCACTTTGCCTCTGGCGTCCGCGGCGAACGAAGCTTCTTCGACCGTGGGAGTCGACAAGCCGGCAAGCAAGACCGTAAGCGACCCGGTGATGAAAGTGATGCAGACGGAACTGGCGCGTGCGTCCGCAGATCTGAGGAAAACGGACTCTGCTCCGTATTACATGAGTTACACCGTTTATGACCAGAACCTCGTTGTGCTGGTTGGCGCTTATGGCAGCCTGCTCACCGATGCGTCTTTGAAGCGGCGGCAAGCGGACGTAGTTATGCGGGTAGGCGCGCCGGGGCTGGACAACACGCACGGGCAGAGCCGCTCGACGGGAATGACGTCAGGGACGCTGCCGGTCGGCGACGATCAGGACGCCATCGCCCGTGTTCTATGGGAATTGACTGACCGCGAGTACAAGCGCGCGGCTCCCGCATTTCTGAACGTGAGAACAAATACCGCGGTGCGCGCCGAAGAAGAGGACAAGTCTCCCGACTTCTCGAAACAGACCCCCGAAACGCACCTGGGTAGCGTCACTCCCCCGCCGCCTTTCGACCGCTCTGTTTGGGGCGGAGAGGTCAGCCGTTTGTCTGGAGTTTTCCGCAAATATCCGGATGTTTATTTTGCAACCGTGGTCTTGCAGGTGACGGATTCCAATTCGCGGATGGTTTCTAGCGAAGGAAGCGCGATCGAATCTCCGAGCAACAGTACGCGGCTGATCATGGAAGCGCAGACCCGCGCCGATGACGGCATGGAGTTGCTGCGCGTCGAAACATTTCAGGCTCCTTCGGCTAGCGGGCTTCCGAGCGAAGCGGATCTCACCGCGAAGATCGCCAAGATGGCGGAGGACCTGAAGGCACTGAAGAATGCTCCGGTCGCTGAACCGTATGACGGACCTGCTCTACTGAGCGGGCGCGCCGCGGCTGTGTTTTTCCATGAAGTGCTTGGCCACCGACTAGAAGGCCACCGCCAGCGCGATGAAGAGGAAGGACAGACTTTTACTAAGAAGGTTGGACAGGAAGTTCTGCCGAAATTTTTGAGCGTCACCGACGATCCCACCATCCATGAGATGGCGGGCATGAAGCTGGCGGGCTCGTATGCTTTCGATGATGAAGGCGTTCCGGCGCGTCGTGTCGAAGTGATTCAAGACGGCATCCTGAAGAATTTCTTGATGTCGCGCATGCCGATCAAGGATTTTGCTGAGTCCAACGGCCATGGCCGCAATCAACCTGGGTTGATGCCCACTGGGCGCCAGGGAAATTTGATCGTCACTTCTACGCAAACCGTTCCGGAAGCGGAGATGCGGCAAAAGTTGATCGATGAAGTGAAAAAGCAGAACAAGCCATATGGGTTGTATTTCGACGATATTCAGGGGGGATTTACGCTTACTACGCGTTCGCTGCCGCAAGCTTTCCAGGTTCTGCCGGTGATCGTTTACAAGGTTTACGCAGATGGCCGTCCGGATGAACTGGTGCGCGGCGTCGATATCGTCGGAACGCCGCTCGCGGCGCTCACGCGGATCATGTTGACTGGCGACCAGCAGCATGTGTTCAACGGCGTTTGCGGCGCGGAAAGCGGGCAAGTGCCGGTCTCCGCAGTTGCACCAGCAATGCTCTTCTCGGAAATGGAAGTTCAGAAGCGGCAGCATTCGCACGATCGGCCGCCCATCTTACCTGCGCCGGGTTTTGAAAATAGTTCCGGCACAAAAACCGCTATGAAAGACGATCAAGCCAAGCCGGCGGTGAAGCCATGAAAATTCTTCGACTAATGACAAAAACTCTTCTGACTGTTTTATTGCTCTTTGGCGTTGCGCAACTTCGCGCCGCCACGCATAGCTCTGCATCGAATAATGCTTTGGGAAAACCGGGCGTGTCGGATGGCTTGGCGGTGGAAACGGTGGCGACAGATACTTCGGTGCCGCATCCTTCTGCTGGAGGCGATGCTCTGCTCGAAGCGCTTCTCACCGAACTGGACCGTTCCAAGGCGCAGCTAAAGATCGAACAAGTCCAGGCGCCTTATTACATCGAATACCGCGTTAATGATGTGAATGACTTCGATGCTGAGGCGGCATTTGGCGCTTTGCGCGAAAGCCAGCGGGTGCGTCTGCGCATTCTTCGCGTGGTTGTGCGCGTCGGCGACTACAAACAGGACAGCTATTTTGGCCAGGGCATGGGCGAAACCAATATTCTGCCGCTCGACAACGATCCCATCGCTCTTCGCCACCAAATCTGGCTGACGACTGATGAAGCCTACAAGGCTGCTGGCCAGGCGCTCGCGGACAAACAAGCGGAAATGAAGCGCTTCAGCGCGGACCCCAACCCCGTCGATGATTTTTCCAAAGAACCTGTCGTCACAGCGCTGGAACCAATCGTCACTCTCAAGGTCGATGAAGCCGCTTGGGGCAAAACTCTCGAGGACATCACCAATCTTTATCGGCAGTATCCCGAGATTCAATCCGTCAGCGCGTCGGCCCGCTTTTCTGCAGTCAACGAATACTTTGTGGATTCCGAAGGCACGGTTACGCGCAACGGCAAGACCACCTACAATCTTTCTTTGAATAGTTCCGCGCAAGCCGAAGACGGAATGCGCGTGAGCCGGAATCCCTACTGGATGGTTGGCCGGCCAGAAGAGCTTCCCGCACGCGATAAATTGCTCGGCGACGTGAAACAAGCGCTCGACACCTTGATGGCTCTTCGCAAGGCGCCTATCGTCGAGGAAGAATATCGCGGCCCAGTCCTTTTCGCTCCGGATGCAGCGAATGATGTGATCGCCTCGCTGGTGGGCTCCAACGTGGTGGGGCGAAAGCCGCAGCCGGGGAAACCGAACCGCACGGTGGGAGCATTCGCGACCAGTTATAAAACCCGCGTGCTGCCCAGCTTTCTGACGCTAGTCGATGATCCCACGCTAAAAGATTTTCAAGGCCACAGCTTGGTGGGGAGCTATGAGATCGACAATGAGGGCGTGAAAGCCAAGACCGTCAACATCATCGAAGGCGGCATGCTGAACAATTATTTGCTCGGCCGCCAGCCGGTGCGCGACTTCCCTGCTTCGAATGGCCACGGCCGCGCCGCTCCCGGATCCTTCCCTTCTGCGAGCCTGGGCGTGCTTCTTTTGAAGAGTGCGGAGGCGCAATCTCCTGACGAGCTCAAGAAGAAAATACTCCAGATGGTCACCGACCAGGGCAAGCCTTACGCTTACCGCGTCGACACGCTTGGACCGGGAAATTCTCCGCGGCTTTTGTATCGTGTTTACCCGGATGGGCATGAGGAATTGGTTCGCGGGGCGGTGTTTAGCGAGCTCGATGTACGCGCTTTGCGTAGCAATCTGATTGCGGTCGGCAACGATCCGCTTGTCAGCAATCGCAGCGGTGGGGTGCCTACGACCATTATTTGTCCCTCGCTTTTGTTTGACGAGCTTGAAGTGAAGCGCGCGGACACGAGCAAAGATAAATTGCCGGATTATGCGGCTCCGCCACTCAAGAAATAAGCTTGCCAAGGCTTAGCAAATATCCAATATCGAGTCGCTCGGGTCGGTGGGAAAAGCGGCAGTAGAGCTGCCGCACTCCAAATCGCTGCTCCGCATTGTTTCGCGGGACTAAATCGGAAGTAAAAAGCGTTTCCGTCAGCGAGCTTGCGGTCTTACACTTACATTAGCGAGTTGAAACCTGTGATCGGCCAACTCTTATGACCCTCCGAGAGCGACTTGAATGGGTGAGCCGGATGGCGCTGCTTGTGTTCATCCTGGCGGCGGCTGCATTTCTCAGCGCGATCACCGCGATGCGCATCGCGATTCATGGCCGCGAAGTGAACATGCCCAATCTTGTCGGCAAAAATGTTTCGGAAGCCAACGGACTGCTACACTCCCGCGGGCTGGTGCTCCGCGTTGCGGACCGCGTCTACAGCGAGCTTCCGATTAATGTCGTCGTGAAGCAGACTCCACCTCCCGGCATGCTCATGAAAGTTTCGCAGCAGGCGCACGTCGTACTCAGCCTCGGCCAGCGTCAATTGCAGATCCCTTTGCTCGAAGGAAATTCTCTTCGCGTCTCGCGCATTGAGTTGCTGCGCGCAGGCCTGCAAGTGGGAGAGGTTTCGAGCATCACCACGCCTGACGAGCCGGTGGACACCGTTATGCTTCAAACGCCGCGGCCGGGTGCTGGTGCTGCAACTCCTCGTGTCGACGTGCTGGTCTCCGCAGGAACGCGAGATCCTGCCTACGTGATGCCGCATCTGGTTGGGCTGAACGAAGCTGACGCGCAGCACCGTATGGATGTCGCGGGATTGCGCCGCAAAGTGAATTATGTTTCGGCGCCGCAGTGGCCGCACGGTGCGGTGGTCGATCAAACTCCTCTGGCTGGGCAGCGGATCCCTGGCTCCATCACCATCGAACTTACCGTCGCCAACTAAACCATCTAGTTTTCGCTCCATGCAGCTCCTAGCGGCACCATCCTTATTGGCCACTCTTCCAGACATGGATCACTCAAATGCAACGCGAAATGCGTAGGCGTATTTGCTCGGGGCTTGCGCGGGAAGCTGGATCCGCAGGCCATCGGACTGTTGCTGGAAAGTAAGCTTTGCGTCTGAACCAAGCAACACAACCGATGCGATTTTCTGGCCGTTCAGCGAGGTGCGTTCGAGCGAATGAATGACTGCTTCGCCGCCGGTGGGCCAGCCCAGTTCAATCGCGTAAAGCGTTTTCCCTTTGACAGTGAAACGAAAATCTTCCGCCGTGTAGCCTGTGGTATCCGTATCGTGAAACGAACCTGCAGCCACTTTCGTTGGGCCTTCGCCGTAAATTTTCCACGGCCGCGTGCCGTAAATCGCCTCTCCGTTTACTTTAAGCCAGGAGCCGACATCGCGCAGGACCGCCTGCACTTCGTCCGGAATCGTGCCATCGGATCGCGGGCCGATGTTAAGCAGCAAATTTCCGTTTTTGCTCACGATATCGATCAGTTGCTGCACGACGAACTGGGGCGTTTTGAAAGTGTCGTCCTTGATGTAGCCCCAAGACTTGTTGCTGACCGAAGTATCGGTTTGCCAGTACAGCGGACGGATGTCCCCCAGCTGCCCACGCTCCAGATCGAGCACGGCGCTGCGTTCTTGAATCGCGTAGTCTTTGTAATTGATGACGCCGACGTGGTCGCCGTACTTCAGCGAAGTGTTGTAGTAAAAGGCCGCGAAACGCGTCAAATCCGGCCTGACCGAAGCTTGGCCGATCCACCAGTCGAAATACATGATGTCGGGATGATATTTCTCGACGATCTCTGAAGAACGGGCGAGCCAATCGGCAGTCCAGGCAGGGGAAACGTACGTGAAATCATTCGCTAACGGGGTGCCCTGCTTGGCTTCCAACCAGTTGTGCGCGGGGCCATAAAATGCGGCGTAGTTCGGATCGTTGATGTCGGACGCGATGCTTCGACCGACGCCGAGGAAAAAATTGTGTTCCACGCGGTGTGAGGAAGCGCCAAAGTGAAGGCCTTCGGCCCTGACGGCTTTGGCCAATTCCCCAATCACATCGCGGTGTGGCCCCATTTTCGCGGCCGTCCAGTCGCTCAAACCGCTGTCGTACATTGCGAACCCATCATGATGTTCCGCTACCGGCACGACATATTTGGCGCCAGCTTCTTTGAAGAGCTGGGCCCACGCCGCAGCATCAAAGTGCTCGGCTTTAAACATCGGCACAAAATCCTTGTAGCCAAACTTATCAACTGGTCCGTAGGTGGCGATGTGATGTTTGTATTCGTCCGATTCCGGACTATACATATTTCGCGGGTACCACTCGTTGCCGAACGCTGGAACCGAATAGACGCCCCAATGAATGAAGATGCCGAACTTCGCGTCCTTATACCACTCGGGAACTTCGTACTTTTCCAGCGATTCCCAATCCGGACGGAACGGGCCTTCATGCGCCGCGCGATCGACCTCTTTCAGCAGCGCCGCGCGCGGCTCGTCATATTTTGCATTGCCGCGCTGCCAAGCTTGATCAATCTCTTTTGGATCTTGAGAGGTTGTGGGGGCCGTGGAAGAGGTTGCGGACTGGGCGCTTGCCGACGAAGGAACAGCGGCAAGGACTCCGAACGATAAACCCATAGCGATACCCCAATGCCTCACGTACTGAGCTGTCAGCGAGAACATGCGTCTTCGTCCTTTCACGAGCCAGTCGATAGCTTTTTGAGAGTTCCCTGAAATCTTTAGGCGCGCTGACGAACTACTTACTTAGAAATTCCATCGCCGTCAATGCATAAATCGGTGCGGTAAGCTTCGTTGCATGAGGGATGGAGGGGTGCGGAGTCATTAGGGAAGGCCGCAGAGACCGATAAAGGTGAGAGATTGCAAGAAGGCGGCAGCAGAGCTGCCGCACTCCAAATTGTTGCTCGCACGAGTAGAGAAATAATCTCAGGGGATGGGAGCTGACGGGGAGCGGAACACGAAGGCTACCACCATGTGCGATTGGATCGGATTTCCTTCGTAGGTTGCTGCGCTGAAATTCCAATTCTTCAGTGCAGCGGTTGCCGATGCTGTCAGCGGGGGAACGTCCCGCAGAGTCGCGACCTGGGCTGCGTTGCCATTCGTGTCCAACGTGACGTTGAAGATTACCGCTCCCTGCGCTTTGGCTTTGGCAGGATATGGAGCAAACGTGGCCGAGTTCAGAACTGGCGGAAAAAAAGGTGGCTCGTCCTTAGAGATGGGCTGGACTTGCGATGGCGGCGGCAGCGGAATATTGTCCGCTCCGAGAAAGCCGGGGTCGTACTCGATGTTGATCGTGAGGGTCGATGGCACAGGTTTTCCATCCAGCGTCGCAGGAATGTAGGTCCAGGAGCGCACCGCCGCTTCGGCTGGCCCGGACACCGAGGGAATATCCCGCAGAATCGTCACTCCAAGCACCTGGCCTGTCTTCTCCAGGTGGACGGAAAGCGTGACCACCCCGGCGTCGAGGCTGTTCGCGGAGTACGAAATGTCACCCGCTTTGCTCACGCTTGCCGGAACAAAATGCTCCGGCTTTTTCGCCTGGCTTGTTGACGCACAAACTGTCGCAAGTATCGTTAGTAGTAACGCGCTCGCGTAGGTATTCAAAATTCGCTTTATCACTGAGTTTGTCCTTTCAAAACCCTTTGATACTTGCTCAATGCCGAACACAAGCTGGACCAACTATTTTCCAGTACGAATCTTACGTCAATTCTTCATCTCTATGACGAAACAACCGCAGCTGAATCATTACGAAGAGTACGTTCCTTCAACGAATCATAAATCGGTGGGTTACGAAGAAGCGTGGTAAAGAGCATGGCGGCGAAGCACGCACCCAGCATCGGTAGAAGCATCGTAACGTTTCCGGTCATCTCGGTGACGAGTACGATACCCGTAAGGGGTGCTCGCACGACTGCGGCGAAAAAGGCGGCCATACCTACGACGGCGAATGCCACCGGCTGAATCTGAAGGTTGGAAAATAAAAGCTGGCAAAGGAACCCAAAAAACAGGCCGAGTTGCGCTCCCAGCACGAGCATAGGAGCAAAAAGACCGCCGGGCGTTGCGGCGGCGTAAGACACGGCTCCAAGACCGAAGCGAATTAGAAATAGCAACGGAATCACGGTGAGCGTCCCTAGGCCTTCGAGAACACGCTGGGTAATTGGATCGCCGCCCCCGACAACTCCGGGTGCGCACCACGCGAGAATGCCGACAGCCGCGCCGATGCACGCGGCCCGCAGCTCAACCGGCCACCGGCGGAGACGGTCCGCCGCGGCGATTGCTCCGAGAATCGCGTGGTTGTAGGCGATGCCCGCAAGACCAGCTACGGCGCCAAGAACGAAGAAAAGGAGCTTTATCCTGTTGTTGTGCGAGAAATCCAAGTCTTGGACATGGAAGTCCGGCTGATAGCCTAAAAAGAGGCGCGCTACTGCGATAGCGGCCGACGTCGCGCCGAGCGCCACGATGGCGATGCGCGGTTCAAATCGCCGAACTAATTCCTCGAGCACAAAAATTGCACCGGCGATTGGTGCGTTGAAAGCGGTCGCGAGGCCGGCCCCTGCGCCGGCTGCCAGTAGCACTCTGCGGTCAGCCAGATTTCGCTTACATATTTTTCCCAAAGTGTCAGCGCTGCTCGCGCCCATTTGCACGCTGGGTCCTTCGCGACCGAGTGCAAGTCCCGCACCCATTGCTAGCAGGCCCCCAAAAAACTTCACCGGTATCAGAGGGAAAGGTGCTTGTTGCTGTTTTCCTTCAAGTACGGCCTCCACAAGAGGGATGCCACTCCCGGATGCAAGGGGCGAGTATCGACGAACTAGCCATGCCGCTAGGGTGGCTGCGGCCGCACAAGAGAGTGTGACAATTAAAAAACCGGGAGCCTTGCGTCCGTGAGCCCAGAAAATTAATGCATCGCGAAGATGATCGCCACGCACCAGAGCAAGCCGGAAGATGGAGCCAAGCAACCCCGCGATCGCGCCGGCGACTGGCGCCAGTAGAGCAAGCACGAGCAGACTGCCGGGGCGCTCGGCGGTTTTAGCAGGTGGTTCTGATCTAGAGGTCATCGGCGCCGCGAATTGTGCCAAGGCAAATATCCAGAACAGTTCCTAATCCAGAGTTATGCGAACAATCCGAAACGCAACGCAGCCAGCCTTGAAATAAGAGAGCGATTTACTTGTCAAAGGCGAAGATGCGCTTCCAGTCGTTTTTCATGCTGATGACGTTCCAGTTGCTTTTGTTGGCCTGGGTCAGGAGGGCTTCGGAAAAAGTTCCGACATGAGTATCCGGAAGTCCTTTCGCCGGTCCGTAGGCGTACTCGCGCGTGGCATCGTCGTGGAGAACAAGCATCATCAGACGAGCGCCGTCGCCCGCTTGCGTCCATTCCAGCATTTGCTGATCACCAGCGGTATTGCCAAAGGCAGCGTACGGGCGTTTGCCGATGAACATATTGATGCCGATGGCCTTGCCAGGGCCATCGTCCACGAAGAACGGCTTCGGCTGCCGCATCAGAACGGGCTTGCCATTTGTATTTACAAACGTGGTCACGATGCTCGAACCGACGACTTGTTCTGGTGGTACGCCGTACACTTGTTCGCTGTAAGTACGCACGAACTCCTGCCCGCCTCCAGTGACGATGTAGGTCTTGAAGTCTTTTTCGCGGAGGAGCTTCATGACCTCCAGCATCGGTTGGAAGACAAGATCCGTATAGGGTCGATCGAAACGCGGAGCCTTGGCTGTGGCGATCCATGGTTTCACGAGCGCTAGAAACTCTTCCGTGCCCATGCCGGAGTGCGTGACAGCGACAATCTCCATCCAATCTTTCTCGCTGAACTTACTCATGCCTTCACGGTCACCGGTGATTACAGATTTGAAGGGTTCGGTCGTTTTCCAGTCGGGGTGCTGTGGAGCGAGCTTCCCGAGGCGGTCGAACGCAAACATGGCCTGGGTGTACAAGGGGTGTTCCGTCCAGAGAGTGCCATCTTGGTCAAACGTGGCAATCCGATCTTTGGGTTCGACGTACTTGGGGCTGGATTTCTCGGTGGTGTCCTTAACGAAAGTCAGGATCGCATCTTTCGCAGGTCCCTTATTCCACGAGGGAAGCGGATCGTCAAACGCTTGGGATTCGTGAGTAAGCGTACCGAGGACTGCCGTTGCTGTCGATACCTTGATTAGGTCTCTTCGTGTGATTCTCATAGGCTCCCAATTGCGCCCACTAGTGAAGCGAGATGGGCAAACGTTAAACGGGAGCCATACCGAGCACCATCGGCAAAAATGACAGGTCCCAAAATCGAAAGGTGACCAGGGAATTTAGCGTGAGTTGGCTGATTGCTTAGAGAATATTTACCGCGCGCGCGGCGAGTAAGGCGACGATCATGAGGGAAATCAATGACTGGACCATGGTGCCAAGCTTTGCGGATCGTGACAAAACTGCAGTATCCGTCGGTGAGAAAGCTGTGCTGGTATTAAACGCGAGGAACAGGTAGTCGACAAAATTTGGCTTCCATGACGAATCGTACTCTTCCCGGCTCAACATCTGCGGGAAAAGAAATGAGCTATTGGAAATGCCGTCTCGATGATCGCGCTTCAGTGGACCGCCTGCATCGAGCTTCCAATACCACAGTGCGAATACCAAAATGTTGGTGATCCACAGTGCGCTAGCCGAACGCAGCAGCGCCTTTGGTGTCTCGAGATGTTCCGGGATGCCTTTGACCAAGAGTATTAAGGAGGCGATCATCGCGACAGTAATGATGGCATTGGCAAGGATGATGAGAATCCGAGCCACCTTGTATTGACCGTACAGCTCGGTCATCAGAATGGGGACCAACAATAGAACGATAAGCGCAAGCACCAGCCAACTCGGACCCAAGGAAAGAGGTTCGGGCAAAGCTAGGTACACACCAGCGGCAGCTAGCATCGCAACGAACGCAGGCCAGCGAGGTTCCCGGGAAATTGGACGGCTCATAGAGTTGTAGCGAAAGTTCGCGTGTCCAGTCTATTACAGGCGGCGTCGCGAGAGCAGGTAATTGGCTTGGCGAAACAGAAGCGTGACAATCGGGCCCTTGGAGCGCGTGTCTCCTTCAGTGCCGTGGACCGGGCTAACTAAACCGTCCGAGTCTCGTTTGCGGTCGTTGACTTTGGCCAATTGCGCGTCACAATGAAAGTCCCTTCGGAAGTCGTTTCCCTAACAGCCGGCTGACCTCTTAAATCAACAGCCAAGCGGAAGAATGGCGTAGTTCCCTGTTGAGGTGCGTTTTGCTTTGCCTCGGCAGAATCGGAAAGGAACCCGTGAAAACCAGCAAAAGAGTAGGCAAAGCTATCGAAGTTCTTCTAGTCGAAGACAGCCCAGGCGATGTGCGGCTGACGCAGGAAGCGTTCCGCGATGTGAATCAGCTCGTATACCTTCACGTTGTTAGTGATGGCGTTGAGGCTATGGCATTTCTGAAGCAGGAGGGAACATTAACGCACGCGCCTCGCCCCGACATGATCTTGCTCGATCTCAACCTCCCTAAAATGGATGGCCGGGAAGTTTTGGCGCGAATCAAGGAGGATGAAAACTTGAAAACCATCCCTACCGTTATCCTGACTACCTCAGCGGATCGGACCGATATTTTGAAAAGTTATGAGCTGCTGGCGAACTGTTATCTGACAAAGCCAGTGGAGTTGGACCAGTTCGAGGGTCTGGTGAAGAGCATCAATGATTTTTGGCTGACCAAGGTCAGTTTGCCGCAACAGGTAGCGAACTGAATGGTCGACTGAACCGGGCTGGAGCCCAAATGAAAATTGCTAGGCCCGCGGACAGTCCCCGGGGCGTGTTCACAGAACCAACTATTTAGGAGCGAGGAGTCCATGTCTACAGAAGTTCTTTTGGTGGAAGACAGTCCAGGGGATGTTCGCTTGACGCGAGAAGCCTTTCGCGATGCGAATCAATCGATCCATTTACACGTGGCGGCCGACGGTGTCGAGGCCATGGCTTTTCTGAGGTGCGAGGGCGTCTACGTCAATGCCCCACGACCGGACCTTATCCTTCTCGACCTCAATCTCCCTAAGATGGATGGCCGGCAGGTGCTCGCCTTGATCAAGGCTGATCCCAAATTGAAAACGATTCCTACGGTGGTCTTGACCACTTCCGAGCTAGAAGCGGACGTGGCAACCAGCTACCAGCTTCAGGTGAATTGTTATCTCAGCAAGCCCGCGCAGTGGGATGCGTTCGCAACGCTCGTTAAGAGCGTGATTGATTTCTGGCTGACGAAGGTTAAATTGCCTAATCAGGTGGACCCTGAACATCAGGCTTGTGCTTGATTTTACGCTTTCGGAAAAGAAGACGGATCGCGAATTCAAGGGTGAAGGTAGGCCAGGTTGTCGAAGCGCAGCGATTGGCCGTTGGAGATGTCGAAGGACACGCGAGTGCTCACGTCGCGCCAATCGGTCCTTAGGCGGCGAACCTCCTTGGGCTTGATGGTATAAGACACTTCGCGATTTTCTGGTGAACGAATGGTAATCGTCGCATCGCTGTCCGCGTCATTGTAAATATCGACGCCAGCAAAAATTCGCGGCTCGTAAAAATGAAACTCCGCATGCGGCGATTTTGGATCGGCTAGCACCAGCGTAAACGTGCCAAACTTTCCATAGGGCGTGCCAATCTGCCATTCGCCTTTGCCCCAATCAATGAGGCCGGAAGGATACTGGCCCACCAACGGCGTTCCTGAGGGAAGATGGGGATCGTCGAAAGTGATGTAGGACGGGGGGACGCGATCGCTCTTTCCTTGAATGTCCACGTCTCTGGAACTTGTGTGGCGGATGGAAAGCGCGTGAGTTGTGTCGTCGAAAGTGTATCCCTCCTGATCGAGGTCCTTGCGACGGCTAATGATTTTCCCCCCGACAGTTACGAAATCAGGAACAAAATCGACGCGCAATTTATCGGTG
>Ga0210388_10000979_pt1 | contig 22659 bp, 20 predicted proteins | sample IncBWC19OmetaG_FD_155485 | JGI IMG/M metagenome (GOLD analysis project Ga0210388, IMG submission 155485) | Forest soil microbial communities from Barre Woods Harvard Forest LTER site, Petersham, Massachusetts, United States - Inc-BW-C-19-O ...
CCTGGAGCGCTACCACGAGCGTCACCCCGGGATTCATATGCAGGTCCATCGCGTGTTTTCACGCGACGTGCCGCGCGAGGTGATGAATCATCATCTCGATATTGGCGTGATTTCGTATTTGCCGGAGGAGCGCGAGCTTGAGGCGGTTGAGTTTCACCGCGATTCGCTCGTCTTGGTCGTCTGGCCCGGGCACCGGCTGGCCAAGCGCCGCGAGGTGGATATCACCGACCTGGGCCAGGAAACATTCGTGGCTCACATCGTCGAATCACCCTACCGCCAGCGTGTGGTGCAGATGTTCGCGCGGCATCGCGTGCCGCTGCGGATGGACGTGGAGCTGCCGACGATCGAAAGCATCAAGCTCTTCGTGGAAAGGAAGAAGGGAGTGGCGATCGTCCCGCGCATGTGCGCGGAACGCGAGCTCGCCAGGGGCGACCTCCGCGAGTTGCGCATCCGACAGATGCGCGTTTCGCGGAAACTCCATCTCGTGTTCCGGCGCGACCGGCAATTGAGCGCCGCCGCTCAGGCCATGGTGGACATGCTTCGAGGCAAGGCGGCGGCTGGGTCCTGAGAATGGCGCCTCAGAAACGGGTCGTCAATCGAAGGGCGGAAGTTGCGCGGCGGACCGATGGCATTGCCCGAGAAGAGACCGCCAAAGTCAGTTACGTCCACGACGTTGGTCAGAGTCGGAGCCGACCTGGCAGCCTGCCTGATCTGGATCGATCAACGTGTCTGCTGCGTTGACAACTACGGATTGATTTAGCGTAGTCAGCTTGAGCTGGATCGTGAGCTCGGTAGGAACCGACGAGCGAATTTCGACGGATTGCGATAACTCAGCGAACCCGGACCGGCTGACTGCGAGGTCACCGTTGCCGAAAGGCAGCCGCTGCGCGACGGCGTGGCCCTGATTGTCCGTCGCGAGAAAGTTGTGGTATTGATTCGCCTCGCTGGTGATCTGGACGGTCGCCTTGATCCCCAGGCCGGAGGGATCGACGACATGGGGGCGCACTTCGCGGTTGTTGGCTTGCGCGAATGCTTCCGGTGGTGCGAACGCGACGACGAGAAGTAAGGCGAGAAGGCTTTTCACGCCGGGCAGTCTCCTGTGGCCGACCTCGATTTTAGATGCGAGTCAGACGAACTTCACGAGGGTATTCCGGGCGGCCTTGCTTTGTTCACGGTTTATTTCGTATCCGGAATCTGGGATGGCACGTCAATTGGCTTGACGCTAGATTTGCATAGAGAGGTAAAATCCCGTTTTCATGGCCAGCGACGCTCCCAATGCGGCTGCACGGCTCGTTCTTCTGGGCGCGATCAACGCGGCGCTTCCGGCTTCACCGCGCGCGATTGAAGACGAAATCATCGAGCTATTCGATCATCTTCGCGACGGCCTGTTGCGCTACGTCGTGTCGCTCGGCCTCGGCGCGCACGACGCCGAGGACGTGATTCAGGAAGCTTTCCTGTCTCTTTTCCGGCATCTGCGGCTGGGGCGGTCGCGCGCGAATCTGCGTGGCTGGGTTTTTCGTGTGGCCCACAATCTCGCGCTGAAGCATCGGCAGCGCGCGCAGCGCCGGCAGGCCAATGGCGTCGCCGCGGAAGAAGCACTCGAAAATCACGCCGATCCGGCAGCGAATCCCGAAGAGCAATTGGCGAAAAACCAGCAGCAGAGGCACTTGCTTCTCGCTGTCGCGGCGCTTTCCGAGCCGGATCAACTTTGTTTGCGTCTGCGAGCGGAGGGTCTCCGCTATCGCGAGATCGCCGATGTGCTTGATATGTCTCTGGGAGCGGTAGCGAAGTCGCTGGCACGTTCGATGGAGCGGCTGATGAGAGTGGACGGCCGATAGCGCGATGCGACGAGAAGAAACGCATCTGACGGACGAACAGCTGATTCGCGCCGCCGACCGCGAGCTGACTCCGGCGGAGTCGCCCGCCGCGCAGCGTCACCTTGCCGCCTGCGCATCCTGCCGCGAACGTGCTGACGCCAAGGCCGCATCCGTCGCCGGATTCGCGCGGGCCTATCGCGAAGCTGCGAAAATCTCGACACAGCCCCACGATTTCTCGCGCGCAAGGTTGAAAGCGCGGCTAGCGGAACCGCAAAGCTCGCAGTACGAACGGGGATGGTTGGGGCTTTCGGGCCGCAGCTGGGCGGTCGCCTGTATGGCAATTTTGGTCGCCGCGATCGGAATCCGGGCTACTTACGAGAGGATCCAATCGCGCGACACGCCGTCCGATGTCGCCGACGCCGCTGGACCGCTCGTGCCGGATGCAAAGTTAACACCTGGGGCCGTTCGTGCGCTCAGCGCGTCCCAGGTTTGTACCGGGGGCGGCCCCCGGGAGAATCGTCCGCCGAGCTCGCTGCAACGGGCCGTGTTTCACGAATACGGCATGGACGGAGCCCCGCCAAACGCCTACGAAGTCGACCACCTCATCACGCCCGCGCTCGGCGGCAGCGACGACATCCAAAACCTTTGGCCGGAACCGTATTCATCGGAGTGGAATGCGCATGTGAAGGACGAACTGGAAGATTATCTGCACACCGAGGTGTGCACTGGCAAGATCGATCTACCGACCGCGCAGCGCGAAATCTCCACCAACTGGATTTCCGCCTATCAGAAATATTTCCATACGGACCGCCCGCTGCCGCGCAACTCCGCGCTGATGCGAGGCCGCGATCCCGATTACGGCGGCTAGCTCGCGTCACGTGCTAGTGAAAACGCGCCGAACTGCGCCGCTGTTCCGCGAGCGCCTCCAGAAATTTCTCCGAGTCTGGCCGTACTTCCACCGGCACATTCATGCGCTCGCCGAGGCGCTGCGCAATCTGGCGCGCCATCGACCGGCGCACGTCGGGATCGAGGCTCGCGCGCCGCTCGAAAAATGTCTCCACCAGCCGTAACTCATCTACGCTCATCGAAACCGCTGGAATCTGCGGCGTAGCTGTCGCCGGAGCCGCCGCGTCGCTCCAGATCGAGCCCACCCCTTGCAGCGGTTTCTCGTGGACCACCACGGTGCCGGCGGCATAGTCACCCACGCGCTTGTTCTCTCGGCTCAGCAAAATCGTCACGATGCCGACACCGTAGAGAGTCGGAAGCGAATCGACAATGCGCAGAAGATTGCGCAAGATGGCGTCATAGGCGCTGATGGGCCGCCCGGAATCCTGTATCACCCGCAGATGCGTCCAGCGCTTGCCGGGGGTTTGGCCGTTCCACAGGGCCTCGAACGTGGTGTAGTAGCCGAATTGGACGACGAAGGCCAGAAAAATCACGATCGCGACGCCCCACTGCTTTCCGAGCGTGGGAAGAAATCCCTCCGTCGAAAGCAAAGCGGCAATCAAGCCGAGCACGATGTAAGCGGCGAACTGAAGCAAGGTATCCAGCGCGATCGCCAGAAACCGGCTGCCGATTCCGGCAAGCGGAAATTCGAGCAAAGTTTGCTCGGGAGTTTCGATGGTAAGCTTGTCCACAGAGGACATCGTGGTCTCCACCAGTTGGCTGCAAAAAAGGCGCCCGTACTGGGCGCGCATCGACGAGCTTCTTGCGCGCTCCGGACGCGACGGCGTCCGCGCCCTCACTCATACCGAGCTTCAGGAATTGGCGCTATTATATCGCCAGACCGCTTCCGACCTGGCAACGATCCGCGAAGATGCTTCGAGCCGCAACCTGGCGCATTATCTGAATCAGTTGCTCGGCCGCGCGCACAACCTAATTTACATGGGACGCCGCTCGAAGCCCGCTGGCATCATCAAGTTCTACCGCGAGACTTTTCCGGAAATTTTTCACCAGACGCTGCCCTACACGATCGCCGCGACGGCCATATTTTTCGCCACCGCGGCATTGGGGCTCATGCTTTCGCTGGTCGATCCTGGCTTTCCGCGCTACGTGGTCGGCAGCTCGATGATGGAGACTATAGAGCGGCGCGAGATGTGGACGCATTCGATCGTCAGCGTGAAGCCGATGGAGTCCAGCCACATCATGACGAATAATTTGACCGTTTCGCTCTCTACATTCGCGCTCGGAGTCACTGGCGGTCTGGGAACCGTGCTCATGCTGGCGTTCAACGGTTTGCTGTTCGGTGTAATCTCTGGTGCCTGCTGGAAGGCCGGGATGCTTGGGCAGCTGATGAGTTTCGTCGCGCCGCACGGAGTGATCGAGTTGCCGGCAATTTTCATCGCCGGCGGCGCTGGACTGCTGTTGGCGAAGGGACTTTTATTTCCCGGCACCTTGCCTCGCCGCGCCTCGCTGGCTCGCGAGGGAGGGCGCGCTGTGCGCCTCGTGCTGGGGATCGTTCCCATGCTCATTGTCGCGGGCACAATCGAGGGCTTCGTCTCTCCCACCGAGCTTGCCGTGAAATGGAAATACACGGTCGCCGCGGGAATGTTCTGCCTGCTGCTGCTCTACGTGATGCGGAAACCGTCGAGGCCAGCGCTCGTTGCGTCCTTCGAGCAGAGTTCACCGGCTACGCGTGCCACGCCCCCCGTTCCCACCCACGCGGTCTAGAGCAGGCTGCGCTCCTTCACTTCCAGATAGCGGTTCACCAGCGCCGTGGACATTCGCGAAGCGTCCACTTCCAGCGTCAGCGCACCCTGCTGGCGCAACCGCCGAAGCAATAGCTCGCGCCTCTGCACGACCTCGAGCGCTGCCGTGTAGCGATACATCGCGTTCGCGCTTCCAGGCTCGGCTGCGATCAGCCGCCGCAGCTCTGGCTGTCCGATAATTCCCATCAGCACGAGATGGCGCGTGGCCATCTTCGCCGCGCACTCGATCACCTCCGGTGTTGCCGCCGTCTCGGCCAGATCGGTTAACCACACAATCAGACTGCGCCGGCCCTGTTGCGAGAGCAGATTTTCCGCAGCGAGCAAATGGTCGGCTTCCAGAGCCTCGGCGCGCACCTGCGCCAAGCTTTCCATCAGCACGCGCAGATGCCCCACCCCGCGCCCCGGTCCCACGCGTTGCTGTGGCTTGCGGCCGTAGGCCAGCAGCGCGACGCGATCACCTGAATAAAACGCTACCTGCGCCAGGCTCAGCGCCGCGCTGATGGTGTAATCCAGTTTCGTCAGCCGCTCCACGCGCGCCCGCAGTAACCGCCCGGCGTCGAGCACCAGCCAGATCGTCTGGCTGCGCTCGATCTGATGCACTTTCGTGATCAGCTTGCCGCGCCGCGCCGTCACGCTCCAGCAGATGTCACGGAATTCGTCGCCGTCGCGAAAATCGCGCAGACTTTCAAACTCGCGTCCATGTCCGCGCTGCCGCTTCAATCTTTTTTCGAGCTCGATCTGCCGGCTGCGGATCAGGTAGATGCGCATGCGCTGCGCTTCTTCGATGTTCGGATAGACGCGCACGGTTTGCGGCATCCACGCGCGCGCCCATCGTTCCGCTATTCCCAACCGGCTCTGATAACGCAGCCAGACGTTGCCGAATTGCGCGTCACCCCGGGAACGCGGTTCGATTGGATACGCGGCCGAGCGAGCGCCTTTCGCGGGAACATCGATCTCGATCTTCGCTAGATCCGGACGGAAAGATTCCGGCGATTCGTCCGTCACCTCCGCCGAAATCGCGCCGCCGGAATTATTTTGCAGCTCGATCGTCACCGTCATGCGCTTCGTTAGTCCCAGTGATTCCTTCCACAACCGCCTCACTTCGATCTGCTCCGGCCGCGCCGTCTGGCTCAAGTCCCAGGCCCAAACGACGAGTGCGATCGCGTCCCAGGCCAACATCACGTAGAGAAATCGGGGTTCGCGCCAAGCGGGAGTGATCCAGATAAGCCCCGCGAAGAGCAGCAGGAAAAATCGCCGCCCGAAAGCGACCGGGAAACGCCCGGCGCGTTCGGCTCGCGCGGCCACGTTCGAAGGAACAAGCTTATTCACGGCCTACTTCGGGACGGCGATGGCCGTCAGCACTTCGGCGATCACCTGATCGGGTGTGATCCCTTCCAGATCCGCTTCCGGTTTCAGCATCATGCGGTGCCGCAAGATCGGCGGCGCCGCGAATTTCACATCGTCGGGAATTAGAAAATCGCGCCCTTCGGTGGCCGCGATCGCCTTGGACGCCAGCATCATGGCTACTGCCGCCCGCGGACTCGCTCCCAGGCTCACAGCCGCAGAATCACGCGTCGCTCGCACGATGGCCACGATGTAGTCGAACAGCTTCGGCTCCACCTGCACACGCACCGCTTCGGTCCGCGCTGCTTCCAGCGCATCCTTCGACAGCCGCTCAAGCCCTGCGCGCTCGAGATCCCTCGCTTCGAATCCTCCCTGATAGCGCGAAAGAATCTCCGATTCCTGCGAAGCCTCCGGATAGCCGATCCGAATTTTCATCAGGAAACGGTCCAGCTGAGCTTCCGGCAGCGGGTACGTGCCCTCGAATTCCACGGGATTCTGCGTAGCGAACACGGCGAACGAACGCGACAGCGGATAGCTCACGCCGTCGATCGTCACCTGAAACTCTTCCATCGATTCCAGCAGGGCCGACTGCGTGCGCGGGGGCATCCGGTTGATCTCGTCCACCAGCAGCAGGTCGGTGAACACAGGTCCGCGATTCATCCGAAACGTTCCCTCGCCCGGCTGGAAAATATTTCCGCCCAGGATGTCAGCGGGGATCAAATCGGGCGTGCACTGCACGCGCTGAAACTGCAAGTTGAAAAGGTGCGCCAAACATTTAACCGCCAGAGTTTTCGCAAGCCCCGGGACACCCTCGATCAGCGCATGACCTCCCGTGAGGACGACCACCAGCAGCTGATTCACCGCGTCGGTCTGGCCCACCACGATCTTGGAAAATTCCTTGCGGACGTGCGCGGCCAATTCCGCTGCTGTCATCGCCATGCAGGTGTCTCCTGATCGGCGCGGCCTTTGGGTTCCAGGCGCGCCGAGAGTTCGTGAAGCTGGCGCACCAGGTAGAGCGCCTCGCCTTCATCGAGATTGATATTTCGCATCGCTCGCTCGGAGCGGGAAAGTGTATCCAGAAGCGGCTCCTCCGGCCAGCCGAATCGGGAGGAAGCTACGCGGCAAAGCTCCGGCAGTTTCACTTTCGCGGACACCGCAAGCTTGCGCGAGAGCGCCAGGCGAAATCGCCGGTAGGCCACCGAGACGGCCGCCGGCGAAGCGTGCGCTGATTGATACAGATCGCCAAGCGTATCCACGAACTCGAGTGGCGAAAGCCGGGACTCGGTTGCCGGCAGCCGCATCGCTCCCGATCGCCGCGAGAAAGTGAACAGCACGGCGATCAGCGCGATTCCGACCTGCAGCCCGGCCCATGGGAGCGGTCCCTTCGCGAAATACGAATAGATCGATTCGCGCGCCCCATGGAAATACTCGTCCCAGTAAACGTGCGCGGTCTGTTGCGGCCCGATGCAATTCAGGAAGAATTCCAGATTGTTCCGTTCGCGAATCGTGCCGTTGGTCAGCGGAGACGCCGCCGCCCACCAGATGACGTCACCCTTTCCGATGCGGTAGGAAATTACTCCCAGTTGATCGCTTTTTCCGTAGAGCGCGAGCCACGGATGAGGTGACGATGTAAACGTGTCCGGCGACGTCATGGTGATCTCGGGCGCGCCTCGAGTGATCGGAGAGGGCAGGAGCGCCGAAAACGTCTTTTCGTCCGGGTCGTATTCCGCAGGCTCGGCGGCGCTGAGATCCGGCACCAGATCCTTCGCGACGGCGCCGATCGCCAGGACGCGTCCGCCGTCGGAGACAAATCGCCGAATCCCCGCCATCTCGCCGGACGTGCCGCCCTCGAACGGATCGACCAACACCAGAACGTCGCCGGGTCCGCTTAGTGGCAGCTCGTCTGGAGGTTTTTCCCATCGTTCCACCCGATATCCTTCGTCATTCAGCAGAACAAAGGCGGCCTTGGCGCCCTTCCAATCCGAAGCGTAGGTTGAGGGATAGCCCAGCGACTGCGGCGCCGGCGCAGGTCCCACCGCGATTGTAATCGCCAGCAACACAATCATCAGCGCCAGCGCGCCGATCACGTAGCGCGCGTCGCGCGAGTCTAGGAACGGAGGCATCCCAATATCTCCAATTGCTGTGCGGCATCGTCCCAATCTGCCGCCGTGGCGTCGCGGTATCCGTACCACACCAGCTCGAAACGCCGCGTCAGTTGCGCCAGAGGCGCATAGGCGCTGCTGTCTCGCTGAATCATCCTGAGCGATTCGCGCGGGGTTCGGGCACGATCCTCAGGTAGCGACTTCGTCTCTTCCATCCGGACGATCGCGGTCCAATAGGCGGCGTGAATAGCGGCGCGAAAATCCCCGCGTCCGGCCGCATCGCGTGCCTCGCGCAGCCACCGCCGCCAGTCGTTGCCGATGGGAGCCGCACCGCTCAAATCCATCTCCGCGCTCTGTCCCGCGCGCATCAGGAACCGCAGCGTCCAGAACAGCAGCAGCACGCCCACCAGCCCGATCGCGATCCACGCGACGATGTTGCCAAGCTTCCTCCTGCGTATCGGCCCGAAGATTTTGTCGAGCTGGCGGTCAATCCAATCGAGGATCCGCCGCTCCAGCACATCGAACCACGTCGGCCCTTGCTGTCCGCGAAACTCCCGACTGCTCAGGATCGAGTTCAGGCGGTTGCGCGATGGCGCCGGATTTCGCTGCGAATCGATCGAGGTAGCGAGCGCCTGGGCGTCCAGGCGATAAAGCTCGAGCTTCTGCCGGGCCTGGGCAAGCGCCGGCGTGTTTGCCCCCGGGTTTCTTTCGATTTCGACGAGATCGCCGGAAAGCCACTGAGCCCCGATCGTGTAATGACGGTCCTCGACTGTCACCGTCCAGTTGGATGGCAGGGAATCGCGTAGCGCTTCGACCGCTGCGGGACTGACCGGCGATGCGTTGAGCGCTGTCGCGCAGCGATCCAATTCGGCGATGTATTCCTTCAGGGTGAGCGTTTGCGGAAGGACTGAATTCGGCGACTGCGCGAAGGTCGCCGACGGCCACGCGAATAGAATTGCGAGCAGTAGATAGAAAACAGGCAAACGGCCACTCTCGATCCGCACGATCATCACGCCGAAGGCACCGTTCCCTCAGCGGCCGGCGCCCGATCGAGTGAGGCCATCATGAATTGCAGGTCGAAAGCTTCCTTGCGCACGCGCGTGTCGTAGTAGCACAGCACCAGGACGATCATGAATATGGGGCCGGTAATGGAGCTTCCTATCGCGGCAGCCATGGAGCTCAGCAGGCTGAGCCAGGATGGTACGACGTGGCTGCGGGAGATCATGATCATCGTCGGTATATAGAACGGCATGTAAAAAACCATCGATCCGACCAGGCTGATGATGAAAGCGAGCAGCATGGCCACGAATACTTGGCCCCTGCGTCCCCTGGTGAGCTGGACGCTGCGGCGAATCGAGGCCAGTACTCCGAGGTTTTCTAGCACAAGTGCCTGGATCGAAACCGCATACCGAAGAGCGAGGTACGCCATCGCGGCGATAATCACCGCGTAGAGCGCCAAGGCCATCAACCCAACGAAAATCGCGATAACCGCTGGCGGCGCTCCGGCGGCCACCGACCGCGTGGCCAGAGTCGTAGCGCCGATCACCAGCACACCGACGCCTCCGACAACGATGGTGACGAGAATCGAGATTCCAATCAGGCGAATCAGGACGTTCAGCGCGACGCCAAATAACCGCCAGACTTTTCCTCGAACGCTCTTGTAAGCCGCGCCGATCGTGGGAGGGCGTCCCAGATACGCTTCCGAAACTGCGTGGGTCATCGCGGCAGCGATGATTGCATACACCAGCGAATATACGACCGTGCCCACGGCGAAAATCAAGACGTACCAGCCCAGGAGCGCGAATATAGCCGCCGGATTCTGCGGCGTCGGTGACCCTGGAGTTACGCCCAACGCGCTGTTGACTTGCAGAAGCAGGAAGGTTGTCGGAATCCCGAGCGCCGCAGGGAGCGCCATGATACCCACGAAGACCCAGAAATTAGCGCGGTAGAGTGTGAAGGTGCGGTCCAGGAGTTCGCCCAGACTGAGAGGCCGGAGCTCGGCAGTCTCCAAGAGATCCTCGATTCAATTGCGCCTGCAAGTGAGAAGAGTTGTATCTAATCACACCGTAATCGCAGGTGCAACAGAACCCATGGAGTCCGTTTCATCAGGTGAAGGGGGTCTCAAGCGATCGTCGCACAACTTGGGTTGTGGGATTGCCGCTACTCCCAGCCCGTCGGCATTTTGTACGGCTGCGCGACGATGACGGCGGTGATTTCCTTGATCTTGCGGTCCTTGATCTTGAAGAGCTCGGCGATTTGCGTGCTGTTGGGCCACTGCGAGTACTTGCCCATGGTCATTTCGCCGCGACCGGGAACGTCCACCGTCTGTTGCGTGGCAGGATGATTGAAACGCACGGCCGCAAGAACCAGACCGCGCTCTCGATCGACAATCGGAAACCGACGGGGACTGACAGACTGGATGTACGTGAAAATCTTCGTACTCAGCTGCGCACCGCAGCTGAGCGCGCCGAGCGGGGAGGTGGGCGAGCCGGGGCAGGTCTGGATTCCGTTTTCGATACGAACGCAATCCTTATCGAACGGGACGATATCGCCGTTGCCCTGCTCGATCCCATCGAAATATTTTCCCACCATCGAAACCATTTCAGCGCGCGACGGTCGATCGGCGGCCGGAATTGTCTCGAGGAAAATCGGACGTACCTGGGTCAAATTGTCCGTGTTCAAAATCGACGTGGTTTGCTTGCGCGCGACCAGCGTTTCGATCTCTGTGATCTTCCTGTCGACGACTTTCACCCGCGCGTAAAGGAATACGCCAGCGCCATTTTCCTGGACGACGGTGTAAACGCCGACCTCTCCCGCCTCCGGTTCGTCGAAATAGAGCTTGTAGTTTCCTATGCTGGATGCCGTGGCCCAGAGCCCGTCGCCCAGCCCGAGCCGCACGCCGTCCTCGGTGAATTTCAGATTCTTCGCCACCGGTAGCTTCGAGGGATCGTACGCCACCATCGCCGCGAGGTACTGCTCCATGATGCCGTTGAGACAGGCGCGGTCGCAATCGGCGCCAGCGGACGCCGTTCCGGGCGGCCGTGCGGAGAAAGCCAGCAGAAACACGCCGGCCGCAGCCACCGCGAGGATCGTTTGACGCATCGCGGCTACCATTGCGGCTGATCGGATCGGCATTGCTCGTAGCTGCTCCAGCCGGAACACATTCCATAGGAGCCTTGCGTCAGCGCCGCCTCGATTTCGTGAAGCTGCCCATGCCGCACTTTGAAAATCTCGGCAATCTCCCAGGTGAACGGCGTGGTCGGGCCCGCAGTCACTGGCCGTCCGTCCGGTGTTTCGAAATTGCGGGTGTCGCCTGCCTGGTGGTCGAAGAATCCGAAAGCCCAAACGATCCCGTGCTCCTGGTCGACGATCGGATAGCGGCGGTCGCGAATCAGCGAAACGAAATGCAGCAGCCCGGAGCGGAACTGATCGCGGCAGGACCATCCAGCCGAGTAGCTCGTTGGGTTAGTCGACGGATCGTATTTCGCGGAGGGCGCGGGCCGTGGCGCGCCGTTCGAGGTCATGCCTCCCATGGGCGTCATATTGTTCGTGGTTTGCATGCCGTTCTCAAGGCGATTGCAGTCGTCGCCGAAGAACGAATAGTCGCCCTTGCCGTCATCCTTCTGCATGCCCGAAAAATACTGGTTGGCGGTTCTGATGAGATCGAGGCGAGACAAGCGCTCAGCCGCCGGAATCTCTTCCTCAAATCCTGCGCGCGGTTTGGCGAGCTTATCGAGATTTGCGGCGCCACCTTCGGCCATTCCTCCGCGCGCAACGATCGTTTCGATCTCGGAAATTTTCTGGTTCTCGATTTTCAGGCGCAGCGCCACGATCACCGGGTGGCCCGCTTCCTGCATCGTGCCCTCGAAGCCCACCTGTCCGGCTTCCGGGTCGTCCACGTAGAATTTGTAGCCGCCCTTGCCCGTCGCCGTGCGCCAGAATCCGTCGCCCAGTTCGATATGCTGCCCGTTCTCCGTGTACTTCACGAACTTCGTCACCACCAAGCGTGACGGATCATGTGCCACAAGCGCGTCGATATACTGGTCGACAAAACCATTCAAGCAGCTTCGGTCGCATGGGCTCGAAGCCGCAGCCTGCGCTGCGGACGGCGATGCCTGAAGCGGCGCGGCAGGAACGAACATGACGGCGAAGAAAAACCCGGCAACCGTGACTACAAACAGAATCTTATGGCGCACGAAATATTCCCCCCTAGACTGATAACCCGGCGGCCTATATAGCAGATCTCAGCAGGCATCCGCAACGGGTGCCTCCAAGACTAAAGGAAGCATTCGTAAAGAGCGAGCGAAGCGAGACGGCGACGACGATCCGGGGCGACCGGCTAAGATTGAACTATTCCTACGGCTGCCGCGACGAGTCGATTCGCGCAGCGCAAGGTCCACCGTTATGGGCGGCGGACCCCACGCCGCGGTGCTCGCGATACCTGCTATAAACGTCGGCTTTCACGTGCCGGGAACTCCCCCGCTGCGCTGGCCTGCTCGTTCCATCGTTGAGCGTTCACGCCTTTCACGAGGAGCCACAGGCACAGCGATAGTTCCGCAACGCCGGAAGGTAACAGAATGTAGGGATACAGATAGTCTTGCAGCGGCGGTGACTGAAGGTTCGCGAAACTGTTGGTCAGGTAGCACAAACCGGCAATTGCCATCAGCACGCCCAGAATTCGAGGAAGGAAGGCCGATCTGGAAATGAGGTATCCGATCAACAGGCAATGGAATCCAAAAAACACCAAGCCAATATTGTAGCCCGTACCGTGCAAACTGAGAGACACGAGCGCCAGAGCTTGCAATTGGTCTGTCTTGAACGCGCTCAAGAAGCGCGCGCCTCCCAACAGGACCAGTGGAGCGAAATGGTTGAGTGTGTTGACGCCCACAATCGCGACGTACAAGAGCCTGAAGAACGCCGCAAACAAAGAGAGGCTCCTGCTGACCGGCTTGAGCAACTCATAGAAGATGAGCGCCACGGCGGCATCGCACGTGAACGTTATGAGATCAGCGGCGCCAGCCAAACGGTACAACTGCTCGTGCGCCAGGATGTTGGTCGCTGTAGCCGCGGCGTCGCCGTATACAACAAGCCTGCCGCGAACGAAGACCTCGGCGAATGGGGCTGCGATGATAATGATCAAGTATAAGACACCGGCGATTCTGGCCTTAAATCGTGGCGAAGTTTCTGTCATCGGTCCCGTCGATACCTCTGTGCTCATATTCGTTTCTCCATGCGCGAGCAATTGAATCAAGTTATTGGCGGGCTATGATCGCCGTCTCTCCTCGCGCTGGCCTGCTCCTTCCATCGTTGAGCGTTCACGCCGATTACCAGGAGCCACACGGTCAGCGATCCTTGCCCGAGGATGCCGGCGGCCAGATTGTAGGGGGACAGATAGTCTTGCAGCCGCGGTGACTGAAAGGTCAGCCAAGCCAAACCGGCGAGCGCCATCAGCGCACTCAGAATTCGCGGCAGAAAGGTCGACCTGAAAATGAGGTAGCTGATCACGAGGCAATGGAATCCGAGAGATATCAGGCCAATGTCGAAGCCCTGAGGATGCCATTCGAGAGCTCCAACGATGGATACCACAAGACCGAAAAACGCCGCGAGCAAAGAAAGGCTCCTGTTCACCGGCCTAAAGATGTCATAGAGGAGCAGCGTCGCCGCGATATAGAACAAGCACGCGATGAGCTCGGCTACGAAGCCCAACCTGCCGCCGACGATGTACACTGCGAATACTCCTATCAGTATGGCGAGCAAATAAAAGACGCCGGCGATTCTAGCCTTGAAACGCGGCGACGCTTCTCCAAACCGTTTCATCATTTCAGCTGCGTTCATACTCGTTTCTCCGATGACCGGCGCAAGGTCGTTCGTCAAGCTGAAACTCTCCCGAGGATACTGGGGGCGAAGCCCGAAAGTCCCACTTTATCTTTGGCGGTGAAAATCGGGACTAAGATCTCTCGCGGACAGTGGGCCCAGACGATGCGTCTGATGCTAGAAATTTTCATCAGCGCCGTCCGGATTCTGCGTTCTGCTAGTCAGAATTTGCGGCCAGTCTGCGGTACCGGGCATCTAATCTTGCAATTCGGCCGGTGATGCCGGACGCAAAAATGGCTTGGAGGTGTAACCATGATTGAATCTTCTGATCTGCGAATGACGAGATTTCCACTCAACCGGGGAGCCGGCCAGATACCCGCACTCGGCTTTGGCACCCTCATTCCCGACGCGGCCGTGACCATAACTGCGACCAGAGACGCACTGGAAGCCGGGTTTCGACACTTCGATTGCGCGGAACGATACGGGAACGAGCGCGAGGTAGGCAGGGCGTTGCAGGCAGGACTTGCCGCCGGAGGGTTCACGCGTGAAGACATTTTTATTACCACAAAGCTGTGGAACTCCAATCACCGGCCCGAGCGCGTCGAACCGGCTTTCGAGGCGAGTCTGGATAGACTCGGGCTAAAGTATCTGGATCTCTATCTCATTCATACTCCGTTTGCATTTCAACCCGGCGACGACCAAGACCCGCGGGATCAAAACGGCAGTGTCCTTTACGACCCCGACGTGACTTTGCTCGACACCTGGAAGCGATGGGAAAGTCTCGTGGACCATGGCAAGTGCCGGGCCATTGGACTATCAGACATCAGTTTAAATGAACTGAAGCCCATCTATGAATCAGCGAGAATCAAGCCCGCCGTGGTCCAAGTAGAATCGCATCCGTATCTGCCGGAAACGGAGCTATTGGCATTCTGCAAGGAGAAGGGCATTGTGTTTTTGGCTTTTGCACCATTAGGTCACGGGATGAAACCTGGGCTGCTTGAAGATCCAGTCATTTCGGCTATCGCCGCGCGAGTTGGAAAGACACCGGCACAGGTGCTGCTGGCTTGGGCGGTGCAACGCGGTACTGCTTTGCTTACCACGCCCAGGAGTGCGGCCCGAGCGAGAGAGAATTTCGACATCTCTCCCCTTCCGGAAGACGCGCTGGACGAAATCAATCGAATTCGGACCAGACAGAGGCTGAATGAAGTGGTGAAAACCGGCGTTCCGGGATTCATTCCGCAAGGTACACGAACATGAAAGCGAAACCTGCTAGAGCAGTCCCTGCGAGCGGAACAAATCCGTGCGGCTCCGAATGCGCACTGGCACGCGTCGGCGGTCGGCGATGCAAACACAGAACACGATATTTACGATGACCATGCCATTTGTGACTATCCCCGGTCGGGCGAGCGAATCCTCGGGCGGAGTCATTTGCAGGCGTCGCGGAGTCATCGCTTGCATCTGGACCGGCAATCTCTGTTCCCCGGTTCAGCATGCCTCCGACGAAGCAAGCGTCCGGCGAAGGCTAAGAATGACTCGTCGCCGCGGCAAAACTCGAGCTCATCCCGTAAATATCATGATCTGCGGGTCGAGCGTTTTGCCATTCACGTTGACCGTGTATTCGTAAGCGCGGAACGGACTCGGTAGCAAATCTCGACGAACTAATCCGCTCCGGCGGTGCGTCTGATCGAATTGATCTTCGTAGAACGGCGTACCGTTCTTGAAATCAATTCGGAAGGGCACGTCGCAAACCCACATCACCTCTTCATCCTTCGTCCTGTCGAGCGTCACCGTTCCATGCCCCGCCCCGACTTGAGGCTTCCCATTCTCGTCGAGCGTAATTACAATCCTCGTCACGCGTTCTTCGCTCATAGCTGGTTGGGCCGGCATTGTCCCTCCTTCTCAGTCGTCATTTTGGCCGAAAGAGCTCATGGACCTGGGGATTACTGCTAAGTTGATCGAATATCGGTGTGTCGCTCGCCAGCTTTGCGGAATAGCCGGCAGCGATGGCTTCACCCAATCGCCGCACGGCTTGCTCCTCCTCGTGAAGCTGAGTGTACACAATGGCGGCTTTGAAGCTCAAGTCGGCGTCCGAAGGACCTAGAGCGAACGCCCGTTGGAGCAATTCCAGCGCACCCTTGCGGTCATTCACCATCGCGTGGCACACCGCCAGGATCCCCATCGCCGCCACGTCGCGCGGATCCACATTCAATTGTGGGCTGCCCAGTGAAATGCATTGCCGATAAGCGTGTTCGGCTTGCGGTTTTTTCGCGGGATTCCAATAATAGGCTTCGCCTAGGTTCCACCAGAGCTCGAAATTTCCTTCGTCAAGCTTCAAGGACTGCTCGTAGCCGTTCGCCGCGTCATCGAACCTGTGCATATAGAAGTTCGCAGTCCCGATATTCGAATAAGCGTTTGCCGTCGGACGCAGAGAAATCGAATGTTTGAAGGTTTCGATGGCCTCGGGATACTGGCCCTGTGCCAGATATGCGGCTCCTAAATTGTCGTATCCGTGAAAACTGTCCGGCACCAGAGTCACAACCTTGCTGAACATCTCCGCCGCTCGCGGATATTGCGATTGGCGAAAATAGAATCCTCCCAGCGAATTGTATCCGCCCCAGTATTGCGGCCGCAGATCAATCGCTCGGCGGTACGTGCTCTCTGCTTCGGTTGGTTTGCCCAGCAGTTCGTAGGCATGAGCAAGACCTCTGTAGGCATCGTCGTTCGCCGGCTCGGAGTCGAGCGCCCGCCCGAATTCCGTCACGGCTTCCTCGTAATGCCCGGTCCCGGCCGCAACGGTTCCCAGGCATTCATGCGCGGCCGAAAGCTTTTCGTCCAGATGTAGGGCTTGGTCGCAGGGGGCGCGCGTTTGGTGGATCAAGCTGACGTCCTTGGTGTGGAGATACTTCTTCCAATACGCGTCGCCCAGGCTCGCGTAGGCCAGCGCATAAGTGGGATCCAATTGCAGAGCTTGCTGGAACAAGTTCACGGCGGCATCAATGTTGTCGGGTTTGTCGTAGTCCTCTAGGTAACCTTTGCCCTGCAGGTAGAGCGTATAGGCCCCGGGGACTTGCGTGCCGTGGGGCCGGATTGCCTTGCGTTCCTCGGGCGGGATCTGCAGTTGGAGCATTTCAACCGCTCCGTCCACGATCTGATCCTGGAGCGCGAAAGGGTCCGATGCCGCGAGCGTGACGCTCTGCGCCCGTAGTTGCCGCCGGGTCCGCGCGTCAACCAACGCATAGTTTACGCGCACGAGGTCGCCCGACTTGTACAGGCTGCCTTCCATCACCAGATTCACCCCGAAGTCTCGCAACGCCTGCTCGGCGGTTGTGACGTGGTGTTCTCTCACATCTCGCGCAGGAACCACCAACAGCGAGCGGTCCCCGGTGAGTTCCGTGAGTTTTGTGGTTACCGTGTCGGTCAAGCCTGCCGTGAACGCCGTTTCTTCTGGGCTTCCGTCCACCGCCTGAAATTCCAATACCACTAGTTGCTTTTGTTTCGGGATGCCGCCGATTCCCAGCCACGATTTAACCATTTGCCGGGCGGACGGAATCGCCCCAAGCATCGCCAGGATGACAACGACTGTCGCGACGGGAACGCCGACGGACCGAATATTCCGCTTCGATGGTGCTCGCCTCTGCGCGACAACCGCCGTCGCTAGCGCGCGCCGAAACGCTCGGAGATCGGTCGCCAGATCGGTCGCGGACGAATACCTGTCACCCGGACTCTTGGCCAGCGTTTTCGCGATGATCCGCTGCAGCTCTGCGGACACTTCCGCATTCAATTGACGCAGAGGCGGTGGTTCCTCATGCAGTATCCGTTCGTATGTTTCGATGAAGCCTGCGCCCCGATCCCTAAAAGGGTGCCGCCTGCCGAGCGCCTCGTAAAAAACCACCCCGAGTGAAAAGATATCGGACCGCGCGTCCGTCACTTTTTCCTGCAGCGCCTCCGGGGCCATGTAAGCAAACGTCCCAGCGAAGTTCGTGCTCTCCGCGGATTCCAATGTAGTTCCGTCTTCCCGCAGCAGAGTTCGCGCCAAGCCGAAGTCGAGTACTTTCAGCTCGCCCTCGCTATTCAGCATCAGATTTTCCGGTTTGATGTCGCGATGCTGAACGCCGCACTTGTGAGCGACGGCAAGCGCAGAAGCGCACTGCTCGGCGATTCCTAGGAATTCGGCGACGGAGAGTGGACGCTCCATGCGGCGCCTTAGCGTTTGGCCTTCCACGTACTCCATCACGAGGAAAACATCGTCGCCGGATTCAAATATGTCAAACACAGCCGCAATGTGAGGGTCGTTCAATCGGGAGGCACATTCGGCTTCTTGCCAGAGCCGCCGGCGGTTGCTTTCGTCGTTGCGGACTGCTGGCGCAATCCGTTTCAGCGCCACCAACCGCTTCAGCCGAGTATCTTCGGCGCGATACACTTCGCCCATGCCGCCCGCGCCCAGCAGATCGCGAATCACGAAGCGGCCTTCGATCGTCCCGCTCAGTTTTGCGTAGGGCGGCGCGGAATCCGGCTTCATGCGCGGTTCAGGCATCGCGGGCACTCACTCGTAGCTGAACGATAAGCCGCTCATCTGCGGGTGTCAATCGCCGCGGTGTCTCCTGCTAGGAAACTCTCTCTTGTTTTTCTTCGGGTGGGTAGCAACAAGTAAAAGAGAACGTTTGCTCCGAAAAACTTGTGCTTTCTTTCCCCAGTACGGAACGAAGGTCGCGGAGGCTTGCCATCGCAATCCTGCGAGCGAACCGCTGATCCAGTGCGCTTACTTCACGAGAGGTTTGGGCAAAGCGTTCGAGAGCCTAAGACAGCGCAAAACTGGAAAGACCGGTTTGATAAGTCACGAAAGCTGCCTTCTGCGCTTCCGTCAGAGATCATCAGAAGGCTTTATGGCGAACAAGTAATATCGGGGTGGCTAACAATTCCACTCATGCTCGGATCACGTATCAGTCGTTGTCACTTCGATGTGCAGGCAGATGAATTCCACCCCGAGGCATCGGGGAGCTTTTTGAAATGCGAGCTTGTAATGAACGGCTCAGATAGATATTGAGGATCGGTGACAATCGTCGTGACCACGAGCCACATCTGTTCGTCGGGCGCTTTGAAACTATCGAAAAACTCCTCAACGACTGTGTCCGGACCGTAGGGAACTCCGTTCTTTCGTAGGTACCCCGGGCGTAATTGCGTGGTAATGACTTTCATATAACCCTCTCGTGTCGGACCTTCGCCGGGCGAGGCTCCGAAACCTCGTAGATTCGCACCACCCTGCTGTCTAAGGCCATCCCAGGTAGCTACTGAGTAGCCCTGCCATTGTGGGAGTGCGGGCCGGGGGGGCAAATCTCCGAAATGAAACAGTCGAGTTTGCGTTCCGGCATCGATATCAATCCGCAGGGTCGAGTCATTTTCCCAGGTGATGTGGAGGTGTGCGGGCACCCGCATAATGGCGGCCGCGCCGTACGATTTGCACTGATTGCCGCTGGCCTCGTCGCTTGCGGGATCCCATGTGTCGGCAACCCGCTTGCCTTCGGAGTTCAGAGGTACACTCGCATAATCACCTTTGTCCGGGGTAATCATCCGAAAGCGCCAGTCCTCGGTGACAACGGAAACCCAATAGCCTGTGAGGTCGATCGGTGCAGTTGATCGCGGATTGGCGGGGCGTTCCGGCGGAGGATAGCCGAACTGGGCCACGAGTCGAACAGGTAGCGCCAGCGATAGCGCCGCCGCAACTATGGCCAGCACAATCGGTGTGCGTTTCACCATTCCCCCTCTCCGAGAAGCCGCAGCTGAATCACTTGGCGAAACCTCCGCGCGCGACCTAGTGTTTCTCGCTGAGACTCCGATACACTGCCTCGACGAATATTTCAGTAGTCCAAGGACCCTTGTTCGTGCCGTAGATCGGGTCGTAGTCCATGGTGGGTTTGGCTGCCTGCACCTGCTCCAGCGTCATGCCCTGGTTCACCATGTCCTGAATGCGGTCTCGGATTATCGTGACCATTTCCTGATACACCACAACGTCCGCCTGATCACAAAGCCGCCCGTGACCCGGGATCACCATCGTGCCGCCTTCATCTTTACTCTTGTCGTCCGCAGGGACGGTCAAATCGAGAAGGCGGTTGAGACCTGCGATAATGGCCTGAACACTGCCGCCTCTTTTGAGGTCTATCACTGGGTAGCTGTCGGTCCGAAAGATATCCCCAGTGCTCACGACATCCGAATGGCGAAAATAGACCATGCTGTCACCATCGGTGAGGCCTGGCTGGTGAAAGACTCGAATGCTTTCGCCGTTGAACCAAAAGCTTTTTTGAGGGACCGTGTATGTGTCCGTGGGCCACTCACTCTGGGGGATAGCTGACTGATTTCCCTGGGGCATGCTCATTCGGTCGAGTATGGATTGAAATGCGATTACCGTCGCAGTGTCACCCGCACTTGCGCCGATATCGCCCACGACGTTCCCGCCCGTTATCGTACTGCCGGCCTTCGCGATGCTCTCGTTTCCACCCACGTGGTCCGGATCATCGTTCGTATCGATGATGTAACGAACCGGCTTGTCGGAAAGACTTCGCACGGCGGCTAGGAGGTTAGCGCTCATCTTGGCCAGCCCAGTGTCCACGAGAAGCACTCCCTGATCGCCAACCTGCGCGGTGATGTTGGCACCGTCGCCGACCAGCATGTACACATTGCCCTGCACCGGCCATATGTGGATTTCTGCATTGCCTGAGTTCCCGTTCTGCTGAGCGTCGGCAGCTGAGCGCAAGAGGAAGACCGATAAGAGAACGGTGATTACAACCGTGAAGAGCGACGCAAGTGATTTTGAAGTATTGGACACTTTTTTCTTTATCGGTCCGAGTGCTTCCCCGCCGGTCGCGGAAGCGTTTTCATGGTCTTTAGCTTTATTTGGTACTCGGGGTACATCGTTTCCGCACCGCCCCTGGCCGCCTCCGGAGGGATCCCGTATTCCGCCGGGAACTCCTCGAGGAACGGGTTCGTTCCCGGCAAATGGTTGGGCACCAAGCCCAACGGCCGATCGATTTCGTCCACAACCTCGCAGGGATACGGCGCAAGCTGCTGTTGCGGAGCGCTCACGAAATCCGTTGTGCGAATGAATGGCTCGGTGAGATAGGCCGGGTCGGAAATAAGTACCGCCACGGTAAGGTAATCTCCGTGTCGCAAGAAGTATGTCGTTACGACGGCATTCGCACTGCGAGGAATTCCGTTTCGGCGGATCCAACCTTCCTTCAGATGGTCGGTCGTAACCGTGAGAATGTCCCCCTGCCATTTCCCGGTGGAAAAGCCCTGCCACGTGTGAGGCGCGTAGGGAGGAGGATGCGGTCGTCCATCCATATAAATTGTCTGCTCGGGAGATTGCCAGGAGATGTGGGTGTGATAAGCGACGAGCTTCTGGGTTTGCGGATCCACCTCCTTCCAGATTCGGAGCAGCGCCGGTCCTCGCCACGCGTAGTCGGAGGGATGTGGCCTGCACTGATTCTCAGGCAGCTCCAGCAGTGTGGCAACCCATGTATCCCCTCGGAGGCGTGCTGCGTCGTTGATGGGCAATCCAAGATAATCGCCGATTTCGGGGCCGGGAACTCGTTCAGGTTCGTCCTCGTGGAACCGGTTTTCCCATTCGCCGCTCGGATCGGTTTGGGCCACTGCCGTGCCACCTGGCAGCATTGCCATCAGCAGCGAGAAGCCCAACAACAAGAATCGATTGACATAGCTCATACCCAACTCCTAGTGGCGCGGTAAAGCACGCGAGCGGGCTACTCTGGGAGCCATCCCTAGAGATGCCCAGAAATATTATTTCCCCTCCTCCTTTTGGTACACCCAGCCCGGAAATCCATGAATACCAGACGGTCGAACCAAACTGCTTGCAGAAACTCCACTTGAATGGACAGATTCATGACTTTATGACTGGGAAAGGTCAGCGTGCGAACATTCCGGGACCTTTGAATCGCAAGTCATGATTCTGTTCACCGGAGTGGCTTTCCTGCAAGCCGGAGACTGAACGCTGCGCTAACTTAGATTTCAGCGATCAGGATCGAAAGAGGCGTCGCGCTGAGAGTCTGTATAGCTCGAAAGCGAACTCAAGCAGGAATCGTCAAGGAGGAGCGTATGGCCAGCAACGAGAACACCCCGATCGCCGACCCGAATCTCGTGGCCCGGGCGCGACCCTTCAGTTCACAAGAATTTATTGATAGCTTGCGCGACGGGCGCGAGATTTGGATTTATGGCGAGCGCGTGAAAGACGTCACAACGCACCCGGCCTTCCGCAACACGGTTCGCATGATGGCGCGCCTGTATGGAGCATTGCACGACCACAGGAGGAGCATCCTGTGCGCCGACACCGATACGGGCAATGGCGGCTACACCCACAAGTTCTTCAAGGCGTCCCGAAACGTGGAAGAAATGGTGGGCGCGCGTGATGCGATCGCAGAGTGGGCGCGCGTGACCTACGGCTGGATGGGGCGCAGCCCAGATTACAAGGCCGCGTTCCTTGCGACGCTGGGGGCGAACTCGGAGTTTTACGCGCCGTATCAGGAAAATGCCCGGCGCTGGTATAAAAAGGTGCAGGAGGAAGTCACCTTCATCAACCACGCCATCGTCAACCCTCCCGTAGATCGCAACAAGGAACTCGCCGAGGTGCGCGAGGTTTACATGCATGTCGAGAAGGAAACGGATGCAGGCTTGATCGTCAGTGGCGCGAAAGTTGTCGCTACGACGTCGACTCTCACCAATTACAACTTTATCGCAAACAACGGCGCGTTGCCCATCAAGACAAGAGATTTTGCCTTCGTCTGCATCGCGCCGACGAATTCGCCGGGCCTCAAGCTTTTCTGCCGGCCATCCTATGAGATGACTGCGGGAGTAATGGGCAGTCCG
>Ga0210388_10000980_pt1 | contig 22620 bp, 16 predicted proteins | sample IncBWC19OmetaG_FD_155485 | JGI IMG/M metagenome (GOLD analysis project Ga0210388, IMG submission 155485) | Forest soil microbial communities from Barre Woods Harvard Forest LTER site, Petersham, Massachusetts, United States - Inc-BW-C-19-O ...
GCCCCGCCAGCACTTCAAACAGCAGAGAAATATCCGCAACAGTCCGCGCCATCGGACCTACCGCGCCAAGGATCGAAAACGGCCCCACGCACGGCGGCACATGCCCGCGTCCCGGAATCCGTCCCGGCGTAGGCTTCAGCGCACAGATGCCGCAGAAATGCGCCGGCTCCCGCACCGATCCGCCGCTGTCACTGCCTAACCCACCCGCAGACATCCCGGCAGCAATCGCCGCAGCCTCGCCGCCGCTCGAACCGCCCGCCGAGTACTCCAGGTTCCACGGATTGCTCGTCCGCCCATACAGCAGGTTGTCCGTCTCATACGCCATCAGAAATTCAGGACAGTTCGTAGTCCCCAGCAACGTAGCGCCAGCCGCGCGCAGCCGCACGACCGCTTCGGCATCGTGCTCCGCAATCACGCCCCGACGAAGCGCGCTGCCAATCTCGGACCGATAGCCCGCAACAGAAATCGTAGCCTTGAGAGAAAGAGGCAGACCCGCCAGCCGTCCGCCAACTCCGCGCCGCGCCTGCGCCCGAACCGCCTCCGCATCGAACTCCACGAACGCATTCAGCACAGGATTCAAACGATCGACCCGCCGGATATGCTCCTCCGCCAGCTCCAGCGCCGAAGTCTTTTTCTGTTCCAACAGAGCAAGCTGCTCCACAGCCGAAAGAAACGTAACCGTCATTGTTGCGTATCAGGCTGCGTCATCGGAGTCGACTTCGCCGGTTGATAATCGAACTGGAACCGCTGCGTGCGATTGCCCGACTCGAACCTGTCGTCCCAGTTCAGCAGATACTTCAGCATCCCATTGTTCTCCGGGTAATGCTCATTCGCCGGATACGGATACGCCGACTCCTCGTGGAACGGCATCTGCGCCACAGTGAACGGCAGCGCCTCATAGAAATCCATGTCCTTCACAAATCCATTCGCATAGAAGAAGTAATCGCGCTTCCAGTGCGCCGGCAGCGTGGGCAAAGCCGCAGCCGAGAACTCCGCATCGATCTCCTCGCCGCTCCCGAAGATCACGTATTGATTATCCGGCGACGTCAGCAGCGGAGTCACATTGCCGTAGTGCGTATAAGGCCCGCGCTGCCACTGAAACGGCCCCGTAGCGCTGATCTTCTCGTAGTCATATGTCAGATCGCCTGGCGTCTTCCCATCCACCTGCTGCGGATATCCGCGAAACGCCAGATGCGCCATGCCCAGCGGCAACTCCGTCTGACGAACCGCCGCCGTACCGATAGGACCATTGTCCACAAGCGCCTGATCCCAATAGATCTGCAGATTCGTAGTGATGCGAATCTTCCGCGCTCCTAGCGGCAGCTTGCCCGTCAGGTCAACCACAATCGTCCGAGGCAGCCCCGCCGGAAATCCCATGTCATCCACAATCTTCTTCCAACTGCCGTCCGGCATCTGCGCCTCGACAGAAGGAGCAACCGGCTCCAGCCCCGCCTGCCACGCCGCATACATCGAGCTCGCGCTGAAATACTCGATAAATCCATGCAGGAACAAGCGCAGCGGATTCGCCGCAGACCACTCTCCAACATCAATCGTCAGCGAATGCATATTCGCATAGCCCGCGTAACTCAGATTGGTGAAGTCCTTTACATACTGGTGATCGCGCTCGGCCAGCAACGGCAGCACATCCCGCCCGTGATCATCCCACGCGCCCGCGAGCGGATGCGTCTGCGAAGAAGCAACCACAGCCTTCCCCGAGGCGAACGGGCGCTCGTTCAAGAATCGCTCGTCAGGATAGACCGCCGTATTTTCCGGATGATCCACGGCCACCAACCGCACCTGGTCGACGAAGTTGATCTCCTCCATTGGTTCGCCAAAGCGCAGGCTGAGATACCCATTGCGCGCCTTCAACTGCGACCCGTCCACCTTGATCCACTCATCGTCATCAGCCTGGTTCGTAGCCGTAGGCGAAACCCAATGCCCCACCACCGCCGCGCCAATCACATCCGATACAAACTGATACTTTGTCCCATCCCACGCAAACAGAACCGGACACGAGCTCCCGCGCCGGTCCAGCTCCGTCAGCTTCAATGGTTTCGCGGCAGAGATATCGATCTCATCCTGCGGCACGCCCGTAGGCCACAGCATGCGCACTACGTCCACCTGCTCCGTCTGCCCCAGCCCCGCCAGAATCTCCGTCGATCCCTGGCTCAGATAGCCCGCGCCGCCCGTGGCCTCAAACTTCTGCACCTGCCCATTCGCAAAAACTTCAACCTTCGTCCCGATCGCCGTTTTGTTATCCGCCAGTCCTGTGAGCGCAATGCGCAGCGAATGGTTCTTGTTCCCGCCCACATTTTTCAAGACAACAGCAGAGCCATCGGCCTCTGTCACAATCAGGTCGGCTGCGCCATCGCCGTCCACATCTGCCGCAATCAGCGCCCGCGGATTCACAAGCTTTAACTTCGAAGCACCCACCGCATTGCTCACATCTTCAAATCCTTCAGGTCCGCGATTGCGAAACACGCGCAACCCCACGCCCGCCGGAGTTTCGACAATCGCCGCCAGATCGATCCACCCATCGTTGTCGATATCGACAGCCGTCAATCCCCACGCTGCCTTCGCGTCCTTGATCGGCAAAGGAACGCGCTCGAACGACTTCCCATCCACATTGCGCCACAAGCTGAGCCCCGGAGCGCCCGCATGCGTCACCGCAACGTCCATCCATCCGTCTTTATCGAAATCGAAAATAGCAACACCGCGAGTAGACGCAAGATCACCGCCCGCATACAAAGACACAGGCTTGAACTTCCCCTCGCGCTGATTCAGATAAAGCGTAGGCGAGCCGTCATCACCCGTCACCACAAGATCGATCGCACGATCGTTGTTGATGTCCGACAGAGTAGCGCCAGCCGTGCTCTTTGCGCCCGCCAGCCCCGTAGGCCCCGTCCACTCCGTAAACGTGGAGTTGCCGTTATTCCTCCACATCACGCTCGGCCCGCTGCCACTCCCTGCAGCTCCCGTCACAAACAGATCCACATCGCCGTCGTGATCGAAATCCAGAAACAGAACACCCGCCGGACGATTCAGCTGCTGAATCCCAACCGCCTTCGTCACATCCTCAAACTTCCCGCCGCCCAGGTTGTGAAACAGCATCACGCGATCCGCGAACGCAACCGCCAGGTCCGGTTTTCCATCGTTGTCGTAATCGCCCACGGCACAAGCAACAGCCTGACCGCTCGCCGTCAAGCCCGTCTGCTGCGCAGCAATCTCAGTAAATTTTCCATCCGAACCGCTCTCGTAAACACGAATCGCACGCTCGCCTGAACCGAGCAGCACCAGATCTTTCGCGCCCGATCCTTTCATGTCCAGCAGGCATGCGCCCGAGCTGCGGTCGCCACTCGGGGCCGCCGAACCAGCGCCAATCGCAGGCTCCGCAACCAGCGTCACAGGAATCATCGCCCCCGGCGTCACCGGAGGAGCCAGCATATCCTCCACCGTCGCGTAGTGCCCCTGCTCCCCATAGGCCGCGCTCAGCGGGCTCGAGATCTTGTTTTGCGTCAGCTCTTGAAACCGCTTCAAATGTTGACGCGACGCATCCACGTCGCCCATCCGCTGCAAAGCGCGCGCCAGTCCGAACTGTGCCGACGCATGAATCGGATTCAGCTTCAGCGCAGCCTCATACTCTTCCTTCGCATGCGGATAGTCGTTCAGGCTCAGATAAAACGACCCCATGAAGTAGTGCGCATCCGCATCGTTGGGATCGATCTTCACCACATGCTGCAGATCGTCAATCGCCAGCTTGGGATTGCCCGCGTTCAAATGCGCCAGCCCCATCGCATACCACACCCGCGCATTGTTCGGATCGATCGCCGCGGCCGCCTTGAGTGCCTCTTCAGCCTCCGGCAGCTTCTGCAAATACAGCAGCGCAATGCCTTTGTTCAGCACGGGAACAGCCGCCGAAGGATCCGCAGCATGCGCCGCCTCGAACTTCGCCAGCGCCTTCTCTGTGAACTGCTGGTTCATCAGCGCCACGCCGATATTGTTCAGCCGCGAAGCATCGGCAGCTGAACCATGCTGGTCCCCGGCAAGTGCGAAAGAAGCGGTCTGGCCGCAAAGAAACAGGGCAAGAAGCCCCGGAAGGCAGCGGTTGTTGCGATTGATTTTGCGTAACATCGTCGCGGCCAATTATAGAAGAGTGAAAAGATACACTGGAAGAATGCTGCAAGATCAGCAAGCCCGCCGGGCATCCATTTTTCAATTGACTACCAGCGCTGCCATCCCATCTCTTCCCACAAAGGCGATCGACGGCCAACGCGTCCTCATTACCGGGGCCGGCGGCTCCATTGGCTCCGCCCTCGCGCACCTCATTGCGGCGCAAAACCCACGCCAAATCGTGCTTCTCGACGCCTCCGAGCAAAGCCTCTATCGCATCGACCGCGACCTCGCAGCACCGGACAGCGCGGTATTAGGCAGCGTATGCGACCGCGCTCTGCTCGACGAAGTCTTCGCGAACCACCATCCGCAGGTGGTCTTTCACGCAGCCGCGTTCAAACACGTGCCGCTCATGGAATTCAATCCCATTGCAGCCCTGCAAAACAATGCCATCGGAACGTTCATCCTGGCGCAAACCGCCGCCAGGTATCACGTCGAACAGTTCGTCATGGTTTCCACCGACAAGGCCGTCGAGCCGTCCAGTATCATGGGCGCCTCCAAGCGAATCGCCGAGCTGGTCATCCTCGCCATGGGATGCAAAAGAACGCGTTTCAAATCCGTCCGCCTCGGCAACGTCCTCGCCTCCCAGGGCAGCGTGCTGCCGCTCTTCCAAAGCCAGATCGACCGTGGCCAGCCCCTCAGCGTCACGCATCCCCAGGCCAGCCGCTACTTCCTCACCCTCGACCACGCAGCCCAACTTCTCCTGCTCGCGATCTCAGAAGAATTCGCCCCCAGCATCCTCATCCCCAAACTCGGCGATCCTATCCGCATCGAAGAAATCGCCACGCGCATGCTCGCGAATCAACCATCGGAATCACGCATCGAATTTACCGGGCTACGCCCCGGAGACAAGCTCACAGAAAAGCTGCTCTCCGATGAAGAATATTTTCTGGATGATCGCAAAGCGCCGCTCCGTCCCATCCACAGTGAAAGCCCGTCACGCGACGAACTCGAACACGCGATGCAACAGCTCGAACAAGCCGCGCAGCAGAGAAATCTCCCGCAGCTCATGCGTATCGTCGGCCATCTCGTCCCCGACTACGAGCCCAGCAAAGTGATCAGAGCCGCGATCCAGGCAGCGCTCCACCAGCACGCCCCCGCAGGAACCAATCGATGAAGCGAAAAATCGCCGTGGTCACGACCTCACGCGCCGACTACAGCCATCTCTACTGGCCGCTCAGGGACTTGGCCGCGCACCCCGAAGTCGATCTGCAACTGATCGCAATGGCCTCGCACCTCTCGCCTGCCTTTGGATCGACCATCCAGGAGATCGAGAAGGACGGCTTCTCGCTGGCAGGGCGCATTGAATGCCTCCTCAGCTCCGATACCGACATCGGTATGGCCAAAACAATAGGCATCGCTGTGCAGAGCCTCGCCGATCTCCTCGGACAACTCCGGCCCAACCTGCTCCTGCTCATCGCCGATCGCTACGAGATGCTCGCGCCTGCGTCCGTGGCCGTGGCCCTGCGCATCCCCATCGCGCACATCGAAGGCGGAGAGATCAGCGAAGGAGCCATCGACGACGCCGTTCGTAACGCGCTCACCAAGATGAGCCACGTCCACTTCACCTCCACGCACAACGCCCGCAATCGCATCATCGCCATGGGAGAAGAACCGTGGCGCGTCCATCGCGCCGGAGCGCCCTCGCTCGATCATCTTCGCCGCAGCACACTCCTCGACCGCGCGCAGCTCGAAGCCCGCCTCGACATCGATCTAAGCGAACCGCCCATCCTCGTCGTCTACCATCCTGTAACCCTCCGCCGCGAAACCACCGAAGAAGCCGACGCGCTCTACTCCGCGCTCGAAAAAGTAACTGACACAGTGCTCTTTTGTTACCCCAACGCCGACGCCGGCAGTCACCATCTCATCCAGCGCACGAAGGAGTTCCTCAAGCGCCGCACGAGCGGCCGGACCTTCGTCAATCTAGACGCCGTCACCTACTGGAGCCTCCTCCGCCACGTCCAGATGCTCGTAGGCAATTCCAGCAGCGGCATCATGGAAACTGCCTCCTTCGCCCTTCCAACGGTGAACGTAGGCTTCCGGCAGAAGGGAAGGGAGCGCGCGAAGAATGTCCTCGACGCCGACCCGAATCCCGCCGATATCCTCGAGAAAATTGCACAGGCAGGCAGCGAAGCATTCCGCAAATCTCTCGCTGGCATGGAAAACCCTTACGGAGACGGCCACGCCGCCCAGCGCATTGTCCGCGTACTCACCGAAGTCCCGCTCGGCGACAAGTTGCTCATCAAGCGCGCGCCCGAAGTCCCCGCATGAAGATCCCGCTCTCTCAGCCCGACATCACCGAAGCCGAAATCGAAGCGGTCACCGCTGTCCTGCGCAGCCCTCGCCTTAGCCTCGGACCAAAGCTCGAAGAGTTTGAGCATGCCATGGCCGAGTACGTCGGCGTTCCCCACGCCGTTGCCGTCAATTCCGGAACCAGCGGCCTCCATCTCTGCATCCGCGCCCTCAACACCGCTGAAGGAGACGAGGTCGTCGTCCCGTCCTTCACCTTCATCGCCGCCGCCAACGCCATCCGCTACGAACGCGCCACGCCCGTTTTCGTGGACATCGAACCGGCAACGCTCAATCTCGATCCCGAAAAAATAGAAGCAGCCATTACGCCGCGAACCCGCGCCATCATGGCTGTCCACACCTTCGGCATTCCCGCAAACATGGACGCGATCCTCGAAATCGCCGCCCGCCACAATCTCTTCGTCATCGAAGACGCCTGCGAGGCCATCGGAGCCGAATACAAAGGCCGGCGCGCCGGCAGCTTCGGACACGCCGCCGTCTTCGCCTTCTACCCCAACAAGCAGATCACCACAGGCGAAGGCGGAATGATCGTCACCCGCGATCCCGCCCTCGCAAACAGGATGCGCGCTCTCCGCAACCAGGGCCGCTACGATGCAGACAACTGGCTGCAGCACGAAGAGCTCGGCTACAACTACCGCATCTCCGAGATCAACTGTGCCTTGGGAATCGAACAACTGAAGCGCATCGATGAGATCCTGCGCAAACGCGAGGGCGTAGCGCAGGCCTACCAGCGCGAGCTAGAAGGCATCGGTGAACTTACCCTCCCGCCCATTCACATCCCCGGCGTCCGCATAAGCTGGTTCGTCTATGTCATCCGTCTCGCCGCCGGGTACTCCAGCGAGCATCGCGACCAGCTGCAAGGCTTCCTGATAAAGAATGGAATCGGATGCGCGCGCTACTTCGCGCCCATTCACCGCCAGCCCAGCTACAAGGAATGGAAAGACCTACGCCTGCCCGTGACGGAATCGGAAGCGGCACGCACCCTGGCACTGCCCTTCTTCAATAACCTGTCACAGTTACAAATAGAAGAAGTCGGCGCGGCAGTGCGCAGTGGGTCACGCCCAATCAACATCTGATATCAATTTTTAAGCCGACGTCATCCTGAGCGTAGCGAAGTCGAAGGACCTGCGTTTCGTCGTCCAACTCCGCGAGCGTCCGCCACACGGGCTCGCTGAGCGAGCAACATTTAGCAGTCAACAAAAGGAAAAACGAGAGGTGAGAAAGCTCAACCCCCGATGTGCACCATGCTCCGCGAAGGCTTCAGAAATCCCGGCTCGCCGATATGGTGCCGTGCCTCTTTCCTCGTCACCGTGCGCTCGATAAACTCTGCCAGCTCCTCATCGCTCCCGCCACGCTGCATCACGCCATAAAGATCGTGATCCGACTGCGAAAAGAGGCAGGTGCGAATCTTTCCATCGGAGGTCAGCCGCACCCGGCTGCATGCCCCGCAGAACGCGCGCGACACCGGAGCGATAATCCCGATCTCCCCCACGCCGTCATCGAACGTGTACCGCACCGCCGTCTCTCCCGGAGCAGTCGCCGCCAGCTTTACCAGCGGACGAAAACTCTCTAGCCGCGCAACCACTTCCGAGTAGGGAACCACCGTCTCCGGAGTCCACAGTCTGTCTTCTTCGAGCGGCATGAACTCGATGAAGCGCACAATCACACCCTCATCCCGCGAAAACTTTGCAAAGGAAACGATCTGATCATCGTTGAATCCGCGCAGAACAACGCAGTTCACCTTAACCGGACCTAGCCCCGCACGTCGTGCCGCGCGAATGCCCTTCAACACCCGCTCGAAGCTGCCTGGAACGCGCGTGATGCGCGCAAAGGTCTCCGCGTCCACAGCATCCATGCTCACCGTCACGCGGCTCAGTCCGACATCCTTCAGCCGCTCCGCCTGCGCCGCCAGCAAATGGCCGTTGGTTGTGATCGCCAGGTCAAGCGGATGGCCGGCCGAGGTGCGCAAATCCGCCAGCTCCCGAACCAGTTCCACCACGCCTTTGCGCAGCAGCGGCTCGCCCCCGGTTAGCCGGACCTTCTCGATCCCCAGCCCGGCAAAAATCCGCACCAGCCGCAGGTAATCTGCAATCGGCAGCTCGGAATACTGCGCCCCCTCGTTCCCCGTCCTGCAATACACGCACCGATAGTTACACCTGTCGGTAATCGACACGCGCAGGTCCGTAATCGACCGGCCATGGCTGTCCGTAAGCCTGGGAAAAAAACCAGACGGCCGTTCAACCACCGCGGTGGAAGTAGAGGAAAGGTGCATGCCCAGATTCCACTCCAGATATCCACTCTATTCGATGTCAGCCGCAATCGCTAGATTCGGATCCACGGCCGCTCGCGCATCAAATCGTGGAAAATCTACGCCATCGGGCGGGTCTCCGGACGTGCGGCAGGTTGTAAATGGCTATAAAAACGATGATTGCAGATCAGGCAGCGATACGCATGACGCCGGAACATGAGATGGAGGTAATCGATGGTTCGAAAATGCGACTTGCGCAGGGCTTTCTTTTCGAAACACGAAGGGCAGGTAAGGCGAGATTCCGCCATAGGAATTATCTCCCAAGTCCACTTTACAGCAGATCAAGATCAAATGATTTGGTTCTATGTGGATTGCTGCAAGTAATCTCTCATGGATTACTTGCGGTGCGCAAGAGAATGAACGCAGAGTGAAAATAAGGAATCGGCAGCCCTTCCCCAACCCCCTCACCCACAGCTACATCCCGTCGTAATTCGGTCCGCCGCCGCCCTCCGGGGGCACCCAGTCGATGATCTGGTACGGGTCCATGATGTCGCATGTCTTGCAGTGCACACAGTTTGCGAAGTTGATTTGCAGCCGCTTCGCCGATCCCTCATCCTCCACCATCTCGTACACAGCGGCCGGGCAGAAATACTGGCAGGGATTGCCGAATTCCTTTACGCACCGCGTCGCGCAGATGTTCAGATCCTTCACCACCAGGTGCACCGGCTGGTCGTCGTCATGCCGCGTTCCCGAGTGATACACATCCGTCAGCCGGTCGAAGGTCAGCTTGCCATCGCCCTTCGCGTTGAAAAGAAAATGCTCGCGCCCGTCGCCCCATACGCTCAGAGCATCCGCGTGCTTCATCCGCAGATATCCCGCCTCATTCGTCGAGTCCGGACCCAGGTTAGCGCCGTGCATCAGCTGCTGAATCCCCGCCTTCACCATTCCGTCGTAGAGACCGTGCTCGAACGCCTGATGAAAATTCCGCACAGCATACAGCTCTTCCTTGATCCAGCTCGCATCCACGGCTGCCTTGTACTCGCTCAGCGTATCCACTGAAGAGTCTTCTGAGATCAGCGCATCGAAGGCCGTCTCCGCCGCCAGCATCCCGCTCTTGATCGCCAAATGAATGCCCTTCAGCCGCTGCGAATTCAAAAAGCTCGCCGCATCGCCCAGCAGCATCCACCCATTCCCATAAATCCGCGGCATCGTCAGCCATCCGCCATAGGGCAGCGTCTTGGCCCCATAGCGAACCATCTTTCCGCCCTCCAGAATCCGCCGCGCCAGGGGATGCACCTTGAAATCCTGAAACACATGGTGCGGATCGGTCCGAGGATCCTGATAATCCAGCCCCGTCACATACCCAACCGAAACCAGTGTGTCGGAGATCCCATACACCCACGCCCCGCCATACTCCCGCGTAGTCAGCGGATACCCCAGCGTATAAATCACCTCGCCTGCCGCCACGCGCCCCGAAGGAATCTCCCAAAGCTCCTTGATCCCGACGCCGTAAGTCTGCGCATGGTGAGGATCCTCAAGCCCCAGCCGCTCAATCAGCTCCTTCGCCAAATTTCCCCGCGTACCCTCGGCCAGGACAGTAATCTTCGCCCGCAGATCGTAACCCGGCTCGAAATTGCCCTTGGGCTCGCCCAGCTTATCCACGCCCTTATCATCCGTGCGCACGCCAACCACGCACGCCGTCTCCACATCGCGGCTATCGTCCTCAAACAGAATCTCCGACCCCGCAAAACCGGTAAAGACGGTGATGCCCGCCTCTTCGACCTTCTGCCCCATCCACTTCACGAACTTGTTGATCGAGATCACATAATTTCCATGGTCCCGCAGCGGAGGAGGGACAATCGGAAACTTCCGCGATCCAGTCTTGCTCAGGAAATAAACCGACTCCTTCGTCACCTCGGCATCAATCGGAGCCTCCGTCTCAAACCCCGGCAGCAGCTCACGCATCGAGCGAGGATCGAGCAGAGCGCCCGACAGACAATGCTGCCCAACCTCGCGAGCCTTCTCCAGAACGTAAATGTTCTCCTTGGAAAGCTGCGCGTCGGGATGCGTGAGGTTATGCGCATCGATCAGCTGCGAAAGCCGAAGCGCACAGGCCATCCCCGCCGGCCCACCGCCAACGATCACAACATCCGCGTCCATCTGGGGACGCTCAATACCTTCAATAGGCTTACGAAAATGAATACTCATAGGGACTGGTCGTCCAGACGCACGCGCTTCGCGCAACGCCGGACTCATAGTTGTATGGGATGAGAGGCAGCTAGAGCAAGCGAACAGGGTTGAGGAAGATCCTGTCGTCACAAGAATGTCATCCGGAGCGCAGCCAGAGAAGCCGATTTTCGTCTTACCAGCCCAAACCACGTCCCGATTCTCAAACACTGAGAAACATCCACCGTCAACGAATGTCATCCTGAGCGAAGCGCAGCGAAGTCGAAGGACCTGCTTTTGCCCTCCACCCCACATAACCCGGCGTCGGTGCTCTCAAATATGGGCGAAACATCGGCTCTCACAACGAATGTCATCCTGAGCGGAGCGTAGCCAAGTCGAAGGACCTGTTTTTCCCCTCCACCCCACATAAGCCGGCGTCCGTGCTCTCAAATATGGGCGGAGATCGGCCCTCACAACGAATGTCATCCTGAGCGTAGCGTAGCGGAGTCGAAGGACCTGCTTATCCCCTCCACCCCACACAAGCCGGCGTCCGTGCTCTCAAATATGGGCGACATCGGCCCTCACAACGACTGTCATCCTGAGCGAAGCGTAGCGGAGTCGAAGGACCTGCGGTTCGCAAGCACCCGAGCGAACCTCCGCTAACGCCCAATCCCACGAATCGTACCCACCATCAACGTTTTCCCCGAAGCAATCTCCCGGAACTCCATATCTTCCGGAATCTCCCCTGCCAGCCGCTTCTCCATCAGAATCAAATGCGGCTCCGCCCCAACAAAATCCCGGAGCGGCTCAGGATCGGAGTACCGCTTCGCCTCACCCAGCGTGTCGGGAAGCGCGCCCAGATAAACCTGTTGCATCCGCCGCCGCCCGTAAAACAGCAGCCCCGGCATCTCCTGCATCGTCACATCCTCCTGCCACAACAGCACCGGATCAGCCACGGTCCCCGCTTGCTTCAACCCCAGCAGCAGCAGATCCGGAGCTTCGCGGTCCGATCGATCGACGATCACGTTGCCCGCCGCCCCGCCCAGCCGCGAGCGCAGATGCTTCGTCATGGGCACCGCCAGCGCGCACAATGCTGCCGCCCCGACGGCAAAGCCCACCCACGCTTTCCGGCTGCGCATCACCAACAACGCTGCAACCCAGTCCGCCGACATCCACGCCAACGCCGGATACGCCGGAAAAATATACCGGGGCGCGCGCGTAGCCATCGCCGAGAACATCACCAGCACCACCACGGCAAACACAAATGCCTCGCGCAGTGGCCGTTGCCGCACCGCCCGCACCAGTGCAAAAGGAAACAGCAGCACCCATGGCGAAGCATACGCAACCATCGCAGTTACGTAATACCAGGGATGCGTCGACCGCCCGCCCCAAGGGCTCACCGCACGCTGTACCACGTGGAAGCCTAGGTACTCGCGCAGAAAGCCCGTCCCGAAGACGTGCAGCATGTACAGGTGCCAGGGCAGCACCAGCGCCAGAAAAATCAGCAGTCCCAATGCAAAGGGCCGCCCGAGCGATCTCCATCCCCATCGGCTCCACGTCATCACCACGACTAGCGTCAGCAGCAGCGTGATGCTCGCTGCGCCCTTGATCATCGCGGCCGCGGCAAAGGCCGTCCAGAAGAGATACCATCCCGCGAGGCGTCCCTCGCGCACCTTCACCAGCCCCCACAGCGCGAGACAGCAGGCAAAGGTCAGCGGCGCATCCATCTCGCCCCGCACGCACACATGCAGAAAGCCTGGGATGGTCAGCAGCATCGCTGTAGAAAGCCATGCCGCACCCACACCGCGCAACCGCCCCGCCAGCGCATGCACAACCGCGACAATTCCCACGCCGGAAAGCGCCGAGACCGCGCGAGCCCAGAAGTTCGTCACGCCGAAAAGATGAAACAGGCAGGCCGTCAGCCAGATCGCCAGCGGAGGCTTCTCCGGCCACGGATGAAAATGCCACATCGGCACCAGCCAGTTATGCCCCAAAAACTCCCGCGCCACCTCGGCATAAATCGCCTCATCGCGCGAAGCCAACACCTTCCGCCCCAGCAGCGGAAGCAGAACGGTCGCGGCAATCAGCGTCGCAGAGCAGACAGACACAGTCCTCCGCGCCGCCCACCTTTCGGACGCATCACTCAACACTGGCTCATCTGTCATCAGTTTCATGCAATCCCATTTTTAGAGAAGGAAGTCGCGAGAAGAGACGACGCAGCAAACCAGCAGCCCGCATCATCTCCATGCGCAAAGCAAGCGCCCCGCCGAGCCGCGCGCCGCAAGCTGATCCGCGCGCCCCGCGTAATAAAGCGCGTTGATCTCGTCCTTGCCGAGGTCCTCGATGCGTGCAAAGGCCGAGAGCTCAGCCGCGGCCTGCTCCGGAGTAAAGAAAAGCTGAAAAGGTTCGCCCACCAGCTGCACCCGCGAAGCCAGCGAATCGTGCGCCAGCTGCTCCAGCGGCGGAAGCACCTCACGCGGCTGCCCATAGTCGAAAACCACGCCGCTCCCTGCTGGCCGCGCCGCGAGGAAGCCGACCGTAGCCCGAAAAGCCTCCAGCGTCAGATACGGAACCACTCCCAGCCACGCAAAGAAAGCCGGAGCATTCGCATCGAAACCCGCCGCATCCAGCTCCGCTGCGAGCGACTGCCGCTCAAAATCGACCGGCACATACGTCAGATTTTCCGGAGCAGCAATCCCGGCGCGTCCAAACAGCTCAAGCTTCCACGCTTGCGTCGCCGAATGGTCCACTTCAAAGACGCGAAGCTGCGGGAAGGGATTGCGATAGCCGAAGGTATCGAGCCCCGCGCCCAGCAGAACATACTGCCGCACCCCGTCCGCATAGCCTCGAGCCAGCGCATCCTCCGCAAACCTGCTGCGAGCCACTACGTGGGCTCGCATGGCAACAGAAAAAGGCTTCTCCAACTTGAAACGGGTGCGGTCCAGCTCCTCAGCATAGGTGTCTCCAAGAAGCGGCACCGCAACCGGATCATGAAACACAATCGGCGAGTCGAAAATCTGATGAGCGGCGCGCCGCAGCGCCACACGAAGCGCAGTCCGCGAAGGAATACCGTGATCCATAGAGTCTATTGTGACTCAGCGAACTCCCGTTTTCCCTTCTGCCTCCCTCACGATCATCAAATCCCACGGCCCGATCGCAGCCTGGCCGCCCTGCGCCATCGCATGCCCGGTAAGCAGATCAACCCCCGCCGCGTACGAATACGTGACCGTAGCCGAAGTGCTCGAATAGTTCAGGTAATAATGCAGCCGCCGCCCACCGCGCCCGATCCCGCTCTTCACGCGAACGCTCGCAGGAAGTTGCTGATCCGGCCCGGTAAGCCCTGCCTCGCGCAAAGTATCCAGCACAACAGCCGACTGTAGCGCGTCCGAAAGCATCGTGCCCTCATACGTCAGCGTGCCCGAGCCGAAATGATTCTCCGTCACCGCTGGCCAGCGTCCGAAGAAAGGATGGTCATAGTACGCCAGCGGCTTTGCCGTAGTAGGTTGCAGAAACTCCGCCCACGCGCTGACCTGGTTCTGATCGCCCGCATGAAACGGATCACCCTTCAAAGCCAGGGGCTTCTCCAGATTCGAAAATTCCTGATAAGTGAACCCCGCAGCTTCGCGCAGAGGCCCCGGAGCCATCTCCCATCGAACTGCGGAATTTTCATTCGCAAAGCCGCTCTTGAACGTCATCAACACATGGCCGCCGCCATGCACGTAATCCGAAATCTTCTTCAGCAAAGCGTCGTCCGAGATATACAGCACCGGAACCACCAGTAGTTTGTACTGCGCCAGTTCCTCAGCAGTCACGGGTGGAAACACAAAATCCGAGCCCACATTCGCCATGTAAAGCGAGCGATGCAGCTGCGAAAGAATCCCGCCATAGCTTCCGCCCGCCTTACCTGGAACCCACCCCGCACCCTCCTGCCGCACGAATGGCATGAAGCTCACGCCGTTCGAAGAGTCCACGCTGTAAAGAATCGCGACCTGGTTTTTGATCTTCATATCCGCCAGATCCGGCCCAATCTTCTTCAGCTCATGCGCCACGCGCGAAACCTCCGCATACGCGCGATTCGGCTCCAGATCGTGGCTCAGCACGCCCTTCCAATACGTCTCCTGCCCCGCATGGATCGAGTGCCAGTGCCAGTACTCCACCATGTTCGCGCCGCTCGACACATCGGTATAAACATCCAGCCGCATCTGCCCGTCATACGGAGGAAACTGCCCCGCCGAATCCCACCCCAGCGTCTGCGCATTCGTCTCCGTCACCAGAAAATTCGTATGCTTCAGTGACCGCGAAAAGTCCCCCTGCAGCGCCTGCCACGCGCCGTCCATGTGGTCTTGCGTTCCGTGGTAGATATTGTCGGCCACCACATCAATCTGCGCCGCCACATCCGATTCATTCACATCCGGCCGCATCATTCCGCCATAATCCTGCGTCACAAATTGCCCCGGCCCGCGATTCTTCCGCACCAGCTCGGCCTGCCATGCCAGATACCGCGTCACGCGGATCTGCTGCCACCGCGTCCACTCCAGTTTGTAGCTCGTGCTCGTGGCATCGTCGCGGGTAGGCATATCTGCCCAGTCATTCACATCCTCGCCCCAGTAGTTCAGGAACCACGCCTTGTTCAGCGCCTCTGTCGTCCCGAATTTCTGCTTCAGATGATCCACGAACCCCGCAAACACATCCGCATTCGAAGCCCCATACGAAGAGGTCTCATTGTCGATCTGCCATCCAATCACCGTGGGATTGCCCTTGTAATGGCTCACCATGTTCGTGATCAGCCGCTCGGCATAAAACCGGAACTGCGGATTATCGAAGTCCATGTTCTGCCGCATCCCGTAGCCCACATACGCGCCGCCCAGCGGCCGCGCCAGGATCTCCGGATGCGCATGCGCCATCCAAGTAGGAATCGAATACGTAGGCGTACCCATGATCACCTTGATCCCAGCCTTGCCCATTGCATCCACCACGCGATCCATCCACGCATACTCGAAGTGCCCGTCCGTCGGCTCCCACAAGCTCCATGTCGACTCGCCCATGCGCACCACGGTGATCCCCGCAGCCTGCATCAGCGCCACGTCCTTCTGCAGCCGCTCAGGCTGCAGATCCGCCGGCATGTACTCGTTGTAATAGGCCGCGCCGTAAAGAATCGTCGGCTGCGAGGTGCCCAGCCCGGGAGAGCCCGCATCCTGTGCAGGCGCATAAAAACACGAGCCCATCAGCGCCGCGGAAAGCAGCGCACCGCAGCCTGCCCGGAATACGTTTCCTGAATGAAGTGGCATGAGCCTCCGAAAGAAAGTCGGAGCCTATTCTAACTGCCCTCGCGCGTCAGCAGCAGCGTATTGAACGAATCCGCCGGCATCATCCCCGAAATCGTCGTCTCGCCCACCGTCACATCGATCGGCCGCTCGCGAGCGCTCTCGTTGCGCAGAATCACCGCCACGCTGTTATCGGGATTCTGAAACGCCAGCGCATTTTCGAACGTGCCGTCCGTGCCCAGCCGCCGCGCGCCCGGCTGCACAAAGTGGCTCACATGTTTCAGCAGATAGTATTCGTGATTGAACCGGTATTTCTTCGTCTGCGGATCGACCGTAATCAGCGAATTCTGCGGCCAGCCCCAGTGGCTCTCACCGCCCGGCAGCAGCGAGATGTTCCAATACATGTAGCCCGTCGCGCCATCCGTCAGATAGTGCCGCATCAGGTCCCAGCAATATCCCGCATAGCTCCATTCGTTCTTGCCATCGCCGCACTCCTGCTCCGACTGGTACAGCACAAAGTCCGGATGCGCGCGATGAATGGCAGCGATGGCATTCTTGCCCGCCCACTGGATCCCCACGCCCTTGATCCACCGTCCAGCCGCGCGATCCGCAAGCACGCGGTTCAGCAGCGCGGGATTCCCGCGCTCCAGCGTTCCAAAGAACACCTTCACCCCGCGCTGATCCATCTCCGGTCCAAGCGAGCGAACGAAGCTCGCCAATCCCTCCGGCGTCCACGTACAGCTCGGAAAAGCCTGCGCTGAATTGAATTCATTCTGCGGCATCACCATGCCCACATCGATGCCCTGCTTCTTATACGCATCGATGAACTTCCCGAAGTACTTCGCGTACGCGGTGAAGTACCGCTCCTCCTGGATGAACATATCCATGCCTTCTTGCCCAACCTGGTCCGGCCGCAATCCATTGGGAGGAAGTCCCTTGCGCTGCATCGCCTCGGCATATGCGCCGTTCTTCTTCATCCACGTCGGCGGACTCCACGGAGAAGCCCACAGCCGCAGCCCCGGATTGTACTTCCGCGCGCTCTGAATGAACGGCACCAGCGTCTCAAGATCGTTTGCAATGCTGAAATGCTCGAGCGCGAAGTCGCCCGGAGTCTCGTCATACGAATACCAGCCGCGCGAAAAATCATTCGCGCCCACCGGCATGCGGCAGATGTTGAAGCTCGCGCCCTTGCCCGGAGCAAAGAGTTCCTGAAAGATGCTGTCCCGGTCGCCCGCGCTCAACAACCGCAGCGAAGTCCATCCCAGCTCATTGAAGCAGGCGCCGAACCCCTCAATCGCTGGGTTCGCGCTGAAATCCGCCACCTGCAGATCCAGCGTGTCCCACAGCCATCCCGGAGCGCGAAGCGGAGTAGATTGCCATCGCGCAGTTTCCGTAGTGCTGATCCACGTGGACTGCGCAGCAGGAGCGGTCTGCGACGCAAATGCCTTCAATCCCGAGGGAAGCGCCAGGGCCGCGGAAGCTCCCGCCATCTGCAGAAGCTTCCGGCGGTCAATCCTGCATGACTGCGGATGAGTCTCTTTCACCATCGGCATTCTCCAGCATCAAAACGAAGCAGGGAACTCAGGCCCCGGCCTTGACCTTCTTCACTTCTTCGGTCACCGCCGGAACCACATCGAACAGATTCCCGACCACGCCCACATCGGCGATCTCGAAGATCGGAGCCTCCGCATCCTTGTTGATCGCCACAATCGTCCGCGATCCCTTCATGCCCACAATATGCTGAATCGCCCCGCTGATCCCCAGCGCAAAATAAAGCTTCGGCGCAACCGTCTGCCCCGACGACCCGATCTGCCGCTCCAGCGGCAGCCATCCGTTATCGCAGATCGGACGCGAAGCAGCCACCTCGCCGCCCAGAGCCTTCGCCAGGTCTTCCGCGAGCGACAGATTCTTCTGCTCCTTGATCCCGCGCCCGACGGCCACAATCACCTCGGCCTGCGAAAGATCCACCGCCTGCTTCGCCTCCTGGAAAACCTCATGCGGAGTTACGCGTACTTCATTCGTAACCGCCGCGGTTACATTTTCCACGGGAGCGGAGCCGGCCTCAGCATGATCCGCGCGAAACGCGCCAATCTGGATCGTAGCCAGCCACGGCCCATCCCCGGCAAACGAAACATCTGCCGCAAATTTTCCCTGAAACATCTGCCGCGTAAACAGCAGCTTCCCGCCATCGTGCCGATAGCCAACCGAATCCGAAATCAAAGTCCGATCCAGTCCCAGAGCCAGCCGCGGCGCAAAGTCGCGAACCTGGTAGGTATGCGGAAACAGCACCAGCCTGGGCTTCTTCTCTTCAACGAAAGTCTTCAGCGCAAAAACATAAGCATCCGACGTGTAAGCCGAAAGGGAAGCACCCTCGAGCGCATAAACCTTCGCCACAGCCTTCCCGGCAAGCTCCTGCGCCAGCGCAGAAATCCCATCGCCCGGAAGAACCACTTCGACCGCCCAGCCCGTATCCTTCCCGATCGCCTGCGCCGCGGCAATCGTCTCGAACGAAACCCGGTTCAGCTTGCCCTCACGCTGTTCCGCAACCACCAAAATGCTTTCTGCCATAACACCTCAAACATAAGGCAGGGCCAAAGCCCTGCCCGTCTCAATGACGCCACAAATCCTAACCGATATTTCAACGGATTTTGGGGCCGAAGGCCCCGTGTGCCTGGACGGCGAGTCCTAGAACTCTTGCGCGCCGCGCTTCAGATAGGTCCCGTACATCCCAAACGCAACCGCGGCCACGCCCGCCAGAATGTTGTAATACACCATCGGATGCACGCCCGCTGGCGAATATGTCGCATCCTGGCCCGACCACAGCGTCAGCAGAACGGCAAAGAACGCGAACTGCCCGGCAATCACCTGAAACGTCAGTCCCCAGCGCCGCCGCTTGTCGATCGCCTCAATTTCATCGGGCGTCGCATTCCGCTCACTGACGGGAATCAACTCGTTGGCCATCGTGCCTCTCACTCCTCGAAGAATTTCAGTGGCCGAAACCGGCCCTGTCATCTGACGCACCCATTAAATCACGCGCGCCTCGTTTTTGAGATACTCCACCAGCTTTCGCGCCGCCTCGCTCGCCGTTCCTTGAATCATTTCCGTCTTCTTCTGCTTCTCCGGGATATACAGCCGCTCGATCACCTGCTGATTTTTGCTCAGCTTGCCCTCGACCTCCGCCCACGCAACCTTGCGCACCGGCTTGGTCTTCGCCTGTTTAATGCCGATCAGCGTAGCGTAGCGCAGCTTGTTGATCCCGCTCTGGATCGTCAGCACCGCCGGCAGCTTCATATCGATGAACTGATAGTGCCCAGCCTCCAGCTCGCGCTTCAAATGTAGCCCGGCGTCCGTCTTCTCAATACCGATAATGATCGTCGCATGCGGCAGCCCCAGAATCTCCGCCAGCAGTACGCCCGTCTGCGCGCAGCCGAAATCGTCAGACTGCAAACCGGTCACGATCAGATCGAAATTCTCCTCGGCGACAGCCGCCGCAATCGCCCGAGCCGTGTTGGCCGAATCCAGCCGCACAAAGTTGTCGTCCTCAAGATGGATCGCCCGGTCGGCGCCCTTGGCCAGAGCCTCGCGCAGCACCGTCGAAGCGCGCGCCGGACCGGCCGTCACCACGACCACCTCGCCGCCGTGCTTTTCCTTCTGCCGTAGCGCCTCTTCCAGAGCGTAGGCATCCGGCTCATTCACCTCGTAAGAAACATCCTCACGAATCCACGTGCCGTCGCCATTCAGCTTCAGCGGAGCGTCCTTCTGCGGAACCTGCTTGATGCAAACCAGAATCTTCATAGCAAACGGCCCAGTATAGCGGATACCGCCCAGCCCGGAAAGCCGCCCCGCATCTGGGCATTGGGTCAGTTTGAAGGGTACGGGCTTCAGCCCGTACATATTACCCTGCAAAGCCAGGGGCTTTAGCCCCTTAGGGATAGCTTTCTCCTTCAAACTGACCCACCACCCGCCTCTGCGATAACCTGCAAGGGACACAATCGAGGACACCAGCCATGAATGCCGCCGTAGTCCGAGCCTTCGACGCGCCGCCCATCTACACCACCTTCGCCGATCCCATCCCGCAGGAAGGAGAAGCACTGGTGAAAGTCACCGCCGCCGGCCTCCATCCCATCGTGAAGGCTCTCGCTAGCGGAAGCCACTACGGCAGCACCGGAGAGCTCCCCTTTATCCCCGGCGTCGACGGAGTAGGCAAACTCGAAGATGGTACCCGCGTCTTTTTCGGCGGCGCGCGCAGCCCCTACGGCACCTTCGCCGAACAAGGCCTCGCCGCCAGTTGGATGTGCCTGCCCCTTCCCGACGCGCTCGACGACGCCACTGCCGCCGGCGTCGCCAATCCCGCCATGTCTTCCTGGGCCGCTCTCACCGCGCGCGCGAAGTTCGCAGCGGGAGAAAGCGTCCTCATCCTCGGAGCCACCGGCGTCGCGGGACAGCTCGCCGTGCAGGTAGCCAAACGACTCGGCGCGCGCCGCGTCGTAGCCGCCGGCCGCAATCCAAAGGCGCTCGAATCGCTGAAGTCGCTCGGAGCCGACGAGACCATCTCCCTCGAACAGGATCACGCAGCCCTCGTCGCCGCCTTCCGCCGCGAGTACGCCGAGGCCGGAGTCGATGTCGTCCTCGACTACCTCTGGGGCCAGCCCGCGGAAAGCCTCCTCGAAGCCATCGCTCAAAGAGGCCTGAAGAAAGCCACCCCGCGCCTCCGCTTCATCCAGATCGGCGCCAGCGCCGGACCATCCATAGCCCTCCCCGCCGCAACCCTCCGCAGCTCCGCCCTGGAAATTATGGGTAGCGGCTTCGGCAGCGCCTCGATAGACCAGCTCCGCCTCGCCGTAGCAGACTTCTTCCAGACAGCCGCAAAAAATCCCTTCCACTTCCAGATAAAGACCGCGCCCCTCAGCGAAGTAGAAAAGCTATGGAACACCCGCGAACAGGGCACAAGACTAGTCTTCCAGCCATAGAACGCACTAAGTCCTCCAGCCATAGAACTCAACAACAAGGGATGTCATCCGAACCGGAGTCGCTTGCGAAGCAAAGACGCGCTCGAAGGTATTTAAAAATGATGTCATCCTGAGCGGAGTTCGCGAAGCGAACGCAGTCGAAGGACCTGCGTTTTTCTTAACTCAGCATCCCACGTGAAGCATGAATAAACCGCGCCAAGCCCGGAGCGACGTGCCAACCCCTCACCGCCCCGCCGAAGGATCCGCCGAACCACTGGCATTCAAATCCAGAAAGCTCTGCCCCACACCCGGCGCATAGCAATTCCCATCCGCCGCATAACCCTTCCCACAAGCGCCCGCAAATTGCGACCGGGGAGATGAGCAAACTGCCACACCACCAAATCCGAAAATCCACTGGTCGCCGGTGAAGCAGCCCGCATCACGCACCCCGGAGCCGGAGGACATTGATCCCTAGCCACCCAAAGCTTTACTTGAGGAAACCGCGCCCGAACATCCTGCGCCGTAGAAATCGAACTCGCCCCATCCGCAACCGCAATCCCCGGACAATAAATCCCCGCCCGAAATCCGCGTTTCTCCAGCTGCGCAAACCACGCGCCCAGATAAGCCGCCTGCTCCGTAAGCAAGCGCCCGCCTTGCTCCTGATCCAGAAAGATCACCGCATGCGCCGGAAACCCTTCTCGCAGCGCCGCCGCCGCAGCCGAATCCGCATCGGCCGCACCCAAAGCCGCTGCATCTTTCCCGCGCAGCTCCTGATCCAGCCGCCCATTGAAGAGCAGCGCGAACCCAAAGCCCGCCTGCCGGACGACGGCGCGTTTCCCATCCCACGGATTCGACCTCAACCCCGGAGGATCGTTCAGCCAATACCCCGTATAAGCGAACGTCCGGTGCAGCGCCGGCAGCAGATCATCCCCCGGATATGCGTTCTTATCGAACCCCAGATACGATCGGCTCTGGCCCGGCGCCGAACCCGCCAACATCGCCGCGCATGCCGCTAGAAAAAGAACTCCGCGCCTCATATCTACCTTTCGATGCGACCCCGCCACTGGAGCTTTCCCGCGCAACGTGATATCACGAAGTGGTCATGAGTAATCCAAGTCAGCAGGACCCCGCAGAAGCCGCCAAGCGCAAGGCCGCCGAATACGCCTCGTCGCAGATTCAGGACGGCATGGCCGTCGGCCTCGGTACCGGCACCACCTCCGCCCTGGTCATCGAAGAGGTCGGCCGCCGCGTCGCCGCCGGCCTGCGCATCACCGCCATCGCCACCTCCGAGGAGTCACACCGCCACGCCCTCGCCCTCGGCATCCCCATCACCGACTTCGCCCACCAACCCCACCTCGACCTCACCATCGACGGAGCCGATGAAGTCCAGCAGGGCACCCTCCACCTCATCAAAGGCCACGGCGGAGCCCTCCTGCGCGAAAAAATCGTCGCCATGGCCAGCAAACGCCTGCTTATCGCCGTTGACCCACGCAAGGTGGTCCGCACCCTGGGC
>Ga0210388_10000981_pt1 | contig 22618 bp, 35 predicted proteins | sample IncBWC19OmetaG_FD_155485 | JGI IMG/M metagenome (GOLD analysis project Ga0210388, IMG submission 155485) | Forest soil microbial communities from Barre Woods Harvard Forest LTER site, Petersham, Massachusetts, United States - Inc-BW-C-19-O ...
TCACCTTTCCATCGATCGCAAGATGGATTGGGGACACGCCGCTTGCTCCCGACACTTCGGCAAAATAATTACCTGCCACGAGGGTGTTGGGACCGACGATTGCTTCCTGTCCGCCAGCGAAGTTGGACAATGGTGAGCTATCGATCAACGATCCAGCCGGAATGAACAAAGGTCCCGGGCCGGTTGTAGTGTGGTTGTTAAGGCTGAATACGCCGCCCACAATCTTCTCACTACCGATGCCGCTGTCGCTTACCGACATCGTTACCACTTCTTTGACGGGCAGAGAGAACTCAAAGAACTGCTCGAAGCTGATGCCCGAACCAGGGGTGTCTTCAGCCGGGAGCGCAAGGCTCTCGTTGAATACAGACCCGATGTTCTCAACGCTTACCTGAATTGCCGCTTGAACTGGATTCGCACCGATTGCGGCAAGAATCGTTGCGCCTAACAAAATGCGTCTCATTGACTAGCTCCTGTTTAAGTCCCCATTTTAACACAGCGGGGTCATCCTGTCAATCCCTCTTTCTTGTATAACGGAACCCCGCGTTTGCCGGGGAGGCCGCAATTGCGGGGTTCCGACCCGAACCGTGAGGCAAACGGCTCGAATTTAGCGCCGAAGTCCCTTCGGCTGTGGGGTTGGCGGTTCAGTCGGTTCGCCGGTTCCCGGCGGCAAGCCCTGATCGGGTGCCGGTGGAGAGATTTGAATCACGACGTAACGATACCCGACGCCTTGAATCCAAACCAACGCGAGTGCCTTGCCAGTTACCGTTCCTGGGGGAAGCGGCGGCCAGACTGTTCCCGGAGGGGGGTCAACCGGAGGATTCGGTTCACCGGGGATCGGGGGCGCAATCGGATGGGTCGGATCAACCGGCCAGACTGGCAATTGACCAGCTTCGCCGCCGCCCTCTTCCTCGATGCCGTAACCGGGATCAACCGGACGACCGGGGCGCGGAAGCCCCTGACCTGGGCGAACTGGCCGGCTTCCGGGAGGACGGTTGCCGGGATGCTCGCCGCCCCAGCCTCCGCCTGGACGCCAATCGCCGGAACCGGGGGGCCGATTGCCGACATGTGGCGGACGCCCGCCTGGAAGCCCCTGATCGGGATGGCCGCCTTCATCGACGCCCCAATCCGGGTCAACGGGACCCCCGCCATATCCTGGCCGTTCAATCGGGGTAATGTATGCGTAATAACCTTGTCTGGGCATTTCTTCTCTCCTAGAACACCGCCGAGTGGCGGATTACTTGCGGCGACCCTTTTCAGGGTACTTACCGCCGTGTTTCTTTTCCGTTGCCTTTTCGGACAACATTATAGCGACGGCCTGTTTTTGATTTTTTACTTTCGGTCCACTCTTTGAACCCGAATGGAGCTTGCCAGTTTTCCATTTGTGCATTACCTCGCTGGAGGGCATGGGAAGGTCCTTCTAATGTGTGGATGAACATGACCGGAGCATTGCAGAGGCCCATCCACGCTTCAGCCTCCTCGATGCTCGGGAACGGCCCGATCATCTTACGCGATATCAGCAGGATTCCCGGTTCGCTGCTGTGTTCCTGTATGACCTCTACTAGAAAACTCACGCCACGGCGATGCCGTTGGAAATTATCGGGGCGCTTTCACCGGCAGCATTCACCGCGACTAGTTGCATCGTAACGGTTGTGCCTGAATCAGCTGCAACCAACACGTGGGTTGTCCCGGTTGCGCCAGCGATGTTGACTGCGCCACGTCTCCATTGCCGTTGATAGCTAGTCGGGGCGTAATTCCAAGTACCCACCGTCGAACTGAGAGTGGAGCCGACTGTCGCCGTACCCGAAATCACCGGCGGAGTGACATTCGTCGGAACTAGTACCTTGCTCATCTCGCCAGTGATCGCGTTCGACATCGCAAGATTTGACAAATTACCCGCCTTGCCTGCATTAACGTGCCTTAACACGTGGTTGGTGAAGGCCGAATTCAGCCTGTGGCCGGGGCGCAAGCCGGAAACGGCGGTCTTCTTGGTAGTGTCGTGCGTGATTGTGTCCGGATTCAGTGCCGCAGCAATTGTACTCAATTCGGTGGCGCGATTCGCGTACCACTTGTGATGCTTTACCGCCTGAACGGTGCGGTTAGTAAACGTAACTACATCCATTGACATGTTGCTCTCCGTCCTTGGGAAGAGTGGGGGCCGAAGCCCCCATTACGCACGTACGCTTACGCTCTCGGCAATGAACCGTCCGGATTACGGACCGGCGCTCTTTGTGGAGTTTCGGTAACTGGATGCGATATTCCCGGCACTCGCCGCCCAACATCGGGAGGCGTATTGAGAACGTCGCCAATCGGCAAGGCGTCCTTCACCAATACCGGCTGCTCTTCGATCGGACGCTGATCCTGCGAGGCTTTCCATGCCTCGACGCCCATCGTTTCGATTTCACGACTCCGCTGCATCTGCTCATTCAGCTGTGGAGGCGCGTCTTCCATTGCGTGGCGGCGCTCTTCTCGAGCCGCCTCCCTGTCGACTCGGTGACCTTCACCGGGGCGGCGAGGATCGCGCTCGTGCTCTGGAGCAAGATTGCCGCTCGGGTCCGCTTTCAACGCCAGGGGCGATGAAGTGGAAACGGGTCTCTGTGGTGTAGTTGCCATTACTCTGGGTCCTTCTCCTCATCGAGACGTCCTTGAAGCGTCTCCTGCATCGTCTCAAGGTCATTTATGATGTCCTCAAGATCGATCTGCTCGGCCTCAGCCTCTTCTACTAAGGCCATTAATCTCTTCATAAAGTCCAAATCAACCTCCTAAGAAAATGGGGGAGGGACTCTACGCCCTCCCCCACGAGAAAGTTCTCGTCGTCTCAGAACTTTCTCTCGGCCGTCGATTCGCCCGCAGTCTCCTGCTTGGCCTTTGCAGCGGCTCCGGTCAGGGCAACCTTCGGCAGTTCGATGTCTACTGCTTCGCCGTCAATATCCCTTAGCTGACCCTCCTTGCGGACGATGGTAGCGAGCATGTTGCGAAGGGTCATCCGCGCCCGACCTTGCGAGCCGAGACGCTTGGCTTCGACCTGACCCTCGTACATCGCAACCTTGTCTTCGGGCAGCCCGTTCTCGCGGCAGAGCGTGAAGAACTTGGCGTAGTCGAATCCTTCCTTGCCGCGGCAGATATCGTTGATGAACTTCGCGAGATCATCGCTGCCACCGTCCTTATATTTGCCGGCGTACTTCGCCGGGACAATCGACTTTTTGACCTTGGCCTCGCCGTTGCCGGTATCCGTTGCATCACTCATTACACTCACTCCTGTTGACTGACATTAGCGTCGCGCCCATCCTACCACAGCGCGAGGTTGCTGTCAAGTCCCCCTTCTACCTTGTACGAGCATTCAGAACTTATGCCTCCGTGCGCCTTTCCAAGCGACAATCTTATCGCCGACGTGCTCATTCAGGCCAAAGTCGCCGGGACCGAATTCAAACTTAGGCTCAAGCGATACTCCGATTGCATCGCCGAATTTAGCCGTCAATTCACCGATGCGCCACTTGAACCGAAGCTTGCGGCCCTTACCGGCGAATATCTCTTCCAGCATCCCGAGCTTGTCGAACTCTTCAAATACGTACAACGGGCGAGCGTTGTCGTTAATTTTCTTGCACAATTCAGCGACTTGGGTGAGGAATTCAGTCTTGGTAAACGGCGTTGATATGTCCAAATCCTCGAATAGATAACCGTTCTCAATTATCATTCGGGCAATCTTGCGCGGCTGGCTCAAATTGTGGAGAACGATGTCGGGTTCGCGCGACGATGAATAACGGATATCCTCGATCAGGTGTCGATTCACCGCCATCGACATGAACATTTGCATGTAGTGTTCCACGACAGTGGGCCGCTTTAGAAAAGTCGTGAAGTCATCGAAAAATGGCTTGTGCGTGATCGCCCAATCGCGGAAAGCAATCTGGCTAAGGCCCATAAATTCGGGGGTGTAAGCCTTGGTGACGAATAGCGCGCGATCCGTTACATTCTCCTCGCTAATTCGCGGGTTCATGTCGTTCGATGCAAACATCAAGCGGGCGTAAATGTGATAATCCCGCGCGTCGATCCCCTTTAATTCGCCGTGAGTTCTGGTGTTGCGAATCAGCAACTTGATTTCGTTGACTGCATCCCGGCTCTTGAATCGCACTTCATCGGCGAATACAAGCATCTTACCGATAAACGGGGAGACGCTGAACCGTTCGCCGATGGATTTGCCGCTCACCATTCCATATAGATTACCAAATAGAGCGCTACAAAATACGTTTCCCATAAAAGATTTTCCAACGCCCTGGCCCCCCACAACTACCCAAGCGATCTGCTGCTTGTCCCCGGGATGTTGAATCGTCCAAGCCAGCCACTGTTTTATCCACTCAGCCTGTTCCTTGCGGTCGCATGTGAGCCAGCCCAGAACTCTATCAAGCCGCTCTTCGCATTGCTTCATGAGGAGCAGATCGATAATGGCGGGCGGCTTATGGTTCCATCCTCGCCACGTGTTGAACACTAAGTGAGCGTCGTTGCCCTCAAACTCGTCCGGAACTACACCTTGAGAGCGCGACAATCTGAATATCTCGCCTGGGTCAATCATTGGAAACAGGTCGGCCTCGTGAACTGTCACTCGCATCTTGCTCATCTCGAATGACTTGAACGCTTCGCGAGGCTTGCCCGCTATCATGATTGTGTCGGGCTTGTGGAACCGATAAAGATCCTCGGCATCGAATTCAAATTTGCCGACTGCGGTCTTAAATCCGATTCGGTCAATGTAACGCCCATCGTCTTTGTTATAGACGTATTGCTCGACCAGTTGCATCAGGACGTTGGTATCAGTGCCCGGAATGCAAACGTTCCGCAGCGCTTGTACTATCTCCTCCCCCAGGAGCTTTCGCATCGCTGGCCAGCCGGGAATCTTGGCGTCCGGATTTCGGCTTAACTTGCTGCGCGCATCCTTGTAGACGCGTTTGCGCATAAACGCTTCTTCGTCCCCCGTTGCGTCGCAGATCAATTGAAGCAGCGATTCAGCGATATCATCGGTGTCAATCGGACAGCGAACCTCCTGAGACAGCTGCTCGCTGTTATTCATGGCGTAGCTTTCATCGACTACGCGAGCGAGCCATCCGTTGAATTGGAGGGCGGTTTGCTGTCGGGTTCCGGCGACCCATTGAGGCTTGATGAGGTAGAGGATGGTGCCGAAAGCGATTGCTCGAATGAGCCAATCAAAATTAACGCTTCTTGGAGTTGTCTGCGTAAGCTCATTAAGAGACTTAGCGACGCTTCCTTGTCCGTTCCACCATACCGAAATATCAGCTCGACTTCCCTCAACATAGATAGAGCCAGGAACAACAGTCTGCTTTGCATCTGCGGATTGATTGTCCCCAGATCGAATTTCAGTATAGAACTTTTGATTCTTAATTCGTACTGGCTTCGGCTCAAATCGCTTGAAGTCTTCGAACGAGCGCGCTTCCTCTTCCGGGAGTTGGACGAGGAGGTGACACGGCGCTCCGACACTCCGTCTACCAAATGCCAATCGGCAATCGACGCCTACGTGTTGCATGGCTTGGTGGATGCACTTGTTGTAGTCCGAATCGTCACCGTCAATGTCGATATCAACCCAGCCTTGCTGCAGGTTGAATCCGACGTTATTCCACTTGAATAGCTCATTATCAATCCAATCCTGCAAGTTGGTGTCGAGATACTTACTCGCCGACCAGTTGTCATTGACTGGAATCTTGCTCGTCGAGCGGAGGTAGACAGCCCCCACCTTGACTATTTCACGATTTACTGAGGTTGTTATCGCCCTTTGGGTATTGACAGCGGACCATTCGTCGGCTGATAATAGGGCAGGTGGTTCCATTTTTGTGTCCTTGGGCCGCCCTTGTAGAGGCGGACCGGGGAACCCCGTCGGGTTGTGACTCCCCTGCCCGCCTCAAGCTCCAAGGACACAGAGCACGCCTCACGGCGCAGGACCATCTTAGCACACCCGCGTGCGCCTGTCAAGTCTACCTTCTTACGTTCTAGAACGCATCTCCTCCAGGATCAGCTTCAAATCGACGTCGGTGAAGAACGTCATCAAGTAAGCTATCAATTCTATGTCAGCCAACTTTAACCTCATTTGTTGCCGCATGATCTCAGCAGCCAGCAAATGCCTCGGCTCAACTGGCTTCTTGGGGGTTCGATAATGCATGCTCTATCCTCTTCCAATATCCGGTTTTCACCCGCTGAATGAACCCAAATTTCTCGAGCCGCACGACCAGCGAATTGATGGAGTCCTTGGCGTAGTTATTTTTGACTAACGCCTCGATCAATTCGGCGGTCGTGTGAGTTTTGCCGTCGGCTAGAACTTCTATGACAACAGCGTTCATGCCCTTGGTGAGGTCCATCGGCCGCATCTTGCGCACCTTAGCAACACTATCGAACTTAACTTTCTTGAGCCTCTCAGCGAAAATGGCAGGAGGCGGCGTTTCTATCAACTCCCCCGCTGAAACGATCTCGAACGGGAGATAACGCGCTATCATCTTCATGAACTCTTCAGACGTTATCCTAATTTTCATTTCTATCTTAGCCATTTTTGCCTCTCCTGTACCTTGCCATTTGCACTACGTGCCTTACACTCGGCTGCTCCATCGCTGGCCGAACTTGCACCGGCTCTGAATGCGGGACCACACCAAGCTTGTAGCCAAGCGCCCGCAGAACCGCGTTGATCGACGCTGCTTGCGGACGTTTGGTAGTTCCGCTAAACCAATTAACGAGCGTCGATTTCGAGACGCCTGATTGTTCGTGAATCCATTGATAGTTCACGCCCGAATCTTCATAAACGGTGCGAATCTCATCGATGATGGGGTCTTTGTCTACGAAGTTGTATGACTTGTAGGTGAACCCAGCCATCTCAAACCTCCAATCGTCCATCTTCGAGCAACCTAGTGATCGAATCGAGAACGATGGAGCGTCGCATCCATTGCTTGGCGAGCTTCACATCCTGCCAATTCTCAGAGATGTGGACGGACTTTTCGCTGCAGATATAAGACAGCGCGGATATAACCGATTCGAGATCGAATTTATCAATCAACAATTCCAGCTGCGTGACGTACTCTTTGTCTAGTTCCATGTCAGTGGTCCTTCCTGTTAGCTATTTCGCGCAGTTCTTTAGTAGACAGACTCTTCATATCAGCCAAAGCTTCCAACAGAGTCGTGGCTATCTTAGCCTTAACATCCGTCGTGAACTCGGTTAATGAATCTTGGAGGGCTTCCATCCCTTTATCGGGATCAGACATGGCGATGATACAAGCAGCGGCTTTTGTCACCGCCTCGTTATACAAATTACGCGCTTTCATATTAGCCTCCAAACAGTTTTGCGATGAAGTATGCTGCGGTGCACAACATTGCGATGTAGGCGATGCCGGTGAATACAGTGGCTAAAGTTAGCGATTCGTCGCTCCATCGCCAGTGCTTCGGTGGATCGGGCGGGCGCTTGTGCATGCCTAATCGTTCATGAACGCTCCAAGCGTCTCCGGGCAACATTTCGGATTCTTGCTCGGTGATTCGCTGCCCCGTTGCGGAATCGAGCTTCTTAGCAGCGGCGAATTGCTGCCATTCTTTCTCTGTCATGTTCACGGTGGTTCTCCAATGCTCGTGCACGCCCCACATTAACACGGGACGTGCACGCTGTCAATCCCTACTTACTTCTGGAAGCGCTGTGAACTCATCCAATCGGCGCTCATTCGCAATTCGGTAGTGTCGGGCAGCTTGAGCACGCCGCCATTCGCGTGAACTCGCTTGGCCAGCATATTCCTGCCGGTCATTCGATAGCGCCCTTGCCAACCAGGGCTGGTTCGATTGTATTTGGTCATATCGACTTGGTTCGCCGCGAGGATAGCGTCAAGGTACTCGATATTCGTCCCTTTAGCGTTCTTGACGAGGTTGTCGATCTTCATTGCCAGTTCATCGCCGCAGGTGGTTGGATGACCGAGTTCCGCGTAGATTGCGCGGTACTTCGGTTTAACGACGCTGGCTGGCTTTTTTTCTTCCTCCTCAGGCGGCGGAATCGGCTCATCGGCGGCAGCGTCCCATTCGGTGTTCCACTGCTCAGCTCTTGGGTCATCCTCAGCAAATGGACAATCGCCTGCGACGTAGCCCTTGTGGTATGCCTGCTTGCCGTTGGTAGGAACGCCCTCGATTGTGTGAACCGGATCCTCAATGAATCTGGCCATCACTTCTTTCTGAAGCCTTACCGCCGCGTGGTCGGCTGTGTCGTCTTGATACGCCATGTTCTGCGCCTGTTCCATCAATTCGATAGCTTCCTTGCCATTGGCAGCGAATATCTCTAGGTTACGCTCGGGCCAGAACGCACGAATTTGGTTGTCCTGCAGAGTGAGTTGAACGCCGATTCTGGCGGCCTTCTTGACATAAGTGTGGTGCAGTGTTTTCATTAGAGCCTCCGTGTGAACCTGCGAATTCTAGCATGACCGCAGGTTCCTGTCAAGATGCGTTTCGACTACTGCCATTCCGGTACCAACGCGCCGAATTCTGGCCAATCGCGTTTCACAATGGGGTCGTAGCCTGTTCGATAGCCCCGCGTATTCACGAATTCCTCTATGAACGCTGCCGCCTCTTCATGCCCATTGTCGCGGGCGAGTTTGCAGAGATAACGCTGCCGCTTGGTGACTGGTGTTCGCGGCTTACGGCGCGGCGGATCAGGGATGACCTTAGCCTCCGTCACAAACACCGAATTCCCGATCACTTCTAGTTCGATGTGCACTTTCATTCTCCGTCCTCCTTGGTGTGGAAATCAACGACGATTCTCTTCATGTCGGCCTCGTCTTTCGGATCGACGGCAAGTTCGTGCGGGAACGTGACGCCCTTGCCGCGGATCCATTCCATGTTTATGCAATCGCCGCCGTCTGTGATAATGACGCGTTCGGTGATGCCCACGCGGCTTGCGACGTTGTTAGTGTAGTGGTGAAACGCTTTTACTGCCTCCTCTCCTGAGACGAATTCGCGGACCTTTTCCTGCCCGCCTCCTTTGAAGAACTGGTAGACGCTGAATTCATTAGTGTTCATGACTTTATACTCCGCCATCGCTTTGGCTCCACTTTCTCATCGTAATTGAAACGCCAGTCCGAATCGATACGCTTTTTGTCCTGGAAGATGCGCACCATTTGTCGATGGCGGCAGTCTTGCTTATTGCTCGCATAACAGGTGCACGTGTCACCCTTGAAGTCTTGAGTGACGAAGTAAACGTCCCCCTCGCCGCCGAGCTTGTCATACTTTGTAACGGCGAACTGCCCGTTATACCGACTCACCGAATATGTGTCACCCTTTGCCATTCCTGTCTCCTGTGAACTCGTCCATTTTAACACGGCGCGGGATCGCTGTCAAGATTCGATTCTACCGAGAATTTCGTAAACGCCGTTTACAGATTGTCAAGCTCATCCGGAAACGCAGCAAAATAACGCAGAACATCGTTGATCGTTTCCCACGGCTCGTCTGTGTTCTTGGTCCAACAGTTGAATTTGGGGTACCAATATTGGAATCCGCCCCTTCAGCTACTGTGGCGTCTGGGTCAGCTTTGAGAATTTCATCTACGTGCTTAATTTTTACAGCAACTGGCGCGCCCTTTGAATTCTTGAGATAGTAAGTGCCTGGGCCGGTATCTACGTAATACTCAGGAATGTGCGGATTGCGTGTGCCGCGTTCCATCCGCGCGTTTTCGATTCGCTTCTCGATGTCGATCTTCTCTGAATATTGGCCCCACATTCGCTCGACGCCCAGGTTGTTTGATTCCCTGAATACGTCTTTGTAATGGCGCGACCTACCATTCGCGCGACAGATCTTGCCTATCGTCTCTTCGTTCACGCCGAATGCGAGCGCTAGTTCTGGGTAGTTATACGATTTATGCCAATGCCCAGCGAAGATTGCGCAACGCGCAGCGAATGTAAGCTTAGTTCTGTAAGGATTCACGCTAGCTCTCCTTTATACTTTTCGTACATAGCTTCTAAGCCTAGAGCCTGAAATTCTTGCCACGCGAATTTGTAGCTGTGCGGATGCGCTCCGGCTATCATTGCGATCGTGGCTGGCGAGACGTTAAAATGATACGCGAGACTTTCCATAAACAATCGGTCTTCTGGAGACGGGTGTTTAGGCTTCATGCCTTCGCGTTTGTTGCACGCAGCGAATATAGCAAACTGTTGCGGTAGTGTCAATTTATTAGCTGTCGCCATTTTTGACTCCAGTGTGTGTCGCCCCTGTGGCTATTTTACCACAGGGGGCGCACGGTGTCAAGTCCTATTTGCGCATGTGCTGTTCGGCTAGTCGGTTCAGCTGGCGCTTGTATTCCTCGGGGAGCTTGTTCCAGAACTTGCTCAACGGCGAATCGAAGGTAGGTTCTTCAAATCGCGCCTCTCCGTCGCTTGTGTGAATCGGCTCCTGCAGTGGAACGATGCGTTCCCACAGGAAGCGATAGATCGAATCGGGAACGCCATCGAGGCATTCGGCGACTTCATCGGCGCGCCAGCAGGTGAATAGACCGTGTCGTTTGATTCGGCTCATATTGTGATCTCCTGTGCGAATAGACGCATCTTGTCGGTTCCCCACCCGCGAATGGCCTCGCCATCTTCGACTGACTCGTTCCAAGCTTGTTTCAAATCCACCGAATCGTCCACGATTCCGGCTTCCCACATGGAACGGAGGTTCGCTATGGCTTGCTCTTTGGTGCCGCCCGTTCCGACGTCACCCAAGCCATAAGCAACGGTGTCGTTGTCCATCAGATAAGCAATCCACTTTTTCATTTCGGTGCCCCTGTGTGTTCCGGGAAGACAACGCGCAAGCTGATGATTTCCAGCTCTGGCATTAGTTCCTCTGCGTCAGCGAATTTGCGTGCGTCCTGGTATGCTTCGTCATTTAGACAAAACTCCACGGCTTGCATTAGTTGCTCGATCGTGTGGTCGTTGCCGTCCACTTCGATCTCTACTGGAACAATGAGCTTCATCGAATTAGTCCTCTTTCCATGGCGTGGTGAGCTTGAAGCGATCGAATAACTCCTCGATTGCTCCGTGGTCGTGTTCAGCGAGGGCGGTGAATAGAATGTCCATGTCGTTTGCTGTCGGTGCCTCGGCGGATTGCCAGAAAGTCATGGCAGCTTCAGTTAGTTCTTGCACTGTCTCTTGCACCATCTCGGTGTGTGCTGGGAAGAATTTGGAGTTGTCGTCATTTGTCATCTAGGCGCTCCGTTGTGTACGGCGCTCGGGCCGTGAGTGAATTGTACCACAGCGGGGCGGCTCTGTCAATCCTCGCTTGCCGCAGCGAATACAGAAGGGACCGGAGGCGGAATTCGTAGAGGTCGTTCTGTGTATCGCCAATAAGGAGTGCGCCGTGTAAGTTTGTGTGTGTCTTTTTTTCGGGGTACGGGGTAAGAACGCGGGATGGAGGGGTAGGTGCAATGTCGTAACATCGTAAGGCGGGGAGCTTCGGGGGCGGCGGGCGGCGCGGGGGGATCTCTTCGCAGGTACCCCGAACAAAAGCCACGCACGAATCGCCACAGCCGCACGCCTAATTCTGCTTACGCCTCTATTTCCGCCTCTACCTCTAAGTCTCATTCGCCCTCTTCGGCGTGGTTCTAGAACAAGGCGAATCGATAAGCGCAGCTCGCCGAGCGGAGGCGGAAGGATAAGTATAAGGAGAAGCGCAGGCGGAACGCCGCACACATACGCGAATGCCCCAGCTTGCGCCAGGGCATTCAGTGTTCTCAGTTGGCGTAGAAGAGAACGACGCTCGCTATTGCGAGCGCCCAGGCGATTAGTTCGCCCATTTGGCGAGGAATGCGGCGGCTTCTGCGTCGCCCTCGGTGGCGATCTTGTTCAGGTCGACCGTGTGTTCTGGCGTGCGGAACAGGCCCGACTTGCCGACCACGCCGCGCAGAACGAGTGAACCGCTCATTCGCACCCGGCCAACCCAGCCGTGGCTTGTGCGGTTCCAGCGCGAGTAGTCCACGCCGTTCGCGTCGAGGATCGCCTCGAAGCGCTGCAGGTCGAACCGGCCCTGCTTGTCGCAGGTCTCGGCTTGCAACTCGCGTTGCAACCAATCGCCGTTGCCGCGCCTGCTCGCTTTGTCGGTGAGGCCGCGCGCCTTTGCCTTGTCCTGGTAGCGATGCTTGTACGCGGTCTTGACGACCGTCTTGGGCGCGGGGGCTACAACCGGCGCGTCGAGCACAACCGGTGCTTGCTCGGGTGCGGTTGCGGGGGCGCTGTGCACGATTTCGAGCACGTTGCCGCCTTTGTGTGTCTTGCGTACCATGGTGGTTCTCCTGTGGCTGGCGCTTGCGTTGTGCTCGCCGTCCCAACCACAGACGCACTCTACCACGGCGCGACCACGCTGTCAACGCATCGCGGGTGTACAGTGTTAACCAACTCCGAGTTGTAGACCCCGACAAGGAGAGCCCTGCAACTCTAGGTAGTTATAGTTTCGCAAAACCCCCTGCAATTCCGGGTTGTTGGCACGCAACTTGCGCGGGACCCGTCGCGCTCGGAACGAATATCCATGTATTACATCCTAGAAAGAATACTTGACAGCTGCCCCTGCGTGTGTTAGAATATGCCCATGAAAATGTGCAGCCGCTGTAAAATATCTAAGCCCCCAGAGGAATTTGCTGCGAGCGAGTTCCAAAATTCTGGTGGATGGTGCCGAGAATGTAGACATGTATACAATATGGACCCTAGACTAAAAGCTATGCGCCGGGAAAATATCCGCAGGCATCGAAGAAATCCTGAGTACATGAAATTAGATTCGGTGAGGGCCAAAACAAATATAGCCATCGCTCGTGGCCACCTCATTAAGCCGAACAGATGTCAGGGGTGCAATTCAGAGGGTCCGCTGGAAGCTCATCATAAACACTATGATCAGAAAAATTCGCATCTAGATGTAGTATTCTTGTGTTCCGCATGTCACGACCTGGAACACCCCAGGTAACTTGACACGCGCCCCCGCGTGTGCTACAATTGAGTACGCTGACAATTGGGTGGCCCTTGGTCGAATTTCCTAAGGACCTGATCCCTCTACCCACGTCTCCGTGGGACGAGAGGCCGGACAGTGTCCCTCTGACTGTGGAGGAGGTTCGCACGGCCTTATGGTTAGAGTCCGGCAGCGTCCCCAAGGCGGCTATTCGCCTCAAGGTCGCCCCTTCTCGGCTTCGCCGGTTTATTAGTAATTCGCCGAGGCTCCTCGCAGAGCAGAATGAAGCGCGGGAGCAGCTGGTCGACAAGGCTGAAGAGAATATCAAGGACGCATTGTGGGACCCCATCGATTCGGCCCGCCGTGATTCGATGTCAAAATATGTAGCTAGCTCCCTCGGGCGTAATCGCGGGTATGGCACCGGCCCCGGTAAGCAGATTAATATCAATTCGGAGGGTGGTAACATCCTAATTCAGTGGGCCGACGGAACCCCGCTGTCGAACGATGGCGATGATTCGCCTATTATCGAGGGAGAGATGGCAAATGAAGGCTGAATTCGCTGCAGTGGACGCCGCGTTAGTCATTCGGAAACTCCGGAGGGCTCTCAATTCGGCCCGCGCGCGGGCGCGCAGTTGGAGAGAAGTGGCGAAACGCCAGCGCGAAGTATTCGCGGCAAGCCAAATCATGATGGCCGAAGTGCAGCGTCAACGGGATTTCTTGCTGAACCGCGCGAATCAGCAAGACGAGGCGATAGAGGAATTGCGGGCATATAACAGGGTGCTGCAATGGCGCATCGATTCGGCGGTGCGGGAATCATTCGCCATTCGCCATTGCGACCCGCCCCCGCCGGATTCGCGCGTTGCTCAAGCGCAGCAATTGCAACAGACTGCGCAACTGCAGAATGCGCAATATGCGCAAGCCATGCAACATCTCGCTATGCAGAATACGCAGAATCTACAGATGAATGCGTATCATAACGTCATCGGGAGCCAGCTTAATTCGCCGTTGGACTGGTGCAATTGCGTTCCCGCGCGTCACGATATGCTTATCCCGCCGCGCTAATGGACGCTGAACTGGCAGACGTTATTGAGCCTCGCCGAATAGAGATACCCTATGTTCCGCGTAGTCACTTTCGCCCACTTCACGCTTCCGCTAAGCGATTCCAATTCGTGTGCGCTCACCGACGCGCAGGCAAAACCGTTGCGGAGTATAACCATCTACTCCGCGCTTCCCTCAAGCTCCAGCGCAAAGATCCCCCGCCGCGATATGCCTACGTTGGACCCAGTTTCGATCAAACAAAAGACTTGGTTTGGGGTTATGCTAAACACTACGCCGAGCCGATCCCAAATATTCGGTTTTATGAGGGGGATTTGATGACGGTGCTCCCGAATGGGGCATCGATTCGGTTATATGGCGGATCAGCTGCTTATGAGAGGATGCGCGGTGTTTATTTTGATGGAATCGTACTCGACGAATTTCCTCTTCTTAATCCTGCTGTGTTCTCTAGCGTCGTTCGGCCATGTCTTGCTGATTATTCTGGATTCGGCATCGTCTCCGGAACCAGCAATGGCGACGATCACTTTCACGCATTAATGCAGAAAAATTTGTCCAGCCCCGATTGGGACATTCACATTATTCCGGTAACTGCCACCGATGCTTTGGCCCCGCATGAAGTGGCGCAGATGCAATCCGACATGTCACCGGAGGAATTCGCTCGTGAGATGCTCTGCTCATTCGAGGCACCAATTGAGGGATCTTATTACGCCGAGACATTGAATCAGATGATGGCGGAGGGCCGAATCGACAAAGTGCCATGGGACCTTAATTCGCCGGTGATTACTGCATGGGATTTGGGCATTCACGACGCCATGTGTATCTGGTTTTATCAAATATGCGGGCGCGAAGTGCATGTCATCGATTACTACCAGAGCTACGGGCAGCCTCTATCACATTACGCTAGAGTTATCAACAGCAAGAAGCTGGGTCCAAGCGGGACTGTTCGATACCAATATAAGGCGCATTGTCTCCCACATGACGTGGAAGCGCGCGAACTTGCGACTGGACAATCAAGACGACAGATTCTCGGAGAGCTTCTCGACGAGCCTATTATTACAGCTCCCCTTGCATCTCCCGAGGACGGAATCGCCGCTACTCGCGGCATTCTTGGAATTTCCTGGTTCAACAAGGACACAACTACCAAGGGAATGTCTGCTCTACGTGCCTATAAGCGCTCCCGTCTCGGCAGACCTGTACACGATTGGGCGTCTCATCCTGCTGACGCTTTTAGAACCCTCGCCACCAGTTTCCACTTGGTCGCCGGATATGCAAGCTCCGCGCGACACCAAGGACCACTTCGCCGACGCCTTAGAGGAACAATATAATGGATGAGCCGGTGATGAGCTTCGGCAAACGCGCCGTCGGATATACCTTCAACCCCAGCGGCGACGATGCGGTGCTCGGGCTGAAAGCTGCGGCGGCGTTCTTTATTGATCTTTGCCATCAAGCGCGCGAAGAGTCGGATAATCCCGAAGTGAAACGCATGTATTCGGTCGCGATTACCGAGGCGCAGACTGCTCAGATGTGGGCCGTGAAAGCGGTGACGTGGAGAAGTTAAATGGCCAGTCAGAATCCTCCGTGGCTTGATGCGCTGCTCGCTCAAGCTTATCCGGGTGTCGGCAATGATATGAGTGCATTCCCCGGTGCGGGCCAACTACCTTCTTCCTCCCCGCGCGCGGGCGCGGACATTACCAATTCGCTGTCGCCTTGGAGCGGGCCAATGCCGGGGCAGAATGCTGGTCCCGGAATGGGCAATGCGGATCGCCTCGCGCCCATTCAGAACGTTGATGAGCGTCTCCTTCCGGCCGGACCCAATTCACCGTCGCACGCTTGGCGGCCCCCTGTTGCTGGCCCGCCACGCCCGAACCCATCGAATGTCGGCGGAGCGCCCTCTCCGGGCATTCCCGCGCCCCTAGGCGCGAATCGCACTGGGAACAATCTTAACCCCAACTATTCGCTGGTTCAGTACGGCGTCGGTGGGGGCGCTCAAGGCCCTCGCAATGCCCCGATCTACACCGCAGGTAATTTCGGCGGACCCCAGAACGCTGGTTGGGGGCAGCAAGGACAGTTCCCGCAGCAAGCTCAGCCTCAACAGCAACCGCGAGGCGCGCTCGCAGCAAACCCACAAGGTGGCGGGAGTGGATTCAACGTCGGTGGCATGTTCCAGAACCTCCCCGATGATATATTCAATAATTCGCCGCAGCCCTCGATGAACAAGCAAGGCTCGACGGGCACCCCTTATGGGCCATCTCCTAATGCTCTGCCTCAAGCTCAGAAATACGGCTGGCCGTTCCAGATGGTAGGATAACGATATGTCTTACACGCAGCAAGCCGCTGGGGGTATGGAACGTCTGTTTTATACCTTCAAGGATCAGGGAACAGCTTCGCAGTACGATCCTGGTGATCCCGATTCGTATCAGCAATTCATCGATTCGCTGATCAACGACACGAGGGATTATGAGAACTCCGTGCTCGCGAAATATCGCGACGAGGCGCAGAAGTATTATTACGGGATGCTTCCAAGCATCGGGAGCTTGCCTCCGGAAGAGACTTCGAGCATTCTGACCGACCCGAATTTGACATTCGGCGATATTCTGAATGACCGTTACAATTCGGCGACGCTAAACAAGTCAACGTTTGTGTCTACCGATGTTCGCGATGCGATTCTTAGCATCCTCCCCTCTCTCATCCGCATATTCGCTGCGTCGGAGAATGTCATTACGATCATTCCGCGCACTGAGCAGGAAATCGCGATCGCCGAACAGGCTACGAACTACGTGAATTACACGTTCTGGCAGGACAATCCGGGATTCCTGATCCTTTACGGCGCATTCAAAGACGCGATGACGGTTAAGACGGGATTCGTGAAGTGGTGGACCGATGACAATGTTCAGACAGCTTACAAGACATTTGCCAACGTTAACCAGATGCAGGTTCAACTGTTACTCCAAGAGTCCCCCGGAGCGAGAGTTGTCCAGGCGGATCCGGTTGATCGCCAAACTGGCCTCTTTCCTCAGGTGGTTATTGAGTTCACTGTTTCGAAACCGATCATCAAAGTAGCAGGCGTTCCGCCAGAGGAGATGCGTCTTGACCGTTACGCGAGGAGCTTGTCCCGGTCAAGAATCATTGGCCACGAGCGCATCGTTTACATCGATGAATTGGTCGCGATGGGTTATGACCGCGATATGTGCGCCAACTATATTCAGACGCAGGATATCCACAACTTCACGATGGAGGCTCAACTCCGTAATGAAGGTCGCGGAATGTCGACTCGTATTGGCGATGGGGTGATGTATGGGGAATGGTATATTTGGGTTGATCGTGAAGGCAACGGTTCGACTCAGCTTAGGTATATTTGCACGATGGGTGAAGATCATCACATCGTCAATGACGAGTCTGCAAACCGCGCTAAGTTCGCCTGCTTTAGCGTTGATCCTATTAGTCACACTATCGTTGGGGATAGTATTGCTGATCTAACGCTCGATATTCAGCGAATTAAGTCAAATATGTTCCGTGGCATGTTGGATTCGCTGGCGGAGTCTATCAATCCGAAGATGACCGTTAATGAATTAATGACGAATCTCGACGATGCGATGAATGATGATTTGGGCGCTATCATTCGGACGCGCGGTGATCCGGCAACCGCTGTGTCTTACACTCAGACTCCATTCGTCGGGCAGCAAGTCCTTCCGATTATCCAGCAGCTTAACGAAGTGTTGCAGCGACGAACCGGCCTCTCCGATGCGGCAAAGGGTCTTGACCCCAAGGCATTGCAGTCTTCGACCATGATTGGCGTTGATGCGATCATCTCCGGCGCTCAGGAACGCATCGAGTTGGTGGCTAGGGTTCTCGCGGAGACGGGATTTAAGGACCTGTTCCAGGGTCTATTTTGTGAAATCTGTGAGAACCCGAACCCACCGCGGATTCTCCGAGTCAACGGAAGCTTCCAGCAATTCGATCCGAGCACTTACGACGCGACGATGAACGTCGAGGTTAATCCGACTCTAGGCAAGGGCACCGACGTTACGCGGATGATGGCGCTCACGCAGATCAAGCAGGATCAGCAGACGTTGGTCAGTCAGATGGGGTTGAATAATCCGATATGTGGAATCCCCGAAATGTTGAATACGGTTACGGACATGTTGGAGATGCTCAACATCAAGAATGTGAGCCGATACTTCAAGATGCCGGACCCGCAAACGCTGCAAGCTATGCAATCTGCGCCGAAGGAACCCGATCCGATGACGGTTGCTTCCAAAGCGCAATACGAGAAAGTCAAGGCGGACGCTGCCGCGAAAATTGGCCAGCAACATATCGAGACGGACAAGAACAATGCTACCGCTCTGCTGCAGCGAGCGCAGCTCGAGCAGAAAGCAGATTATGATCAGCAAAAGCTGGAAATTGAACGCCAGAAGCTCGCTCTCGAACACATCCAAGAGTTGCAGAAGGGCCAGATTGAGCGGGAGAGAATAGCGATGGAGGCGGCGAAACCGGCGGCTGGTAGCGAATGAGTATCCCTGATCCGCCTCATAAACCGGATATTGAGCCTATCCGCGAGCGCGCTGAGCTAGCGAAGCAACTGCTTGAAAACAAAGCGTTTCAACACTCTATTCTTGAGCTTAGGAAACGATGGTTCCAGGAACTCCTAGAGAACGGTGGTGGGGACTTGACAGGCGCGCGGCTGTGTGCTAGAATTGTCGCCCTAGAAGGCCTTGCTACTGAGTTAGCAATCCTCATCAATGATTATAAGATGGCCTTAAAGAATGCCCGAGGGAATTGATCAAGCTGCTGGTGCGTTTCGAAACGCTCTCGAGAGTACTGAGCGTGTCCAAACCCGCGACCAAGCTGGCCGATTCGCCGAGGCGCGTTCCAGGCCCGAGCCTTTGTTCTCCGAGCGTCAGACTGAAGGCGACGAGTTTGGCGACACCAGAGATGGTGGCGAAGACGCTCGTATGCGTCGCCAAGAGGAGAGAGCGAATGGCGACCCCTTCGAAGATGGATCGACTTCCACACGATCCGGCAAAACGTCCTCCCAAAATGAAAGGCAGGGTCGCCAACGTTCTCGCTCCGATGAAGCGGGACGCGACGATGCCTCCGCCGACGACGGACACTTCGGTGAAACGGGTAGGCAAGGGGACGGTGACGACGAGTCCGAGTCACAAGGTGAAGGGATACTTCCAGACGGCGACGGGGAGACCGAGGGCGGGGAGCAGTTGCCCGACGGGGACGCCGAGCAAGACACCGAAAGGTATGAGGTAGTCGTAGATGGGAAACCGATGGAGGTTTCCCTAAAGCAAGCGTTAGAAGGGTACATCCGCACCGAGACGTTCCATCAGCGGATGAATAAAGTAAACGAAGCTTCTCAGACAGTCATGGCCGAAGCGCAAAGAGTTGCGCAGGCTCGTGACCATTACATAAACCAGAACGCGGCGTTGGAGCAGGAAATTCTTACGCTTATCCCGCAACAGCCGAACTGGGACGAGGAGTTCACAAGAGACCCTAAATCAGCCCACATGCTTCGAAAACAATATGAGGCGGTGGACCAAAAACTGAACACGCTGCGGCAGCAAAGAGCGGCGGCGATGCAAGAGCGGGCGGCAGAACAAGCCCGCGTCACGGAAACCTACGCGAAGGATCAATTCGCGAGGTTCGTCATGGATAATAAGATCCCTGACGAGGCTTCCCTCCGGAAGGAAATCAATTCGATGCGGCGAACAGCCATGTCGCATGGTTTCACGGAACAAGAGGTCGCGACAGTATACGATTCGCGAATGCTTAGTGTTCTCCGGAAGGCAAGCAAATACGACCGGTTGATGGCGGCAAAACCAAGAGCGGTTATCCCCGGAAAAGGCAGAGCGTTGACACCCGGTTCCGCACCCCGAATAGGGAACGCGGGACGCCGGAATATCGACGAAGCCCAGAGCCGATTGGCTAAATCAGGTCGCTTAGACGATGCGGCCTCGGTCTTCGAGAAGATAATCCGATGAGGGATCAACATGGCCAAAGTTACCAACGCCTTTACTACGTATCAGGCGACGGCGAATCGCGAAGATTTGTCGAACGCCATTTACAACATCGATCCGTTCGATACGCCGGTTATGTCGGCTATTCGGCGGCGCAACGTCAAGAACCGAATCTTTGATTGGCAGACTGAACATCTTCCGCTAGTCAACGCGGCAAACGCCCAGGTCGAAGGCTTTCAACTTTCGCCCTCGGTTGGAACACCAACTGTTCGGGTCAATAACTGCACCCAAATTTCGGAACGCGATGCCACTGTTTCGGGCACTCAAGAAGAGTCCGATGCGGCGGGCAAAGGTTCTGAAATGGCGCACCAGATGGCAATGGCTGCCAAAGTCCTCAAGTCGGACATGGAAGTTATGCTATGCTCGCGCCAGCCGCGCAACGATGGTTCGGATGCGACGACCCCCGTCGCCCGCGTTACTGAAGGGTTCTCCCATTGGGTAGCGCGAGCCGTTGATAAGTCGGGCAATCCAGCCGCTGCGATTGCGCCCGGTACGCCGGGAACGCCAGGAGCACCTGCGACTACTATTCCGATCTTGTCGACTGATCCGTTCCCGGTTCCGGGGACTCCCGTTCAGCTTACAGAAGCGATGCTAAACGATGCGATGCAGCAAGCGTATACCAATGGCGCGTCGCCCACGATGTGGATTCTGCCTCCAGGACCGAAGCGGACAGCTTCGACCTTTATTGGACGTTCCACCACTCAAGTCTTGGTCGGCAAGACTGAGGTTGTGTCAACCGTCGATATTTTCGCGACGGATTTCGGTCGGGTGAAAGCTCTGCCGTCTCGTTGGGTTGCGTCGGACATCGGGTTGCTTATCGACCCCGATTACGCCGCAGTCGCGTACTTCCGTGCGTTCCGCCAGTATCTGATGGCTCGCATCGGTGATGCCGAGAATCGGATGATTGTCGTGGAGTGGGGCGTTGAGATGCGCAATAGTCTCGCGCATATCCTCTTCAACGGCATTACGGCGTAAGTAGTCAAGGACGTGGAGCGGAAGTCAGTCATAAGGGACCATGACGGTGTTCGTCGTACCCTTATGACTGACTCCGAAGACCCGACACGGTTCCACGTCATTACTGAACAGAATGTCGATGAAGTTTTAGAGGGCATTAAGCGCGACGCGGAAAATCATCGCGAGCGCACAACCAATAAATTGTTAGCCCGCATCCCACTTACGGTTTATGAGACAGCAATTGCGCAAGGTTGGGATGAAGATGACTGGAAGCGCTACCTCAATTCAAGCGAGGCGGCCCCGTTTAGAATCTGGAAGGGGCGGGTATGAGCAACCCCATCGTAGTTATTCTGGTCGTGATCCTGGTCCTCGCATTGCTTGGCGGTTCCGGTCGATTCGGCCTGCCTTATGGCTATGGCTACGGTAATTATGGCCTTGGAGGCGTCGGTACTATTCTGGTGATCTTGCTTATATTAGCGCTGTTAGGTTACCTCTGATGCCGATGCAGCTAACTACTCTTACCAATCAGCTTATGGATTGGGCAAATCGCGGCGATTGGAGCGGAACCCCCGGCCTTACTCAATCGTATGTTACATTTGCTGAGCAGAAGTTTAATTCGGACTTGCGCGTCAGCCAGATGCTCACCCCGTCCGTCAACACGGTCACGCAGAGATGTTCCACGCTTCCTGATGACTGGCTGGAAATGTATCTAGTAAGCATCGCGACGACATATGCGCCGAATGGATGGTCCCCGATTCGCTACAAGTCGAATGATGAGTTCTTCAATCTCCGTGATTGGGCGGCGTTCGGATATTACACCATTGTTGGTCGGACCATCAATTTTGGCGGAACGCCGGACAATGTGGAGGGCATTCAGTACCAGATTGTCTATTACGCCGAAGTCCCGCCGCTGAATGACACCACAGACAGTTGGGTCTATACAAAGTACCCGAACATGTATCTTTGGGAGTGCTTGCGCAACGCGGCATTCCACGCAGTCGGCGAAGAAGGGCCGGCGAGTAACTTTGGTCAGATGGCCGACGCTATCATCACCAAGCTGAATAATGATTGGGCTAAGGCCAAGGCATCTGGTTCCCGCGTCACCCGAACTCGAACGCGGAGCTTCGGATAGTGACTGACCAATGGGTTCCTAGTCCGCCCGCTCCAAGCCCGCCTTGGACCAATCCCATTCCGCCATCCAATGAGTGGAGTGAAATTCCTCCTTGTGCCAATAACTCTGGCCCTTCTATAGTTAATGGCATCATTATAAGAGATATTCCGGCTGTAATTCTAGCACCGAATGCTTGGGGAATCACTCTTAACGATGGGGATTCGCCGCCAAATTTTACTATCGATCATTATGATGGCACTGGAGCTTACATCGACAGCCCGATGGAACTGTCGGGGGTTGATGGCACTGTTCAATTCAACGCCCCAGTTTTGTTGAGCCGTGATCCGGTTCAGGCGATGGAGCCGGTCACCCTCGAATATTTAGAATCGCACTCGGTCGGCATTTCAGAGCCACCCGACAATCAGACTTACGGGCGTGCGTTAGGGGTCTGGAATCTCGTTGTCCCCGCGAGTGGCGGCACCTTCACGGGTCAGACCAATCTAAGCGCGGGCGGCGCTGTTACAGGGGGTGCTCTTTTATTCGCTGGAGGCGCTGTCTG
>Ga0210388_10000982_pt1 | contig 22616 bp, 17 predicted proteins | sample IncBWC19OmetaG_FD_155485 | JGI IMG/M metagenome (GOLD analysis project Ga0210388, IMG submission 155485) | Forest soil microbial communities from Barre Woods Harvard Forest LTER site, Petersham, Massachusetts, United States - Inc-BW-C-19-O ...
GCGTTGGCAGATTCTGGCCCACAGCGGCCACATTTTAACACGCCGTTAATCGGCCTTAACCCTAGTTTATCGGCGGGTTCGGAACCTGCTCAGTGCTATTGACGGGGTTATACGCACTGAGGGGATTTTGCTACACCCCCCTCCTCCCACCACAGAACTGGTTTTGACGTTGACTCTGGCCGGGGCCCGCCCGCGCGCGAGAAGGACTTAGAGGGGCGCGCAGCATTGCGAGGGGAATGATGGGAAACTCAGGACTTCCGCTGCCGATCTTGTTCCGGGAGCCTTCATCAGTTGGATCATCGCCATGGCAGCCTTTAGGTTGGGTAGATAACAATCGTGCAACAATACAACAGCAATGAAGAAAACGGTCCTATATGAAGAAGCGCTCGTCACTTATTTGGACATCCTAGGTTTCCGGGAATTAGTGCAGACGGAGAGCGCCGGGCGGATTTCTAGAACAATTCGTCTCGTTCGAGACGCTCTGAAACCGAGTCATGATCGCGCCAAACTATATGAAATGACTTACCAAAGCTTCTCGGATCTGACCGTTGTCTCAATTCCGGTGCTCACATCCGCAAATCTCTATTTCCGACCTGGCGCTCTAAGGCAACAGATCGTACGTGTTGCCAATGCACAAGTGGATTTGTTGCAGGAAGGAATTGTCGTCAGGGGGGCAATTACGTTCGGTTCCATCGTGCGGAGTTACGGGCAGCTCTTTGGCCCGGCTCTCATAAAAGCGTATGACTTGGAAAGCAAAGTTGCAATATATCCACGAGTGATAATCGATGACATAGTTTTTCGCGAACTAAAGAGGAATCCAGCCTTGACTATGAGCGGAGGTGAGGACGAAGAGCGGGAGATCATGCGTCTAGTGATCGAAGATCGAGATCACCATCGGTTCATCGATTACCTCTCGGTGTTTTACCGCCGATCCGACTCTCGCCCATTTCGAAGGTTCTTGAAGGATCACAAGCAACTGATCGACAAAGGGCTGGAAGAGTTTTCTGAAAATGAGAGCGTGGTCGAGAAATATCGCTGGATGGCTGCTTATCATAACCGCAAGATTAAGGAGTTGCGGGTGCGAAAGGCCACTTTCATTTCGGTTTAACAGACGAGGAAGCTACGGCCCGTCGTATTCCTTCTCACATTCGTGTAGGGTCACTGCTGATCCCCTGACATTTGAGAATCTGGCGGCGTGATTGCGACTAACGTGTGACTCTGGTCAAGCGTGATCTCATCGTCCAGGTAACGGTTTAGATTTTCTTCAGATAATGAAATATCTTCCGAATCAGGGTCCTCTTTCTTCTCGATTTCTAAAACCTTCAGATACAGATTCCCGAAGTCCTTCCATAGGGATTTGGATTTTGCTTGGCTCCTGGAGATGTGGGGAAGTCCTGCCGTCCAGTACACATTGATCCAATGAAAGAAAAGGCTATGAACAACCTCCACATCAAGGGCTTTACGACGAGTCAACAGGCCAACTATTTCGAAGAAGTCGAAAGCATCCTCCGCTTTGTCTTCGGCGATGTGACTTCTCAAGGCTCGGGCCGCCCTAGCGCGAATCTCCTTATACTCTTCTGAGGCGAATCTACTCTCTAGTCTCAGCGCCAAATCAGCAGTCAAACTCACTTTGAAGCTCTTGTTCTGTAGCCAAACAGCGAAAACAGCTACGACAGCAGCTACAAGCGCCGCAATTGCTTCCAGAGATTCCCAACTCATTGCTCACCCCCATCCTCTGAGCTTGAAGATGCAGAAAGCACCTTTGATCGCTTCTCGGCTTTGGCGGCCTTCACCTTTTTTCTTCTCTTCCTTCCACTGCTTTACACATCCGCCTGGGCGAAAGAACACCCTACAAGAAAGAAGAATGCTAAACAAGAATGAGGTGGGGTATGATTCTTCCGAGAGTGCCCATACCCCATTCATCCCCGTGCAAAGAGAGTCCAAAGTCGATTTCCAAGAAGTGAAGGCTACCTTCGTTCGTGACAATGCCGAAACTCCAGAGCGGAATGCTTGGCCTCTGCGTGCCTTAGAAATCGCAAATACTCAATTTGGTGATTGGGAGAGAGTGCTTCTGTTCCCAGATGACCTCGGGAACATTATGCTTCCCCGGCACGATCATGGCGTGAGTCTTGTGCCCCCCAGTGGATCGTCTGTTTCAGAGGCTCTGAAGAAACTGGATCGACTAGATCGTTCCAGCGAATGCTACCGACGCATCCAGACGTTCTCCGATCCTCGAACGTCCGCAGTTTTTCTAAGCGTTGCGCCTATAAACGATCCCCACTATCCAGACTACAAAGGATTGGTTGATCGAGGCTACAAGGGTCTGATGCATTTAGATGGTCTGCACCGACTGATTGCATGGCATCTCGAAAATAAACGAACAGTTCCCGCTTACATTGCCGGACTGTGACCGCCTGCCTCACTTCGACATTCGCTTCACGTAGGCTTTTCGGGTGCGTGCCTGCCGACCGTTGTAACCGTTGGTGCTCCGCTTCGCGTCGATTCTGCTTTCCGGGCCAATCGCTCTTGAAGCTCATCGGGTTCGATGTAGACGAAGCGCAGTAATTCCTTCGTGTATTCCATAGTTTCCGCGATGTTCTCATCGCGTACATCCAAAGCGCGCGACGGATGAGCAGCATCATGTCCATCCTCTTTGATCTCTTCTAACCACTTTTCAACAATGGACGGCAAGCGCTCCTGAGAACAAAGTTGCTGGATGCCAGCATGAAGTGGATGTTCTGGGCACTTTTTGTCAAGAATGACTCCGTACAAAATCCTGCGGCACATCATTGCAGCTGCCTTTGTGGCCCCCACATCAAAGGTCTTTTGTGCCTCTATCCAGTCCTTCGCGATCGGTTTGGGAATAGACTTGTGGGCCATTGGTGGGGGACCTGATGGATAGATGATGAGTGAATCTTCATGACGGTTCTGATCAACTTGGACTGCTGCATTCTTTGTTGTGACGACATATGTGCGTTTGCGACACTTCATAGAATTGCACTGCAGAACCACATAATAGGTAATTAACATGTTTGCTGACGTTTCTTGAGAAACAGCCGCTACCGAAAAGGTGCTAGGAGTGTCACAGTGTGGACAGTGCATGTAAACACTCTGAAGGCCATTCTGGTAAAAATACGCGCTCCAATGGTCCGGCAACGGCATCGCTCCCCCTGCGTTAGGAATCCCAAGGGTACCATCTAATCTCGCGGAATGCACCGGCTCGCCTTCCGCTATTTAACGATGATGTGAGCTTCACGGTTCACTATGTCGCTGTGATTCGCACTCTTCCAGCACCTTCATGGACTCTGCAAATTTGATTGCACGCACGGGTTTTCGCTCGCAGATTTTCTCCAACGTGTGCTGGTTAATTCCCCTGCGCATAAACTCCCGCTTGGGAACCTCTTCGATTCGCGCGAGTTGTTCATCGGTTGCAACTGCGGTTCCCTTTCGCTTATATTCAACTGCTTTGAAATCCAGCAGGCTCAGATCCTCGCCCTCTTCCCAGTGCTTGTCAGACTCTTTGCCGATGTAGATCGGCGGCCAATTTGCGACGACATGCGCCCGTTGCAACAGTCCGCGGGTGTCGAATTCGCACGGTTGTCCGTCTGGGCCGAGGCTCTTCGCTTCTGGGTGGTTCTGGTACGAGTCCAGGAGCATGAAGAAATTCTTGACGACAGCCCTGCGACCGTCGTATTCGTCGCTGAGTTCATAGACGGGGGATTGTGGATTGTGGATGTCGATGCACTTCGAATGCATCCACTGGTCGCGTTCGGATGAGAATGGCGTTATCAGCGTGAATTTGCTCGGATCAACACCCTGGGGGTGTCCGAAGCGCGCGATTTGCGGAAGCATCATGAAATTGTTCGGACGCGTTAGCGGTCCTTTGGTGAGGTTCTTCAACGCGTGATGTGGGGTGCTGAGCGTGAGCTTCATCATCACCGGCAGATCGAACCATGCTGGTTTTTTGCGCTTCAGTCCCAAAACGCCGCGCACGATCCAGTCCCACGCTTCGAATATCCACGCTGGAGCGTCACGCTTCCAGCCTTCCGGCGAATCTTTCGGCGGATAAAAGTAGCCAAGGCCATGAGCTTTCGGTTCCACAATGTCGACCTTATTGCGGGTCTTCGTGTACAGCGCATATCTCTTCGCGGCAATGCTGTATCCGTAAAGCTGCTGTCGCCGTTTGTTGGAGTCCCAGTTCAATTTGTGAATCTTCAGAATTGATCCATCCAGGTGGTACGGATTGAGCGAAGTGAATCTATCAACGATGCGTTGCACTTCAGCCCTAGATAGCGCGGTGATCGGCTTTGCGCCATTCGGCATCGGAATTCGCCGTCTGCGCGCTGTCGAAACGATTGCCGCGCTGTCCGTATCGCAGAAGAGGAATGTTCCCCCAGCATCCGTTATGCACTTTTCGAGCATTCCTAAGAGTAAGCGACCACCGGACGTGATCAGAGAACCAATGTGCGGCGCAAACCACTTCCCTGGTCCTTCCACCACGTCTGAAGTTGTCTCAAATGATTCTTCGCCTGAAAACACTTTCAGCTTGGCCGCGTCAGCTTCGTTCGGGTTCAACTCCACAAACAGACCATACGATCCGCTGTTGGCAAGAATCTTGAGCCAATAGTGGAGCGCTGGGTTCGATTCGTGCGCCGCTCGCTGTTCGATGACGTGCCTAAAGAAGCTGTTCTTGTTCGCATCCACTTTAACCATGCCGCGCAAGGACGTTGAAGTTAACCCCTGCTGTTTGCCGTGCGGCTTCACGCGAATCGCCTTTTCGATACGCGGTACTCTTCCGGTTAAGAGAATCGACGCAATGATGTCCGGACCTGCAAACCAGATTGGTTCTTTGCTTGTGAGGTAATTGATTCCGATGTTCTGAGTTGTGCCGTTGTAGACGGTGCGCACGGGGAGAATGTCGTTGTCCGGTAGAACGAGGGCGAAGAATTTGAATTGTGGCCACAACTGGCGATCAAAACATCGTTCGAGCGTGATCTGCGAAAGCAATTGGCGCACTGCCTTTGTGGCGTCAGGGAAGGTTACGTTCCTTGCTGTCAGAACACTCCAATTGTCCAGGAGTTCGTTCACGGTCGGATACTGCGACATGAAATCCACAAGGCAGACTGGCACCTCCCAACTGCGAATGCGGCACTCCGCGCGCCCGCCGAAGTAGCTTTGCATGAAAACGGCGTACTCCGCATCGGCATCTTTGACCTTTTCGCTTGGATGCGAGACGTGCAGTTCTTCGAGATAGCTTTTAGCTACGCTGGCGGGGCTAAACATTCGGTCGGGACCGGGTGCGATAGGATGCAGGTCAAATTCCTGTTTGGCCGCATTTAGCAAACCGACTGTGGTCCGTACATCCTGTCTGCAATATTCGATTTCTTCCCGATTTACACCTCCGCTCGGCTTGTGATCGAGTTTGCCTGGGATACCGAATTCCGCGCATCCTGCCCTTAACGAAAACGATTTGTTTCGAAGTGCCCACAGCAGAGTGCGCACATCCAGAAACCTGGCAGTGGGCCAAAGCTTAACTTTGTCATTCTCGTCTTTTCGCTCCGACATCGGCGCGCGGGTCGAATGAATGATTGCAGTCTTGCTATTCAGAGCCTTAATTACAATGCGTGGAAAGAACTTGTTTGCTCTGATCTCGCGAGTTTTGGGATTCCGCCATTGCGACAATATCAATGACCATCCGCCGTTTTTTGCATTTTCCCAATCAAGGGTGAGTCTGCTCAAATCGAACCCGGCATTGAAACAAACGATGAGTGCCTTTGCCTGAATCGCAATCCCGACGACCTCTTCAATAAACTTTGAACGAGAGTAAAGGTGCAATCGGTCACAACCATCGTCAGCCGTTTCCGGTTTTTCGATTCTTGCAAACTTGCGAAGTAAGCGCAGTTCCTTCGCTTTGAGTTGTTCGTCGTGAAAGATTCCCTCTTCAAGGGGGACGTAAACGCCATTCCGCAACTCGCAGAAACGCCAAAATCCGAACGTCAGGCTTTGATCCGCTGTGAGCCGCGATTCGCAGTCGAGCACAAGCGCGTTATGCGGCCACTTTCCTTCATCGTTCTGGCACATATTCGTCTTTTTCTCGTGCTTCTTTTCGTTTTGTTGTACGACCGTGTGTGCGCGAACATAGATGTCCCGAGCGCCGTCTATGCTTTCATGATTCATGGTTCGACCTCCGAATTGTGGTCTAGTAAACTCGCCCATCGCTCCATTGCGTCCGCTCTCGTGCGGTCGTAAACGGCAGCCGTCCGGAGAGCTAATGCCACCCTCTTGACTGGGTCGGGTTCATATTCCAAAGAGATTCCTGCTTTCAGGATTTGTTCGTGTATCGCACGATGATGCATTTCGCAAATTTCTGCGGTGAGTTCAGCATCGTGGTTTCTGCCCGCCGTGTGATGCGACTGAATACACAATGGGCATGGTGGCACCGCAATACCTCTGTTCTCGCGTTCGCGTTGCCTGGCCTTGCGTCGCGCCGTTTGAATTGGCCGCTGATCTCTCACGCCGCACCACCGTTGAACGCGCGGTACAGTGAAAACTCGGATAGTGCTGGTTCAATGGCAACAATTGTTCGACCAGCAGTGACAAGTTTGACTCCGGCAATTTTCTTTCCGTGCCACGGTGCAAGCGCGTTGCGATTGCCGCGCAAGTAACGCCCTAAATCGCGAAGGTATCGGCTGAGCGCTTGGCGATCTTTTGATGACCGCGTATTGACAGGGATGGAATTGCCATGAATGTCAGGAATGTAGAGCGTGGCCGTATTGCGATCATTCTTCGTTACACGAAACTTGCCATGTGATTGTTTCAGTGCAGACGGGAAGTGCCTCTTGACTGTGTCACGTTTAACACCTTCCAACTTGGCAGCGTGAGTTAGCGACAGCTTCGGATCGCGGCGCATCGCAGCGAGGACGTGCAGAGAACGGTCGTACGCAGACTGGCTCCGCTGCGAAAGCTTGGCGCTCGACAGCTTGCGACGACGCCTCCGCTTGGCCTGTCCTTCCGTTTTGCGCGCGTGTTGTTTGTCTCGCTTAGCCATTCTCGGCTTCCGTCCCGGAACTGGTATTTCAGGACTATGAAGCCGAGTTTCTACGCATAGGAAAGTCGTAACAAGTCCCCACGGCTTTTTGGCAATGGTGGACAAATAGGGAGTGACGTGGTTTCTGGTACTCTATGGACAAAATCTGCTTGGAGGAGTTTTTGTCCTTTGCTGCCAAGTACTCAACAACGAGTACAAGAGGCGTTCAATCGCATGTGGAACGAACTCGCGCGATTTATAGGGCGGGAGTCACTAACGCATTCTGAAGGGGTGCAGTTGTTTCGGGATCGGCTTAAGAACCTTGGAATTTCCCCAGCTTTTTTCAAAGAAACAGTTGCCGTCGATGTGCTCTATCCTTATTTTCCCAACCTAACGAACTTTGAGGAGCAACTGGCCCTCATTGACACAGAAGAGAAGTTCAAGGCCTTCCTGCTCGCGCAACCTGAACCTTCACCGGAGCGAGTCGAGAAAGATCTAAAGTGGCTTAAGGAACGTCTTCCGCTACTGCGCGAGTTAATGATCGCCCGATCCAGGAAACTTCCCCACGATCCCGGCGGTGCTCCCAAAAAGCTCTCGACAATTGAAGAACAGCAAAAAGTCAGAGAAGAAATCAAGAATCTGAGAGGCCCAGGAACCAAGCTCGTTGATATTTATGCGCGAATCGCGCGACGACACGACGTGAGTGCCAGCAAGATAAAGCAAATCTGGCTCGACCGCCCAAAATAGCGCTCCGACCTTCGCAGGTAGTCAACTACAATAAACAGAGCAACTTAACGGACTTGCCGACTGTTATCAGCAGCCGACAAGCCCTAACCACCAAGGGAGGTATGACTCCAATGGCAGCTTCAGGCACCCTACCGCACTCGCACGCCATCCGCAAATCTGGCGTCATCGTTTTGAATGGCTACGGCATCCGTGTCCAGGTAAACGCTGGTCATTTGCTCCTGCACGATGGAATAGCCGATGAGCGCCGAACAATCCGTCTGCCCCGTGTGAATCATGGTCTAAAGAGGCTGGTGATGATCGGGAGCGACGGCTTCATCACGCTTGAAGCCCTGCGCTGGCTTGCGGATCAAGGTGCAGCGTTCGTCATGCTTGACCGCAGAGGTAAGGTGCTCACGGTCACTGGCCCGGTTGCTCCATCGGATTCCAAACTCCGCAGGGCGCAATCACTCTCCCTCGTCAATGGCACGGCGCTCAAGATTTCCAAGGAACTCATTTCCGAGAAGGTAACCGGACAGGAACTACTCGTTCGCGACATGCTGCACGATCCTGCGACAGCAGATGCGATTGCTCGATTCAGAGCCGTGATACCGAGCGCCGAGAGCATCGACCGCGTAAGACTAATTGAAGCCCAGGCAGCGAAGCTGTATTGGCAGGCTTGGGCCGATCTTCCGATTCACTGGCCACGTAAAGACGAGCGCTTCGTGCCCGAGCATTGGAGACGCTTCACCTCCCGCATCTCATCCTTGACCCACAGCCCGCGCCTGGCATCCAGCCCGCCGAATGCCCTGCTCAATCTCCTGTACGGCATCTTGGAAAGCGAAGCCCGCCTTTCTGCAGTCGCTATGGGCATGGACCCGGCGATTGGCTTTCTTCACGTGGATACGCCCAACAGGGATTCCCTTGCTTGCGACATCATGGAACCCATACGCCCGAAGTGTGATGCCTTCGTTCTTCATTGGCTTCAAAGTGAGCCTCTTCGCCGCTGCGACTTCTGGGAAGACCGGAACGGGAACTGCCGCCTTGCCTCATCGTTGGCAGTCAAGCTCTGCGAAACTTCGGACACGTGGCGCAGACTGATGGCTCCGGTTGCAGAACATGTCGCGCAAGAAACGTGGTCCTCGATTTCCAGACCTACATCAAGTCTTGCTCAACGTGGATTGGCGACACGCCTTACGCAGCGCACCAAGCGCGCGGTTAAGGGAACTGACATTCCGTCAGTCAATGCTCTGAAACCTGAGACGATCTGCCGTGGCTGCGGCGCTGCGACGCTGAGAGGAAAGCACTGTCCGAAGTGTGGCCGCGAAGTATCCAGGGATAAACTAATCGAACTCGCGAAGGCTGGCCGCGTGGCCGCGCGCAGTCCAGAATCCCGGAAGAAGCATTCCGAGACCCAGCGGCGACACGAAGCGGCAAAGCGGGCTTGGCGTTCCTCTTCCCAACCAGCTTGGCTCAATGAGGATTCATACCGCAAAATGATCCAACCTAGGCTGTCCTCAATTACGATCTCCAGGCTGGCTTCGACTCTCGGAGTCTCCGAACCCTACGCCGCTTACGTCCGCGCTGGCCGCTACCAACCACATCCGAGGCACTGGCAAGCGCTGGCGGAACTGGTTGGTGTTAAGACCTCATGACCGTAACATATAATGTGCTTTTTCTGGGGCATCTCAGCCGGAATAACCTTCAGAACTCTTGAGGGGAAGGAGAATTGTGAAGTGGATCACTGCTCAAGACTTAGAACGGTGGGCGGGCACAATCACGTCGCGAAGTGACATTTCGCAACTCGTTTCCGACTTAATCCGAGCGTCCGCATCGGACATCAGTTCAATTAGGTTCCTCACTGGCGATTCCTCTCAAATGCGAGGCTGGGACGGCCATCTGATTTCGTCGGGAGCGCCACCATACGTTCCGGAAAAAGAGTCTGGGTGGGAGTTCGGGACCAGCGAAGATGCAGAGACCAAAGCTAACAAGGACTACGATGCTCGCCTTGCAAAACCCGAACCGATTGACAAGTCCACGGCCACGTTCGTTTTCGTGACTCCACGAATATGGAAGGAAGGCGACGCGTGGGCGAAAACAAAGCGGACCGAGCAGAAGTGGAATGACGTTAAAGTGTTGGATGGCATCGCTTTGGAGGACTGGCTTTACCTCTGTCCGGCAGTTGCGCTGCGCTTAGCGCGAGACCTGTGGTTGATGCCGCCAACCGGAGTCCACTGCACCGACCAACTCTGGGACGAATATGCGAAGCAGTTCAAGCCGGATTTAACGGAAGATGTCTTGTTGGCTGATCGGACCAGCCAAATGAACACCCTTCTCAGTCAGATGAGGAATGGCCCGACGATTCAAGTATGGCAAGGCGATTCTACTGATGAAGTTCTCGCTTTTGCAGTGGCTGCGATCCGAAAAGCGGAACCTGACGTGCGACGTTTTATTGAAGACCGTACTTTGATCATCGACACTTCGGAAGGTGCGCGGCAGCTTGAGCATCTTAAGAATCTGATCCTGCTTCTGCGGCCTGATGCGAACGGCCTCGCTGGAACACTAGCTGGACACAACTTGGCTATCGTTCCAGTTGGCCGAGACAATCCATCGGGAAATGCAATTCTTCTGGAGCAGCAAAGTCTTCAGGGCCTCACAATCGCGATCCAGACGATGGGCTTGGCGGAGGCGGATGCAAGGAATTTAGCTTTGAGATGCGGGCGTAGTGTGACGATTCTTGCCAGACAGATTCCAAGCGCCGTAGCACAACTGCCGCATTGGGCGGGAAATCGTGACCTTATCCCCGCTGTGTTGGCCGGAAGTTGGACCGCCAAGTCGGATCATGACCAGCGTGCTTTAGCAGCACTCGCAGGTGTCAGCGAGTATTCCGAATATGAAGCGCGACTCCTCCCTTATCTTCGAACACAAGATTCACCGCTCATCAAAGAAGGTGATGTCTGGCAAGTGCGTGCTCCAATCGACGCTTTCAAATATCTCGGTCACCTAGTCGGTCGAAAAGATTTCGAGAGGCTTCGCACCGTGGCGACAACCGTCTTTAGCGAGACAGACCCGCGCCTTGATCTTCCAGAAGACGAGCGGCGCTATGCTGAAATCTATGGCAAGAATCTGCAACACTCCAGTTGGCTGCGAGATGGCCTCGCAAAGACGTTGCGCATAGTCGCGATCCTACACGGACCGCTCGGTGTGACCAACACTGGATTCGATCCCGATTCTTTTGTGAACAAGTTGATCTCAGACTTGCCCGGTTTGGCGACCGATTACCGCCGGATCGCAAGCCTTTCTGGAGAATTGCCGATTCTGATGGAGGCGGCACCACGCCCTTTGGTGGCGGCCCTCGGGCAGATGCTCGGGGGCGACGGTAAGGCCCTTATCCCAATTTTCCAAGACAAAGACCCCTTTCTTTCACGCAGTCCCCACACTGGCCTGTTGTTCGCGCTGGAAGCTTTGGCGTGGGACCCACAATATTTGTCGGATTCAGCATTAACGCTCGCCAAGCTTGCTCGAATTGATCCTGGAGGAAAGTTGACTAACCGCCCGTTAAATAGCATGCGCGAGATTTTCTTGCCATGGCATCCCGGCACGAACGCCACGTTGGTCCAGCGCATGGCGGTTCTAGATCAAATCATTGCGGAGGAACCGGAGGTAGGCTGGAAGTTGCTGATAGAACTTCTTCCCGGCCTACATGAAGTTGCTTTCCCGACCGCGAAACCGCGGTATCTGGAAGCCGGAGCATGGGAGCGCGAAAACCTTACATACGGCCTTGCGGCAGAAGGACGGCGCGGAATCGTCGAACGCGCGATCTCCTTAGCAGGTGAGAATCCTGAACGATGGGTCCAACTGATCAGGGAAATGTCGCAATTTGAGGGAGCGCAGAGAGTTCGCGCCGCTGACCTTCTGGAGCGCCTTGTTCCACAAATGGATAGTGAGAAGCGGATGGTCATTTGGACAGCGTTGAGAAGCTTCGTCGCCCACCAAAAGGCTTTTCCAACCGCTGAGTGGGTGATGAAAGCTACAGACCTGGAACCGTTTGAGCGACTATTGGCTTCCTTTGAACCTTCCGATCCCATTGCACGGATCGTCTGGCTTTTCAATGAATGGAATCCCGCTATTCCCGAAGAGGCAAAATGGCCTTATGACCTACCAGAAAAAAATCGCGAAAACACAATTCGCGACCTTCTCAAAACTGGGGGAGTAGGTTTGCTGTTTGAGCTTGCCAACAAGGCTACGCTGCCAGAACTTGTGGGAATCGCTTGCGGAGCAGTACTCAGCACGGTCCAAGAGTTTTCGTCACTAGTGGATATGGCGATGGATAAGACGGACGGCCTAGCCGTATTTGCGAGTGTGTTAAGCGCTGAAGCTGAGCGACAGATGGGCGAAGCTTGGCGCGACCAGATTACTTTGTGGAAGGTAGAACGCTCTTGGACAGATTGGCAATTTGCAAATCTACTCCTCAACTGGCAGGACAAGCGTACTACCTGGGACTTTGTTGCTTCATTAGGAGACAAGGTCAACCGAATCTATTGGGAGCGCAAGAGACCCTGGGCCCCTCGGGGACTGAGTGCAGAGGATGCAGAAATGGCCGCGAATAGTTATATCGGTGTAGGTCGTGCGGCTGCCGCCATCAACGCGTTTGCCTTGAATGTTGGCAATCTGTCGAGTGAGACTCTGTTGAAGATGTTGGACTCCGCAATAGGGGAGTTGAACGCTTCTCATCAACAGATCAACAGTAATTTCGTTTTCGAAATTGAGCAAATTCTGGAAGCACTTCAGCGGCGCAGCGATGTGCCTATTACTGAGATCGCTAGGCGTGAGTACGCCTATCTTCCTCTGTTCGGATACCGCGACCGACAGTTGACGCTGCATCGCGTGATGGCAGAAGACCCGATATTCTACGCATCCTTGATACACGACGCTTTCAAGCCTCACAACCAAGAAGTTCCAGAACCAACAGACGCGCAGAAGGCCAAGGCACGAGCAGCCTACCGTCTCCTGAGTGAGTTCACGGCCATACCTGGAGCGAACAATGGCCAGATCGACGAAGATGTTTTGTTCGCGTGGGTGGATGCGGTGCGCTCCATAGCAAAGAAAGACGACCGACCAGAGATCGCGGATGAGTTTATAGGACACATGTTGGCTTACGCCGCGCCTGATCCAGACGGGGCGTGGCCACATAGAATCGTCCGCGATTTAATTGAGAAGGTCTCGTCATCTCACTTGGAGACTGGCATCGATACCGAGCGTTTCAATATGGCTGGAAGACCCCACGCCCGTGCTCTCTACGGTGGAGGCAGTCGGGAACGTGGCGTAGCAGAAGAGTTTCGCGATTGGTCGAAGAAGACTCGGGCGTGGCAGCGTACCAGCGCGATGCTCGAAAGGATTGCCCAATCCTGGGATCGTTTTGCAGCGATGCAGGACGAGCGTGCGAAGCAGGACCGGATGCGTGATGAAGCGTAGCGTGGCGCTCTGCCGCATCGCTTCCTACATTAGAAGTGAGTATTTCTTGTCTTTCCATTGCTCCCACTCGTCCCAAGCCTTGGTAATGCAACTATGCAACAAGCAATCGGGGCAAGGTCAGTTGCTTCGACACCCGCCACTCAGTAGAGTTTCGCCCATCGTGTCGGGTACTACGCTCTCCCATTTTCCGCCCTCGCGGCTTTCCGTTACATTCCCCGACGCATCGTAATTTGAAAACGCCACGGTGCGAATCTGCCGCGCGCCACAGTTCAACTCGTACTCTTGCACGGAGTAAGGGCCAGCCACATAGTTCGAGCCTCGGGCCTGCTTGATCCATAGCCTAACGGAATCAGTCCGGCTATCATCGAAGGTCTTCGCGTCGATATAAACGTGCGAATTATGCCACGAGGTGATCTCACGCCAGCGGTCAATTGTACTGGCATAGCTCGGAAATCCATCCACAGCACGCCGATAATCCAACGTTGCATTGTGCCAATCACCAGCCTTGAGATAGGCGTCTGAGCGTTTCACATATAGATCGGGAATCACCGTAGAATCCCAATCCTTATTGCCATGCAGGAATCCCATTGAGAAATCTTCGTATTTCATATTGGGATAAAAGGTCTGATTGAGCTTCCGCGCGATCGCTTCATCGGACGCCGTCTTGTACTCCGGATAAAGAGCCCGAAACTTTTGACATTGCTGAGCATCACGACCCCGCCGATCTGCAGGGAAATCGCAGTCGACAAGTCATCAATAGCCAAGCCCCATTGCCGGGTTTTCATATACGCATCGGCGCGGTTCTCATAGCTACTGGAATGGTTTAACTCTCGCTTCATGTTTGCGATCGCTTTGTCAAAATATGAAATTGCGGCATAGTTATTGCCAAGCTGCATTTTTGCCAAGGCGCAATCGTTGTAGGCTCCGGCGTCCCTGGGATTAAGAGCCACAATCTTTTCGTAATCTCCGATAGCTTCCGGAAACTCATTTAACTCGAAATACGCTTCCGCCCGATCACCCAATGCTGGGAGAAGATTCGGATCGAGCGTGAGAGCTAACCGCAGCTCTCGGAGTCGGGACCCGTTGAATGTATCCCGCTCCGTGCCCTGAAGGCCCAATACTGCGATCGGTCGATTTTGTATGTGGGCGATGAAGAAATGAGGCAGCGCCGAACGGGTATCCATCTCGCCCGCTCTCCGAAGGTTCTCAATCGCGGGCTGGAGCGAGTTCTGATCCCACATTACGAAAAATCCGTAGTAAAGTCCTCGGAACAGATACGCACGGTAATCGTTCGGAAATCTTTGCACCAGAGCGTCCATGTCGGACAAAGTCCACGTGCACGCCGAGGCGCTTCTTTCTGGAGAGGTAGCTCCACTGTTGACGAACTGCACAGCGTCCGCAAGCTTTGTATTGATGGCCTTGTCGAGGTCTTCCATTGCAGCTGAGTCATCGCCGTTGGTGTGCTCGATTTTCGCCCGCATCGAAATCATTGAGTTCAGCGAGTCGTTGCCTGTCGCAGAGTTGCTTATATATTTGAGCGCATAGTTTACGTCGGAGAGAATTGCCGCTCGGTCGTTGCCCTCGCAGAGCAAGCTCAACCGCATCGCGTATGCGTCCGAATAATCCGGGTACTTCGCGATAATCCGGTCGACGGCTAGTCGTCGGGCGTTTGGTTCGGTCTTGCTGTCGACTCGCTGCATTGCGTCGTACAGCATACCCATCTGTGGAGTTACTACCGGAGCAGGAAACGGCAAGACGCGCATTTCTGGCGGTTCCGCGATACCCGGTATAAGGATGGGAACGATCGGTGTAGTCTTCGGTTCAGCAACTGCCGGTTGGTTGTGGAAGGATGGCGCGCGGTACGCCAACATCACCATCATCCCCACCAACAGAATAGCGCCGATCACGACGAGAGTTCTCTGAGGCCTGATGCGCATATTCGGGGCAGATTATATACCGCTCTATCGCTCCAGCTCGTGCGTCGCCGCATACCCACCGGGGAGGGGGTGTAGCAAAATCCCCTCAGTGCGTATAACCCCTCAGTGCTATTGACTGTAAAGGCCTTCACCCCTAACATGCCATGCAACGCGCGCCCTTGTTCCTACTCTTGTCTCTAATTATGACTGGCCAGCTTGTCGGGCATTACCGGGTCCTCGAAAAGATCGGTGCCGGAGGGATGGGCGAAGTCTTTCGCGCGCGCGACGAAAGGCTGGGGCGCGATGTTGCGCTCAAGTTGATCCGGCCCACTTCGAGCGATAATCCAGACCATCTGCGGCGCTTCGAGCAGGAAGCGCGCGCCGCTGCCGCGCTGAATCATCCCAACATTCTCGCCATCTATGACGTCGGATTTGAGGGCACGGTGCCTTACATCGTCTCAGAACTGCTGCAGGGCCGGAACCTGCGGCAGCGTCTGTGCGAGGGCACCATTCCCATGCGGGATGCCGCAGACTACGCTCTACAGATGGCCCAGGGCCTGACCGCCGCGCATGAGCGGCTGATTGTTCATCGTGACCTGAAGCCGGAAAATCTGTTTCTAACGAACGACGGGCGTGTCAAGATTCTGGACTTCGGCGTAGCCAAGCTGCAGGCACCGGCGGATGACAATCGCGCCATCGAAAGCCTGACCACGGTGACCAAACACGGAAGCATGATTGGCACGGTCGCTTACATGTCTCCCGAGCAACTGCGCGGCAAGCCGGTCGACCACCGCAGCGACATCTTCAGTTTCGGCGCCATCCTCTACGAGATCATGTCGGGCAGCCGCGCGTTCCGTGGCGAAACGGAAGTCGACACCATGACCGCCGTGCTGCGCGAAGAACCAGCGAGCGCGCATCTGGACGACGCTGCGATTCCAGCTGGATATCAGGACATTATCCGACATTGTCTAGAGAAAGAACCGGAGAACCGCTTCCAGTCCGCCAAGGATTTAGTCTTTGCGTTGCAAACGCTCTTAGGATCGTCGCCAGTCAGAGCGCTTCCCTCGCCTCGGCCGAAGACTCGTACGACTTCTGCGCTGCCGTGGGCATTGGCAGCAGTTCTGGCCATTGCAACTACGCTTCTGGCGCTTCCGCAATTGCATCCTCGAGTCAAGCCCCCCGAGTACAAACGTCTGACGTCCGAGGCTGGTACGGCCTTCGCTGCACGCTTCGCCCACAACGGTCAGTCCATCGTCTACAGCGCGGCATGGAACGGCAAGCCGGTGCAGCTGTTTACAACAGTCGGTAACTCCATGCTCACCCAGGCGCTGAACTTGAGCGATGCCAACTTGCTGGCCATTTCTCCCACTGACGAGCTGGCGGTCGTGCTGGGCGGCGTCCACAATGGCCAACTCGAAACCGTCGGCGGAATGCTGGCGCGAGCTCCTTTGGCGGGAGGATCTCCCAAGGAGTTGCAGGCCGACGTGCGCTGGGCAGACTGGAACTCCGGGGGCGAGCTCGCCGTTGTGCACGACGTCGATGGCCAGAGTCGCCTCGAATATCCCATTGGCAAGGTTCTCTATCAGAGCACTGGGCGCATCAGCAACATTCGTTTCTCTCCCCGTGGCGACGAGATCGCGTTCATGAATCATCCGACGCTCTGGGAGAATGACGGAGCGGTCCTAGTAGTAGATCTGGCAGGCAACGTTCAGACTCTCACCCAGAAATGGGAGTCCGAACAGGGTCTTGCCTGGCGCCCCGACGGGAAAGAAATCTGGTTCACTGCAATCGACAAAGGCACCAACCTGAATTTGATGGCCGTGACCCTAGCGGGCAAGGTGAGAACTTTGCTGGACTTGCCCATGGGCATTACTCTGCAGGACATTTCTCCGGATGGCCACGTCTTGATCGCTTTGAACACGAAGCGCCTGGCCATGGCGCTCGCAACTCTCGGCAAGAGCCAGGATGTGGAACTCTCGTGGCACGACTGGAATGTCGCCAAAGACGTTTCACCCGACGGCCAGTTTGTGTTGTTTGAGGATGCCAGCGAAGCCGCAGGCCCCAGCTACGCAGTCGCAAAGCGCAAGCTGGATGGCACACTGCCGGTTCGGCTTGGCGACGGCTCCGCGGGCGGCCTTTCGCCGGATGGCAAGTGGACGGTTTCGGTTTCAAACAGCGAACCGCAGCGCATGACCGTGCTGCCCATCGGTCCCGGCCAACCCCGCCCCGTCGATATCAGCGGGGTTGAACACATTCAGACCGGATGGGCCCGTTTCCTAGACGGGCATAGGCTCATCGTGAACGCCAACGAGAAGGGCCACACTGCGAACCGGTGCTATGTGCTGGACATTTCCGGCGGAAAACCCAAAGCAGTAACTCCTGAAGGAACCCCATGCGGTCCGTCGTCGCCCGACGGCCGCTTCGTGGTTGGCGTCGGACCGAAGTCGGCAGTCGCAATCTACCCCATAGAGAGCGGTTCACCGCGATCCGTTCCAGGACTGGAAGCGGGATTCGTCCCCGTGCAATGGTCGAGCAACTCGTCCTTCCTGTACGGGTATGTTTCCGGCGAACTTCCCAGCAAGGTTTATAGGGTTGAGATCAGTACGGGAAAACAAACCGTGGTGCAGGAACTGAGGCCAGAAGCGCCAGCGGGTGTGGTTACGGTATCTCCGGTGATCGCAAGCCGCGATGGCACTCACTTCCTCTACAGCTACAATCAGACCCTGTCTGTTCTGTACCTCGTCTCCGGACTGCAGTAAAGCCTTCCGCGGTTGAGTCGAGCATCTTCAGCCCAACGGGCCCGAAAAATCTGCCGCGACATAGTGGAAGAAAATTGAAGTCGAAGTCTGGCTGTCGCCGAGCGCGTCGCGATAGTGGGGCAATCGAGTTCCGCGATAAGCCAGGCCGTCACCCAAAGCTTGGTAGACCGTCACCGTGCCCGTCGGAGTGTCCAGGCGAATCGGCCATGGCGTTTCTAGCGCCGGTTCGGGAGAAAAATCCACGCACAGCGTCACGCTGAACTCACATTGCTCCCGATCGGTGTGTTTCTTCAGCCGCGCTCCATTCAGATACGAAGCCATGTAGACGTAGGACGGCTTGAGAGGTTCGCCGGCCACTGCGCTCAGAGTTGCGGCAATGTCTCGATGGAAGAAGCGCGCCACGGGTTCGTTGTAGGCAACATAGCGGCGAGGACTCTGGCGATCGCCCAACTCGATCGCGCCGCTGCGAATCAAGTAGCGATAATAGCGGCGCAGGCCGGCGACGTGAAACGGGTGAATCAGGTCGCCGAGCGGCGCATATCCTTTTTCGCGGAACATCGCAGATGCTTTCGCAATCCTCCCGTCGCGATTCCGGTCCGCGTGGGACTGAATCTCTGACCCGGTCAGCGGCCGCGAGGCCGCTTGCGCATCCTGACCGGGTCTGAGACCCAGTCCCACATAAGCCGGTCGATCGCCGGGGACCAGGATGCCGGCTGCCTCCAGCAACCGCCGAGCATCATTCGGTAACGATGAAGGCACTGGTTCATGCGGAGGGAGGCTTTGCGCCACAGCGGATAACTGCGGCCCCAGCCAGAACGGAAGCAGGTTTCCAGTTGCCGGGTTTCGCACCCACGCGATCGTTCCTTGCAGGGCGAATCCCGAGAACAATTCCTTGCACGAAGCCAATTCATCCGGCAACTGCCCCCCGGCGTTCAAGATGCACTCGGGATTCAGGTAAAGCGCCGATGGCTCACGGTCTCGAAGCTGCATCGACTTGAAAACACGTCGCGGCAGCAAGTGGAGAGGCAGTTCATCTAGCAAACAATAGAAAAGACCGGGAGGAAATGTCGCGGCATAGGTATGCCGCGACACTCCTCCGAGCCCGGTTCGAGCCCGCTGCGCCCCAGTGGGCGACGGCTCTTGCATCAGGGTCGTCATCCACTCCAGCCAGGCCGGGTTGTCTAGTGGCGAAGCCATCCGTTTAAGGTGAAGCGGCTGTCGGCGAAGCGCTGCGAGGCGCATTTCACCGGGGTGATCTCGTGCAGCAGTTCGCACGGGAAGAAAACGATCTGATTCTGCCGTGGAACGATCGTCTGGTAAGTATCGTCACTCACGTAAGTCTCATCTTTCAGATGCGAATCGTGGATCCGCAGCTCGCCCCCTTCGAACTGCCGCGGCTCGCGATGAAAGAAGTAGACAAACGTGAGATGGCGCGACCTCACTCGCTCGCTGCCGTTGTCACTGTGGAAGTGGAAGAAGTCTCCGTCGTTGCTGGCGGTCGCCTGGGCCTCCACTCCGGTGATGTCAAACTCCTTCATGCCCAGTTGAGCGAGAACCATGGGCAATACGGACTTGATGCGGTCGAGCATCACATCCTCGTGTTGAGCCAGGTCCATCAGAACGCGGGAGCGCCGGTGATCGTAGTTGATCACGCCGCTCTCCGCGTTCGGAGAAACCACGGAACTGGCGCTGAAGCCGGATTCGTGCTCTAGCGCGAAGCGCATAAGTTCTTCAAGTTCCTGGGGTGCAAGGAATTCGTCGAGAACCACACAACGCGCCGGCAAAACTGCTGGCCGATCGGCAACCGCCAGGCTGCTTTCCAATACCGTCGTGGTACGACCGTGACTCGGCGGTTCCGGTTCGCTACGAGGCGCGCGAACACCCGGCCCTGGCGAGGATGGCGATGGCGGTTGGTTCGATGGTGGTTCGGGCTCCCCCATCGGCCTACCCGGTGGCTGTGGCGCTTTGTGGGGCGCACGCACACCCGGCCCGGGCTGCACCGACGGAGGTTCCGGTTCTTTTTTCATTTGGGACCCTGCCATCGTTTGCAGCACTTCTCCCGGAGGGTCAGGCTCGAATGGAGGACGGGGCATTGGATCGAGACCCGTGCCACGACTGATCGTCGAGTCGTCTTGCGAAAGTTTGCTGCCCTCCAGAATGCGTTCAACAATGCTCCCGCCGAGCACCCCGAAGGCGCGTTGCGCGACGGTTTCACCGACGGCCGACGCAATCACCGCCCGCACCGCTTCCTGCGTTTCAAGATTCTGGCTGCCGGCCGCTTTGGCATGCTGCAGAAGAGTGGCCACCAGCGCGCGTTCCTGCGCGCTCAGAATCCGCTCGTCCCGCATCAACGTTTCTGAAAAGGAATCCAGGATCTGCTTCGGTGTCATGAGAGACACGCCTCCCCGCGTGTGCCTGCGAAACACAACTAGGTTTGGGAAACCGTACCACTGGGGAAGACGCCCCAAGATACACCGCACGCCTGTTGATAACCAAGAAAATTATTCCGGCGCTGGGTCACGAGGAAACGGTTCACTGGGAAGAGTTCGCGGGGAAAGTTCAAGGCGAAACATTGAAAGGAAAAAGTTGAAAGACCGAAACGACTATCGCGCAGCCATCGCTCCGACCAGCGACCGAAATATTTTCATGCCGTCCGTGCAACCTAGTTCCAGGTTCTGCCGAGCGCTCGGGATGAGGCATCATGCCCAGAACATTCCGCCCGGGACTGCAGACCCCGGCGATGTTCTCCAGCGACCCGTTCGGATTGGCTGACGCGGTGATCTCCCCGCCCGGCGAGGAATAGCGAAAGACCACACGATTGTCCCGACGCAGTTCTTGCAGCGTGTCAGGATCGCAGAAGTAGTTGCCCTCCATGTGCCCGATTGGGATGGTCAACACTTCCCCCTGCGCACAAGCATTGGTGAAGGGCGTCTCAACATTTTCCACACGCACTTGCACGGGTTTGCAAACGTATTTCAGGCCGACGTTGCGCATCAAGGCACCCGGCAGCAAACCCGATTCGCAAAGAATTTGAAAGCCGTTGCAGATCCCCAGCACCAGTCCACCGCCATCGGCAAACTTGCGTACTGACTCCATCACGGGCGAAAACTTGGCAATCGCCCCGGTGCGCAGATAATCGCCGAAGGCGAAGCCTCCGGGCACGATGATGGCGTCACAGTTCTCCAGGTCGTGCGATTCATGCCACAGAGCAGTAACCGGCTGATTGGCCACGCGCTGAATCGTCCAGAGGGCATCGTGATCGCAGTTCGAACCAGGAAAAGTGATAACGCCAAATTTCATGCGCGGCCTCGGTTTGCAGGGATTGTGCTTAGTCTAGCACGCGCGCCAATGAAGGGTTATTGCCGCGAAGAGCAACCCATTCGCTCATTCTCTTGCTTTGATTGCGATCTCCTTCAGCCGCCGCAAATCGAGTTTGCCCGTGCCCAGGTAGGGCAACGATTCCACATGCACGAACTGATCGGGTCGCGGCTTCCACAGCGCCGGCAGATCAGACTTGGCCAGCAGAGCCAGACACGGTTCCAACTTGCCTTCAGGCAAGGTATGCAACACGATCAGCCGCTCGCCCTTTTTCTCGTCAGGAATGGCGGTCACGGCAAACGTTTGTTCAGTCGAGCCGCTAAGCTCGTGCAACTTGTCTTCGACTTTGATGTGTGGCACCATCTCTCCGCCAATTTTGCTGAACCGGCTCATGCGGTCGGTGATGCGGACAAACCCGTCTTCATCCACGGCGGCAATGTCGCCCGTGTTGTACCACCCGTCGCGCAAGACCTCGGCCGTCTTTTCCGGATGATTTAAATATCCCTGCATCACGTTGGGGCCGCGCACCAGCAGCAATCCAGTTTCACCCAGCGGAAGCGGCTCAAACGTCTCAGGATTCACGATCCGCACGCTGATTCCCGGCAGCGGATGCCCAATGCTGGCCCGCTTTGCGCCCACCTGGCGGAACTGCGCCGCCCGAAAGTCGCGCGTGTTCACCGTCACCGCCGGGGCGCATTCGGTACAGCCATAGCCTTCGAGTGGACGAACGCCGAAGCGGTCTTCAAACGCGATCGACGTGCGCTCGGGAAGCTTCTCCGCGCCCGCCATCACGTACTGCAAGCTGCCAAAATCTTCCGGCTCGCAGCGCCGGATGTACGCCTGCAAAAACGTCGGCGTCGCTAACAGGAACGTGACGCCATATTGGCTGACCAGCGCCCCGATGGCCCGCGGCTCCAGCGGATTCGGATGGAACACCACTCCCATCCCGATGGTCGTGGGCAGACAAAGCGTGCCGGTGAAGCCGAAGGAATGAAAGAACGGCAGAATCCCGAGAATCTTGTCGTTCCGCCCCAGCATAAAAACCTGGTTCAGTTGTTCGACGTTAGAGGCAATGTTGTAGTGCGTGAGAATGACGCCCTTGGGGTCGCCCGTGCTGCCGCTGGAAAAAATAATTGTCGCAATGTCGTCGAGAGTGGTCTTGCGGCCTGCGCCCACCGCTTTTTCAATGAGCCGCACCGGCAACAGCCACGAAATGAGCGCAGCCGTCAGGCGCTCCCGTGAGCCGGGATTCGCAGCGAGATCTTCAAGCATGATGGCCTGCCCAGGCACTTGAAGATGAACGCGCTCCAGGAAAGCCTTCGATGTGACTACTGTTTTCAGCTCGCACTGCTTCGCGCAAGACGCGAGAATTTCGTTCGACGCCGTGTAGTTGAGATT
>Ga0210388_10000983_pt1 | contig 22601 bp, 18 predicted proteins | sample IncBWC19OmetaG_FD_155485 | JGI IMG/M metagenome (GOLD analysis project Ga0210388, IMG submission 155485) | Forest soil microbial communities from Barre Woods Harvard Forest LTER site, Petersham, Massachusetts, United States - Inc-BW-C-19-O ...
CACTCCACCGGGACGCTTGTCCGATCCTCAATCATAGAAATGAACTTGCGAGCGGGCTCTGTCAGCTCGCGAGCCGCAGTGACCGCTCGGTTCGCGTGGTCAAGCCGGTCCAGCCCCATGACAGCGAGCGTCGTTGGCATGTTGTATCTACACGCCTGAAGTACCAGGTCCATGTCGAATGCTGCGACCCGTCGCAACCGCTTCGTTACCGATGTGTATTCGGCCATTTGCTCCGGAGCTCCCGAGATTTTTCGAATGTCATCCCAGGTAGTTTCACCGGCTAGAGGACCACTGTTTCCGCCCACCCGAATCGGGAACGTCCTCACCACAACGACGATATCAGTGATATGCCGCGGTGAAAGTCCGACCTCGGACGCGAAGCCGGCCGCAGTGGTGTCGCGAGCCGTTACGTATGGGAACTCCCCACCGTGCAGGAGCGAGAGCCCAAATCCCTGAGTTCCTTCAACGATCACGTCGCCGCCGTTATTGAGATGCTCGTGCAGCAGAGGGGCGACCGGCTCGACGCGCACTCGATCTGCTATGCGCGAGCTTGTGCCTACGAGTCGCTCATCCGGCAGCCTCCGCATGCGACGGGCCAACGCGGCGCCAGTTCCCGAGCCGGTGCTCGCGATGCGGGACACACCATCGGTCTCCATCTCCCGGTCGGTAGGTGAGATGATGACGGCTCTCGGATCCACCACGATTCTATGCCGTGGGACTTGAAGGTCAGTGAGTTCCCTAAGGAGGATATCTTCGTCAACGGCGCAGCCGGCTCCAACGAGAACGACTGAGTCAGGTCGAACGATTCCCGCCGGCACCTGGCGCAAGATAACGGATCGCCCCCCGTAGTCGACGGTGTGGCCGGAGTTGGGACCGCCGCATCGCACGACGAACGGTCTGTTGGCTTGCCGGCAGCGGAGCGCGACGACTTTGCCCTTACCCTCGGAGCCGTACTGCCCGCCGACAACGATTGTGCAGCTCATGTTTTAGCCCTGGTTGAAAGAGGCGATCGTACCATCAGGTCGTCTTTTCAAGAAAGAACGGTCGCGCTAGGCGGAGCGTTGTCTGTCCTATGAGGTTTGTCTGCCCTTTTCTGCGGTCGCACGCAGACTGCGGCCGCAGCAGTCGTGAGTGTGACTCTAACAAGTTCGCCCGGGGAGTGAGGACTGAGCGCTTGTCGGCGTGGGCAGATGAGGGGGGGTGGTCCGGCCGGAAGGGTCAATGGTTGAGTTTGTCGACTCAAACGACGAGCTTAAGGAGCGCCACGGCCGAGGACAGTCTTCACTGATACCTGCTTCTTCCGGAGCTGCGACTTTCCTGCGGAGCTGCGACTTCTCGAAGCTCGCGCACTAGGCGAGGACCGAAGGCAGAGCTCTTGGCAGAGAAGCAGGGCGATGGATCGCGACTGCGCACGGCCGCGTGTGAGCTGCCACGGGGTTTACGTGCGCGCGCGAAGCCTGAGTCCCAGCTGCTTCGCCCCCCATCGCACAGAGTGTCTAGCGCTCTATGGTGACCGCGCTTCAGAGCGGTCGTGCGCCGACCACGTCCCCACCTCGAACCGTGAACACCATTTGCCTTAAGACCTTGGCATTAAATGCGTTCTTGCCGCGCACGTCGCAAACGACGCTCCAGCAGCTTCCAGCCTTCACAGCGGGATCCGAGCAATTGGTCACCTCGATTGAATCAGGATCGTTCGCGGTCCGTTGGACAAACTCCTTCGCGCCCATGAGGCTGCCGTTTAGCTCGAAGACTTTGGGCTTCGGTCCGCATTGAGCCAACAAAGCTTGGGCTTGGGCATCGGCCTTTGCAGCCTCGCGACGCGCGACCTCGGCCGAGTTCCGATCGTAGATCGACTCAACTTCTTTGCCGGAAAGGCCAAACCTGCTGCCGACGCTCGAGAAAATTTGTGCCTGATTGACGTGTGAATTTTGAGAATTCTCCAGAAGATCGAACGCCGCGTTGAAAACGGCGAACTCGTTTGATTCCACGTTCGTCTTGGCTTGCCGGAATCTAGTCAGCATTCCGGAGGTCGCGGCGAGAGCGTCGCGGGCTGCCGGGTCGGCGTTATCAGCAGGCACCAAGTAAGCCGGGTCGATTCCAACAAACCGTTCGAAGAGCTCGTCTAGCGTCTTGCGCGCTCCGGACAGCTGCCGCTTGCTGAGGTCGTCGTCGATGGTTTGAAATGACGTGTTGATTTGGGCTCGATCCGCGAAGAGTTGGCGCGCGGCCTTTAGCGCATCATCAGTGCGAGCCTGTTCTTCTCGTCGCTCGGCGTCGGTCTGAACGGCGGAGGCGGAAGCGGGAGCACGGTCGACCGAGATTTCGGGACTCTCGACGAGTTTCGGCGCCGAACGTTTGCTGACAATTCCGACAACCAATGCGCCAACAAGCAAGACCGATCCCATTCCACCGACGATGATGGCGGCGTGCGCGTTTGCGTTGGGACTGCCCGTTGCGCGACGAGCTTCCTTTTGCACAATGAAGCCAAACACGAGCGCGATTGGGGACAGGAACCAACACAGCAAGCTGCCCAGGGCCAGATACAAGGCTACCTTCCCTGAGCTTGATGCAATCCGCTGTGGCGGTTGCGGCGAGTATCCTTGCGTCATCGGTTTCTCAGGTTCCGGTGGAGTTCGGGAAGTGCCAAGCGGGAGCGGTCCTTCGGCGGGCGAGTCGACGAGCAGTGACGCTCGCCGGCCTGGCAGCTTCCAAACTTCCGGCCCCCGCTTCCTGCTGAGCAACGGCGCGGTCGGAGACGCGCAGACCACCAGCTAACGCCAGCCGCTCATGAATGTCGCTCGTCCCATTGCTGGCATTCAGACACGACGTGCTCGACCGAGACGAGAACTGCCAAAACCTCGTTGCTCGGATAGCCTGCAAAAGGTCGTCGAACTCCCAACGCTTTCTGTGGCAACGGCGCCAGTGGCGGGTTTTCTTGCTCGGGAATGCCCGCCCGGCACACAAGCTGTTGCACCCGGTTCGGGGTGCAATGCCCTTGTGGTGACTGGACTCACGGCGCCGCGCCCTCGCACCCTGGTCTCGGATGTCCGTGATCGTAGGGGTTGCTGGGATCCCGGATGAGCGTGGCGCAGATGCCGGCCTCCAACGCCTTCTCCGTCTCAGCGCGTCCCTTCTCGTGTTCGGCGCGCGTTGCAGGGTCCTCTGCTGCTTCGGCCGCGTCGACCGCAGCCTCGCGCTTTTCGTCCGCCTCGTCTGCGCGTGCGCGCGCCTCTGCGCGCTCGCGGTCCATTTGCGCTCTGGAGTTCATGACGGCGCGGTCCTGAGCGTCCATCGTCTGTTGCGGCGTTGGAGTGCGCTCGGCTGCGCTGAACACGTATGTCGAGTCCGGCGAGGACGCCTGCCGCTGGGAACAGGCTGTTGCTGAGAGCACGGCCGTCAGCAGCAATGCTTTGATCATCTTTTGGCCTTCCTTGTCTTAGAATCAACAAAAGTTTGGACGCACAGGGCATCCCAACGCCGCTTGGGTAGGGCTCGCCGCAACGCGTTTGTGAGCCATTCGAGCCCCTTTTAGCTGAGTTTGTTGAATTACGGTAGATATTTACCGTAATTAGGGACACGGCAATCAGATACCGGCTTAGGGGTGCCTCGGTCTCGCGCCGAACCTTTGTCGGAATACTTCGCGGCGAATGTTCGCCGACGACGCGAGGAGCTGGGACTGTCACAAGAAGCGTTGGCCGAGCTCGCCCTCAAAGGCGATCTCCGTCGCTTGCAGCGTGTCGAAGCTGGAGAATATGATCTCCGTCTCTCAACGGTTGCTGTATTGGCCAGGCATCTTGATGTGCCCAGCGCGGAGCTGTTGAAGCAAGCCAAGGCCGTTCGTCGCGGTCGGGGACGCCCGCCGCAATAGCGCTGTGCCGCGCCCGCGATCCATCATACTGACGCCGCAGCAGAACCTGCCGCGTTAGCGAGGCGTTCTTGCGGCGCACGACGTAAGCGCTACGCCCCCCGACCTGCTTTAGCTGCCAGCGCGGTCTGACGAGCCCGGATCACTAGCCGTCCCGAATTGGCGAGCGCAAAAAAGATCGCAAAAATTTCTTGCTTGCACGGCGCCAAAATTTTCCCATCAAACATTGAGTTTTCGACGAAATAATGGAAGCATTCTGCAGCCAATTTTGGCTGTCGCGAGTGCATCGCGCACTTGCGCGCGCCTCGTCCTGGACCCACAACTGAGCATCACACAACAACGCGCACGATAGCGTCGGCTATCGATTCGTGACGTGGACACGCCGGAGCCGACGTGGCTGCGCTGCCGTGCGCCAGGAGGTCCATCATGAAACTACCCGTCTCAGAAGCAGAGGTTGCCACCCTGGCTAGCGCTTTTCATGCAGCGATGAATACCGTCATCGAAGAGGTCGGTACTGACTTCGACATCAACCGTCTCTGCAAGAAGCCGCCCAAACCCGGCGCGAAAGTATTCGGCAAACAAATCAACGTCGTGGCCCTCGCGGCAGCAACCAGTCGCATCACGGCCACCGCCGAATTGTTCGGCGTCGATGCGCAGACCTTGGTGTCCTTAGCGAAATTCCCGCAGGAAGCTGTTCATCGCCACAAAATTTTGGCTCGCATCGCCGAGTCTATTGGCTGCATGTCGAGCTCGCTCTACCCGGACACGGATGACGACTACGAGACCGACGACGTCAAAGCCGACGACCGCGCCGATGGCGGGCACGACAACGACGAGGACGACGACGACGACGAGGAGACCAACGACGATCACGAAACCGACGGCGAGGACGGCGACGAGGCTGACGACGACGAAATTGAATTCGCCGCCGCGCACGCCCCGTCGAAGCGCGAGGGCGAGCTGAAACGCCTCGAAGCGGCGGTGACCGAAAGCGTCGAGACCGTGTGCTGGGCCCACGACGAAACGGAACGAGCGATGGATAACCTGGAGGAGAGCTTCCGCGCCCTCATCAAGGCGAAGGATGCTTACCGCGACCAGATGCGCGTAACCAAGCTTTAAATAGGCCTCGAGCCGGCCGCAGCCGAATCTGAAAGCTCAGGCGACAGCGATGGAGACCGAGGCGACTAGTGGGATGAGAATTGGCTGGCTGAACGCGACCCCTTCCGCGTTCGCCTCTGAAGACGGGCGGAACAATCGTGTCTCGGTATCAGAATGGCGACGAGCCTAAGCTTACTGTGCGCCGACAACGTTGCCGTTCCGAACGGTGAACACCACCCTCGTGGCAACCGGACCCACGGCGCCGTGGCTCCGCAGTAGCCGTTCATGACCGCCTCGTTCGAACGGTGCGACTCGTGTCGCTTACGTTCCGCTTTGTCAACGTCGTCCATCGCCCGCTCGAAGCGCTCCTGATTCGCGTCGAGCGTCACTGCCCGCTGGGCGCAATAGCTCGCGGCAAGAGTTGTTGGCGAACGTCGCCGACCACGATCAGGTTTCTGTGGAACCTGTGGCGCGTCGGACGCTTGGCTCGACGAATGCTGCAGCGTCAGGCTAGGGACGAAGGTCAACCGTTGATGGAGTTGACCGATGCCAGCAAGACCCACTGAACCAGTTACTGGGGATGAATTCGCCCGAATGATGGGGTGCTTGGATCGGCGAAAGCGGGAACACGCCCGCGTTGGCGCCTTGCTCGTCGCTCTGAGAGTAGGTCTTCGGCGCGGCGAAATCATCGAGCTACAGGTTCGCGATGTGATCGCGGTCGATGGCTCCCTCTGCCTCTCTGTCCGGACGCTGAAGCAAAAGCGTGGCAAGCGTCTAGTGCGAGTCGTCCCAATCGCCGATGACCGATCCGCCCATCTTCTGCGGGCTTACATGGAACGGGAACACGGCCGAGATCCCATGCCAGAATCGCCGCTGTTCCGGACCCTCGGGAAGCACGGGACATGCACCGTTGGCGACCTCACGCCGCGCGCTGTGGGCTACTGGGTGAAGCGGCTAGCGCAACACGCCGGCATCACGAAGCGGGTCAGCGCGCACTCGTTCCGTCACGGGTTCGCGACGGATCTCTTGCGACGTGGCGCCGACCTACGAACGGTCCAAGAGGTCTTGGGTCATGCGAGCGTCGCATCGACCAGCCTATATCTGCACACGACCCACGAACGTTGCGTCGAAGCCGTCGGACGGATCCAGTTTGAGTAACTCTTTACCTAGAAAGAGACCCAAATTGAGCATCTTCGCCTTGAGATCCTGGCAAATTGCGCGGGACCTCGTTCGCCCGGACGAGGCCTCGTCCAAAGCAGACGTTGGGTTACTTTTTCGATGGTGGACGAGCGCGGTCGCTGAACACCTTCAGACGCTCGAACCCGTCGGCGGGCACGCGTTCGCAGCTGGCGCGACGTTGCGCAACGCTCAACAGCGCGCGTGAGCGAAAATATTCGAGCGACGATTTTGCCTATCTTTAGGATTTTTACTTGAACCGTGGAAGTCGCGCGCGCGTGTGCTGCTGATTGCCCGTTGACGATCAGAGAGCGCATCGGCACAACTTCATTCAGGCGCTCTGATCGTACCGAACAGAACGCCAATTGGCGTTCGTGCGTGCGTACTTGGTCCGTTTGGACACGGCTGCGTGCGCGTGTGCGCCAGCATCCAACAAGGAGTCTGCGTATGACTAAGTCATCTCGTCGAGCTGAGGTCCTGCTGCCGCGGTGGCGTCCGCCGCTTGCACCCCCACTGGCAATCATTTCGCGTGAATTCCAGCAATTGCAGCCATGTTTGGCCAGCACCGGTTGCGCAACGATCGTTTGGACCCAAAGGCCCCTGGGATCGCCGAGCGATCTGGGCACCGCGCGAAGGTCTTGGACTGTTCGGAAGATTGGCCACGCCGCCTTTCGCCGAACGGCCCCGATCCCTCGCCCACTAGATCTAGGAGCGCTCACCTCGTACGTATTCGAAGGGGAGGAGTTTGCTAACTTCTTTTCTCTTTCTTTCTCTCGCTCTTTCCTCCGGAGACTGTCCCGTGTCTGAGCCGGGTCGTGCCGCTTTCGTTGGTGGAATCGCGCGCTTCGCCCCGGAAGAAAGTCCTAATTTCCTGATCGATAATGCGAAATTCTGCCTCTCTCTCGCCTATGAAAAACACGTTGAATTTTTGCGCAAGCGGGCCGCGATTTCTCCTGAAACTGTGCTCGCCCGAATGTCTCGCGTCGATTTGCGGAATTTCGATCCGTTTGTCTTGCGACGGGGCCCTGGCGGGGTTCCGGCGATTTCCTGGGGGTCTCCGAGTGGCAAATTTTTGCTCGCGACGCGCGGTGGTCGGGCAATGGTCGGAGACTTCAATCCTCTTGTTGCGGTTCGACGCGCGCTGCCCGTCAACGAGCAGCGCGCGCACGTGAAGCGGGTCTTCAACTACCTGGAGCCTCGAGTTGTCTCGCGCGCCAAAGGACACGAGGCCTGCCTTCGCTACGTCAACGACTGGACGCACCAAGCCTGTCAGGACTACTGCGCCATAACCAAAAATGTCTTGGAATTCGAGGTCGCGCCCTCCGATGTTCTGGTCTCCATAAATATGATCGAGCTGACTTGGGATCAGCGTACTCACCAGGGGCTCGCGGGTCTTGCTTCCCGGCTCTTCTGGGAACCTTGGAAGCAAGCCTTCGGTCGGTCGAAGGCGGTGTTCCAAGTCGACCGCCTCGAGTACGAGGCTGATGGCGCACTCAAAGGAATTGGCGGAAACGGCGAAATCGTCAAGCTCTACCGGAAAACTGAGGACTTGCTGCGCTTCGAGGCGCAACTCACCAAGCACAACGCCAAGAAAATCCTCGGGCGACGATTGGATCCAAAGAACGAACAAGAATTCGCAGAAGGTTTGAAGGAAATTGCAGAGCAGGTCTACGGGCAACTGCTGAAGGCGCAAGAGCTCGCGGTCAGTCCGTCGAACTCAAGCCTGCCGGAACTCTTCACGGCGCTCTTGCCCACGGAGCCGGCGCGCTACGTCACCGAGCAGCTTGTGCTCACGGGGATGGTGAAGACTCGGGGGCAAGCCGACTACAAGGTGCTCCGGAGGATGCGCGACCGCGGGCTAGTCCGCATCGCGCCGGGGAAGGGCTATTGGTGCGCGACGCCCAAACACGCTGAGACCCTTTGTGTACTTCGCCGCGTATCTGAAGCCGAAGCGCAATGGAGGGCGCAATGAGCAGCGGGAGGATTTTCGACCCGGAAGGGGCGGGGCCAGCCAGCGTGCCACCTAGCTGCACCGAGGAGCACGGTTCGTCGCAGAACAGTCGTCGGCCTGTCCCGCGCTTAAAACAGCGCCTCGATGGCACGCCGTCGCACGAGCAACCATCGGGCAGAAGCACGTCGGGAGGTGAACCGGGCGTTCAATCCCTCGCACCTGCGCCCGGTGTTCAGAATCTCCTGAGTGACGTCCGCGGTCCCCACAGAGAAAAATCAAGTCGCCAACCCCGCGCCTATTCACAGTTCACGGTCATCCACGAAAGATTTGACGAAGACTTGTTCGAATTGGCTCGGGCTCTCGCCCGGGGTCTGCCGAAAGGAGTGCGTCACCGGATCGAAGACGAGATCCCCGGGGCGAAGCACGGCGACATTTGGGCCGGGCGCGTCATCCTGATGACCACCAGCGAGTTTTCCGAGCGCATCGAGGTCACGTACCTTGCTGCTTGGACGGCTGGCAGGCACGACCTGAAAGTTCAGCTTTTTTCTCCCGACGATATCCGGATCCTGGCGGAGCCCTTCAAACTGTTGAACGAGTGGGCTCGGTCGTCAGCGCCCGCCGAGCCCTCTGGAGAGCCGAAGGCTTGATGGCGACACCGAGCCAGTCAAAGCCCGCTTGGATGGGCCGTAGCGCCAAAGCGTTCGCCATTGTGCGGGTCTCCTCGGCGAAGCAGGCGAGCGGCACATCGCCCGAGGCTCAGAGCGACGGCATCATCGAGTACGCCAAGACGCGCGGGCTCGATGTCGTGCAGGTCTGGGTCATCCACGAGTCCGGAAAAGATTCCGAGAAACGGGTGAAATTCCACGAAATGCTTGCTGCGGCGAGCAAGCGCGACGTGCCGCATCTGCTCTTCTGGCAGATGGACCGGATCGGCAGGAATCTCACCGACCACGAGCTCCTAGAGAAGCGCGTTCGCTCCGGGCAGAGCGTTCTTCATGTTGCTGCCGAAAGCCGCGTCCTACACGAAGGCAGCCCCGACAGTGAATGGACCGTGCAAGACCTCGGGGCCCTCACATCGAAGAGCTATTCGCGCGACCAGCGTCGACGTGCTCGCGAATCCATGCGCCACAAGGCTGACGATGGCTGGTACCCCGGTCGACCAAAATTCTTGTACCAAAACAAGAAGAGTGTCGGTCCGGACGGGCAAGTCCGAGATCGTGGCGGCACGATCGTGCTCACCGAGTGGGGAACCAAACTCGGTCATCGGATGAAAGAGTTGCGTCTCGCGGGGGCGTCGCTCGCCGTCATCGCGGAGACCGTCCTCGAGGAAGAGCTGGTCCCCGAGTATCACCGCGCCCGCTTTGAGGGTCCGGGCCGCGTCGCCCGCGTCGAACACATCCTGAAATCCCGGTTCTACGTGGGCGAGTTCGAGTGGTCCGGGAAGGTATACCCCGGCAAGCACGAACCGCTCTTCAGCCTGAGGGAATGGGAAGCCTTGCAGAGGACGTTCAACGGCGTGCCCGCGCCGCTGCGCGCTGACAATAGCGCCGCGCCTCTGGCCGGTTTGCTGCACTGCGGCGAATGCGGATGCTCAATCACCTTCGAGCGAAAGACCAAGAAAACCGGGCAAGAGTTTCGCTACCTGCGGTGCACCAATGGCAAGAAGATGCATCCGACACTCGTTTATGTGCCCGAGAAGGATGTTTTCAACGAGCTCTCGACGGCCGTTGAGGCGGTCGCGATCGATGTCTTCTTTGCCGAACAAATCACCGCGATTTTGAACGAGGGTACCGAAGCGGTGAAGGCGACTCGCCGCAAGGAAGCCGCTCAGTTTCAAAAGGAGCTCGAAAGTCTGGAGCGCCGTGAGGACCAGCTCTACGACGACCGCTCACGCGGCTTGCTCGACGACGACGGCTATCGGCGGCAACTCGCACGCCTTCGCGTCCAGCGCGCCGAGGCTGCCAAGAACGTCGAGGGCGCGAACGAGGAGCTCGACGACGCTTGGCTCGTCACGGCACAGCGCGCTTTAGAACTCGCGAAAACCGCGAAAGCGATGTGGCTTTCGCAATCCGGTGCCGGAAAGCGAGCGCTGCTCGAAAAGCTACTTTCGAACCCGACCCTGACTGGTCGTAAAGTGTCGTTCGAATTGAAGAAACCGTTCGCGCTGCTTGCTGAAATGCGTCGAAAAGGCGTTGGGCGCGCCCCGTAGGATTCGAACCTACGACCCTCGGATTCGAAGTCCGATGCTCTATCCAGCTGAGCTAGGGGCGCGAACGGACGCCATCCAAGTGAGAGGCGTGCGGGCGGTCAAGCGAAATTGCGCGCGTTGGGCTCGTTGGCGCAATTTGCCTGGCCGATAGTCAGGCCTTCGCGTCGCCTTGCTGGTGCTTGCAGCGCGCCGTAGTGGGTCGCGCGGGTGAGCTCAGAACGGGAGCGCGAGGCGACCGAGCCAGCTGGTCTTGCCGCCTTGAATGGCGCAGCGAGCCACTTCGCGAAGTAGCTCTTGATGCGGACCTTCCGAGACCTTGAACAGCGGCTCGCTCCAAAACGACCCGACGCGCGTGTCGTCGAGGATGCGCACGACGTCGTAGTGGCCGCGCGCGACGCGCACGATCCGGAACGTAGCTCCCGAGACCTGAACCATACCTTTGACGGATTGCATTACTGATTCCTTGCCGGCCCCTCAGCGCACCCTAAGCAGTAACTCCAGCCGAGCGATTTGTGAAGGCGGAATTGGGCGCTCCCCGAAGATGTGACGCGATCGACTTACTGCCCACAACGTTCGCAACATGGTTGAAACGTGAGCGTCGAGGCAGTGCAACGAACGCGAGAGCATTGCGCCACGCGCGTTCCACGAAATTTTCGACGGGTGTTTCCTTTGGCCACAACCTGATCGAGGTTGTGCCACGCGCTATCGTGGCGTTCCCAGCGCGCGCGGTGGAACGCGATCAGCGCATGATCGTTTGTGTACTCAGCCCGAGCTTTCGCGTGCGCTGATGTGTCGCACCGCCACGCGACGAATCCGCGAATTGTCGTGGAAAGCTCGTGCTTCGTCGAGTGAGCACGGCGCCAGGAAAAGCGGGGAATAGCGACGGCTAGGACGTCGTTTCCGAGGGGCTCGACGCTCGACGAACGAGGAGCATAGTTGGACCACTCGCAATATGAACATCGAAATATTTTCGGATCTGGCGTGTCCGTGGTGCTTCATCGGCAAACGCCGGCTGGAGCGCGCTCTCACTTCGGCGAGCGTGAATGCGCGACTGCGCTTTCGCGCATTTCAATTGCAGCCCGGTCTGCCCGCTGAAGGCGCACTGGCGGAGTCGTTCTTCGAACGCAAGTTCGGTGGCAAGGAGCGCGTGCACGCACTCTTCGAACGTCTTACCGAGCTCGGGCGACGTGAAGGGATCGCGTTCGATTTCGCGAAACAGGAGCGTGCCCCCAACACCGAGCTCGCTCATCGCGTCGTGCACTTTGCAAGTGTGCGGCAAGTCGGCGAGGCGACGGTCGAGGCTCTGTTCCGAGGCTACTTCGAGCAGGGCGTGAGCTTGTGTGAGCTCTCCGAAATCGTTGCCCTGCTCGGGCGTGAAAATGTAGCGCTCGACAGCGCGGAGCTGTGCGACCGAATCGCGGCTGGTGAGGGCAAAGAAGAAGTCCAGAACGACCTCCGACTCGCGAGCGCGTATGGGGTCGGCGGCGTGCCGCTATTCATTTTCGATCAACGCTACGCTGTCGAGGGCGCCCAGCCGATCGAGCATTTCCAGCGAATAATCGCCAAATTGCGGGTGGAGGATAGCCCGCAAACTCGTCGCAGCCAGCCCGTTCTATCCGAAGAAGCTCGCCCAAATCTGCAGGGGCTCTAGCCTTCCTCTCCCTGCGTTGGTTAGCGTGTGCCCGCCATGGGCACGTCCTCGGTTCGTCCACCCTCTGCTGAGGTCGTGCCGCGTCTGCACGTGCGCGACCCCGACGCTTGGCTGTCGTGGGCCGCGTGGATCGTGATCGCGTTCTGTTGCGTTCAAATCCTGACCTTCTCGTATGGGCGAGATCAGGGCATCTACGCCGTGGTCGGCGACGGCGTGCTGCACGGCAAGATGCCGTACAAGGACCTTTGGGACTTCAAGCCGCCCGGCATCTTCTTGGTCTACGCGCTCGCGCAGGGGCTCTTCGGGCGCGCGATGGTTTCGATTCGTATCGTCGAGGTAGCGGGCCTGATCGCCTCGGTGTTCGGCTTCATGCGCCTGGCCGAGACGTTCTTCGAGCGTCGCGTGGTTGGTCTGATCGGTGGCGCGGTCGCCGCGCTGCTCTTGGCCGAGCTCGAATTTTGGCACACCGGGCAGCCCGAGGTGTTCGGCGGTTACCTGACGACGGCAGCATTGGTTTTGACGACGTCCCCAGTGCCCGCGCGACGCCGGCTTTGGATCTGGTTTGGGGTCGGCGCTCTCTTCGGGCTCGCGTTCCTGTTCAAGCCGCCGCTCGGTGGCGGCGCGATCGTGTGCGCGGCGTACCTCGCTACGCGCGAACAGCAACGCTCTGGCTCCAATGAACGGGCGCTCTACACGTTGCTCGCGATTGGCACGTCCGCGCTAGTACCAATCGCCCTGTGCGCGGCGTGGTTCATGCTCCGCGGCGCCTGGCCCGCGCTGCACTGGACGCTGGCTGAATTCACACCCGGCTACACCACGCTCGGCTGGGAGGGTCGGCAAGCCGCGACCATGCTGTACTACGCGCTCGAAGAAGCCTTCTTCAAGTTCTCTGCGCTGGCCGGGGCGGGTGTGTTGGCCATGGCCGCGATTACGCCGCTCCACAGCCGCGAACGCGAGGGGTCGTTCTTGGTGCTGGGCGTGATCGCCATGCAACTTGCCGGTGTGGCGATGCAAGGCAAATTCTTCCCCTATCACTATGCGGCAACGCTGCAGCTGATCGGTTTTTTGGCGGGGCTCGGGCTGTACAAGCTGTGGCGGCGTTGCGCGACGGGCGGGCTCGGAGGCGTGCTCGCTTTCGCGTCGTTCGTCGTCATTGCCACCGATATGCGAGCGGCCACGCGCGATCTGCCGCAATATTTCCGGGAGCGAGCGTGGCTGCGTTTGGAGTACGCGCTGCGCATTCCGCCCTACACTTCGCGTGAAGCGCTGGATCGCGAATGCTCGTACGTTGCTGACTACAATCTGAGCGCCGATCGCGATGTGGCGCTCGAGGTGCGTTCACGCACGAGCAGCGCGGACCCGATCTTCGTCTGGGGTTTCGAACCGGCCATCTACTGGCTCGCTGAGCGGTCGCCTTCGAGCCGCTTCATTTATGACGTGGCGCAGCGCACCGAATGGCAAAAGGGCTACGCACGCGCGGAACTGCTTCGCGACCTGCACAAGCACCCGCCCGCACTGATCATCGTACAGCACAATGACGTCTTTCCCGCGGTCACGGGCCACCTGCTCGATTCACATGACGAGCTGGCAGGGTTCCCCGAGCTCTCGCATCTGATGGAAGCAGACTACGAGAACGTGAAGCGCATCGAGGACTTCGACCTGTACGAGCGCAAGAAAAGCACGACGGAAGCTGGGCTCTAGCGCGCGAGCTAGCGTTTGGCGGCTGCCTTCTCGGGCTCCTTGCCGGCGAGCTTCGAGGCCAAATCGAGCAACGTTACGTCCCAGCTCATGTTGAGCTCTTCTTGGACCTTCTTGCTCAAGTCGCCGCACTCGCTCTTGTCCAGGCGTCGGAAATCGGGGAATGACTCGCAGCGGCCACCGCCCGGGGCGATGTAGATCCTTTGTCCGTCAACCCCCGAGCCGTCGATGCGCGAGGCATGTCCGGTATGTTCCGGGAGCAGGGATTGCCCGATGAACGAACCGGGACGCTTCACGCCGAACAAATGCAGGAGAGTGGCTCCGATGTCTACTTGGCCCCCGATCGTGTGCACGACGCGTGGCGCCGCGTGTAACCGCTCCGGTAGCACCACCAAGAGCGGGATCTGCTTGGTCGTGTAGTCGCGGATGGACAGCCGACGTTGCGTGTCCGGCGGCAGGTCCGTATCGGTCTCGACGTAGGCGGGGAACTTCATGCGCGAATCGTGGTCGCCGTAGATCACGATCGTCAGGTTGTCGAGCAAGCCCGCGCTGGAGAGCTCAGCGAAGAGCTGCTCGATAGCCTCGTCGTTGTAGCGCATCGAGTGCAGGTAGCCCCCGAAATCACTGCGATCGATCGCGCCCAATTGCAGCTTGTGCTCGTTCACCGGCACGTATTGAAAGGGGCCGTGCGAGGTGAGTGTGATGAGCACGCTTAGGAACGGCTGCTTGAGCTTTTGAATGCGCGGCAACACGCGTTCGAAGAACAATTTGTCCCCGATACCCCAGCCGAGCTTGGGCCCGTCTCCGATTTCGTCGCGAAACGCGGTCTGGTCGTAGCCGTACTTCGGATAAAGTACAGCGCGGTTCCACATGCCCGCCGCGTACGCATGGCCCGCGAACGTCGTGTACCCCGCCTCTTTGAAGGCTTGCAGGAGGGTGACGAAGTGGTTGTTGTCGCGTCGAAAGGCGACCGAGCCCTGCGGGATCGGAAATTGCGAATTGAGCACCATGTACTCGCAATCCGAGGTCGAGGAGTCGCCCGTTTCGTCGTACAGGTGATCGAACCACCACGCGCGGTCGCGCAGCCGGTTCAGGAACGGCGTCAGCTCTTGGCCCTTGTCGCGCGTACCGATGACCCACTTTTGCATGGCTTCGACCTGCAAAATCAGCAGATTCGTGCCGCGCGCGATGCCGAAATCCGGATCGCTCGTGACTTCTTTCGCGCGTTCTTGGTGGTAGTGCTGAACCTTCGCGAATTCATCGGGCGTGATGCTGCTGTGCTGGCGTGCGTCGCGAATCGAGCGCGCGACTTCCTTGATGTGCGCAACCACGATGCCAGAGTCCTGTACCGCGTCCGTGCCGTTGAGCACGCGCCAGGAGCGGTCGCTGTCCATCCAGCCCTGCACGATGCCGGGGATGGGCAAGATGAACACGATGCACGAGCACACGAGCAAGAAATCGAGCGCGCCGCGCAGGGCGATGGGTGCGTCAGCCTTGGGCGTCTTCGGCCACAAGAACGGCAGAGCGACGCTCGCGATGAGGGCCGGCAACAGCACCGCGTCGCGACGCAACGTGTACTTGATGATGATGTCCCGGACGTCCCAGATCTGCCCGCCACTGCTGATCGCTAAAACTGGCAAAATGTTGCCGAAATAGCGCAAATAAATCAGATCCCCGAAGGCGATGAGCAGAAAGACGCCCATCACGATGCCGAAGCCGCGCGCGCGATATGCGCCCGGTATTAGAGCGACGGGCAACGCGAACACGGCGGCCGAGAAAAATGCGGCGGGCTTGAAGCCTGGCCAAATGTCGAGGTCGACTAGCGCGATCGACATGTAAATGATCGAAAGCCCGATCAAGTACGCAGCAGGCACGAGCAACGCTTCGGCTGACATGCGCGCCCAGACCGGCACACGCGCGCGCAGCACGCGGAGGCCGCCCGCGAGAGCGAGCAGCCCGAGTGGTACCTCGACCAACAATGCCGGCGCGAAGCTCGGCGTGAGTGAATCCGGTAGGCGTTCGAGACAACGGCTGACTTCGAGTACTTGTTGAAAGGAAATACCGCACCACAGCGCACTAATCGCGAGCGCAGCGTTCCTCGCGACACGCTGAAAGCGCTCCGGAATGCGAGACGCGCCGCGCTGGATCGGTTGCACGAGCAGCGCCGCGACGCCGGCCGAGACGAGCAGCCCGATGATCAGCGGAGCCCAGCCGCGCGCTGGCTGCCCGCCGCGCAGCGCGGGTGCCGCGAGCTCGGGCGGCAGCAGCTCGAGCCCGAGCAGCGCTCGCGCTACGACTCCCGCAAGGAGCAGCGCGCAGCCGAGCGGCAAGATCCGATCGCGCGTCGACTCGACGCGGTCGCGTGCGGGTCGTAGCGCGGCGAGCGTCAGCAACAGCAGCGTGAACGCGGAAAAACCCAGGACGGCATCGAAACTGATCAGCCAGCGCAGCGCCGTGGCGATGTCTTCTGGGCGGAAATCCTGCTTCATGGTGAGCTGATGCGGAGCATACCCTCTCCCGAGTATGGTATGCGAATGGCTGGAGAATGTAGGTGATCGTCTCGCGCGCTCCAGTTCGTTTTTCGCTCGGTGGCGGGGGCACGGATCTACCGAGCTACTATCAGCGCTACGGCGGCTTCGTCGTCAGCGCGGCCATCGATCAATACGTGTACGTCACGGCCAACCGCCGCTTCTACGACAGCATTCGCCTGGCCTATTCGGAGACGGAAATAACGCCCGACGTGGCGTCCATTCGGCACCCGATCTTCCGCGAGGCCCTGCGCATGGCAGGCATCGATCGCGGCATCGAGCTGACGAGCGTGGCAGATTTACCCTCGAATAGCGGGCTCGGTTCGTCGAGCAGCTTCACGGTCGCGCTGCTCAACGCGCTCTACACATACAAACGCAATTTCGTGTCTTCGCAGCGTCTCGCGGAAGACGCCTGCACGCTCGAGATGGAGCGGCTCGGTGAGCCGGTTGGCAAGCAGGACCAGTACATTGCGGCGTTCGGCAACGTCACGGCGCTCAATATCGAGCGCGACGGCACCGTGCACGTGGAGCCCGTTCCCGTGCGCGACGAGGTGCTCGACGAGCTGCAGAACAACCTGCTCATCATGTACACGGGCATCGAGCGGCCCGCGAAATCCGTGCTCAGCGAGCAAGGTGAGCGCGTCAAGCAGAACGATGCAGCGACGGTCGAGGGCATGCACCGCATCAAAGAGCTCGGCCGGGAAGTCTATGACTTGCTGGTCAAGGGCAATACCGATCTCTTTGGCGAGCTCTTGCACGAGCATTGGCAAAACAAGCGCAAGCTCGCGAGCAAAATGACCGATCCCCAGCTGGATGAGTACTATGAAGCCGCGCGCAACGCGGGCGCGATTGGCGGCAAATTGATCGGCGCCGGCGGCGGCGGTTTTTTCATGCTCTACGCGCGTCCGGCGGACAAGCGTCGCGTGCTCGAAACGCTGAGCGCGCGGGGTCTTCGGCCATTGCGCTTTCGCTTCGATCTAGATGGCGCGAAGATCGTCGCTAACTTACATCGAGGTCGGTGATGGCGGCCGAGTCGTCACAGTCGGTTGCGCTCGCTTGGCTGGAGCCCGTCATGCTCCTCAGCGCGTCGAGTCGCGCCTCTCGGCTTTCGGCGGAGGCGCGGGCGCGCATGAAGCCGTGGGTCGTTGCGGCGCAGTCGCGTTTTCGCGTCGCGCGCGAGCTGCGTGATCCGGAAACACAGACCGTGGCGCTCGGACTGCTGCGGGAAGCCGCCTTTTTTGCGCTGTGCGCGCTCGAAGCCGTCGATTCGACGATCGACTCCGCGGCGCGGTCTCCGGCGCAAGCTTGGGAGCAGTTCGACGCGCTGCCTCAGAAGCCGCCAGGCGCGCCCGAGCAACTCGGTTTGGTGCGTGCCGCCTTCGGAACGAACGACGCGTTGTCCGTCGACCTCGTGCCGTCGAGCTCAGCCAATGAGCTGCGCTTGGCAGCGGAAGAGAGCGTGGCGTGGCTCTTGAGCCTCGTCGAGGTGCGCACGCCGCCAGAGCTCGCGCGGGCTCGCTTGATTCGCTCGGCGCTCGCGCTCCTCGGCCTAGCCGTGGTTCTGTGGGGGGTCGTCGCTTATTGGCTTTCGCTGGCGGCGCTCGAGGCGCATTGAGCTCTAATCAAGTACACTTCGCGACGCACACGATTTGAAAGCCGAGTAGCTCCGGCCACAGCCTGCACACGCGCTGTTCGAATGGCTCGACGAATTGCTCGTAGACGCCGAAGGCTCGCGACGTCCCCAGCGTCAGGTGTTTGCCCTCCGCGACGTCGCGCTCGAAAAAACGGCGCAAAATAGGGGCTGCGGACTGCACGAGCGACGGCGTGCAGTCATCGGCCAGCAGCTCGAAGCCTGCATAGCCGAGCAGCGTACGAAGCGAGCGGCGCGTGAAAAACCGCAGGTGCGTGCGATCATACAGACCCGACCAGCTGTACTCGAAGCGCCCGGCCAGCGTCCGCATGCGGTTGTACCAGACGCCGTAGTTTGGCACCGAGATCAAGAACGTCGCGCCACGGAGGCTCGTCAGAGCGGATAGCTGGCGGAGAAAGCCGAGCGGGTCCGCGATGTGCTCGAGCACGTCCGAGAGCAGTACAGCGTCGAAGCGCGCATCCGAGGCGTTCTCCGCCCATGCCGTGAGCGTGCCTTCGAAGACCTCACCGCACACGGCGCGCGCCAGCTGTGCCGCGCGCGCGTTGGGTTCGACGCCGCACACTTGCGCCTCGGGAGCGACCTCGGAGATGCGCCGTGCGTTGGCGCCTGCGCCGCAGCCCACGTCCAAGATACGAGCCGCTGGCTGTTCAGCGAGCACGTGGCGCTCGAGCAACGCGATCAATACGCTGTTCGGGCGCTCCAAATAAGCATAGCCCGTCGACCCATAATCCAGTGGAAATCCGGCCTCGCGGTGCATTTCTCGAGCAGCATAGCGCATGGTCGACTGACGTGGTCGATCGCGCTAGCGTCCGCCTCCGCGTCGCACTGAACCGATCTCGCCCATGCCCCACCAAGAGCCTTCTGAACGACTGAATGCCGCATTGGCCGCGCTGATCGGCCGCCCGCGAGGCGTGCTCGACGTGGGTTGTGCCGCCGGAGTTCACGGCATGGTCGCGCGGCGCACGGGTTCCTGGGTGACCGGTATCGAAGGCAATGCCGATCTCGCCGCGCGAGCTGGCCGCGCTCTCGACGAAGTCTTTCCGCTCGACCCCGAAGACCGCGCGGGTGTTGCTGCCGCGCTCGGTGACCGCAAATTCGATCTGGTGATCGCCGCAGACTTGTTCGAGCGCGCGCGCGACCCCGAGGGCTTGCTCGAATTCTATGCGCAGTTCGTCGGGGACGAGGGCCGCCTCTTGGTCTCGCTCACGAACCGGGAGGCGTGGCCCGTGCGCCTGCACGCGGATCGACCCGAAGCAGGCTACGTCACCTCGACGGGTGGCTCCCCACGCTTGTTTTCCCGCGAGGAAGCGTTGCGCATGGTCGAGCGCTCGGGGCTCGAGTTGCTCGAAGTCGGAGTCAATCCGATGCTGCTCCGTTCACTGCGCCTGTTGGGCGACGATTTCTTCGTCAGCGCGCGCCATGGCGAGCAGATTGGTACCGGCGATCTGAGCGTCTATCAGGCCTACCTCGCGGCTGTTCGCCCGTTCGAAGTCGCGGTCGCGCGCTTGCTCCCGCGGCTACTCGCTTTTCAGAATGTGCTCGTGGCGCGCAAGAAGCCTCGCGCTGGGCGGCTCTCGCTCACGGTCGGCATGCTGACCATGGATGAAGAGCCCAGCGTGGCGCGCATGATCGACGAGATTCGCAAGTACGCGCCGGACGCCCAGATCTTGTGCGTCGACAGCTCGCTCAAAGACCAGACTCCGGTCATTGCCGAGCGCATGGGCGCGCGCGTGCTTCGTCAGCTGCCGCCGCGTGGCCACGGTCCGGCGATGGAGCTTCTGATGTACGAAGCCGCCAAGCAGAGCGACGCTCTGATCTACCTCGACTGCGATTTCACCTACCCGCCGCCGGTGATCGTCGACATTCTCAGGATTTTGGAAAGCGGCGTCGACGTAGTGAACGCGGCGCGCGTGCGCACGCGGCCTGCCGCAATGCCGCTGCCGAACTACCTGGCGAACAAGACATTCGTGCTCTTGGCACAATTGCTCAATGGCATGCCCGTCGCGGACCTGCACAGCGGCATGCGCGGCTACCGCTCGTCCGTGATTCGTGCTTTTTCGTTCGACGGCGAAGGCGACGCATTGCCCATCGACACGGTGCTCTGGCCCGCGCGCTCCGGCTACCACGTGGTCGAGATCCCTATCGACTATCAGGAGCGCGTTGGCGCTTCCAAGCTGCGCAAGGTCTCCGGCACGGTGTGGACCTTCATTCGCTTGGCCAGCACGCTGCGCGTCGGCACGCGGCGCGGTGAAACGTATGACGCGTGGGAGACCGTGGCAGGCGGCAAGCGATGAACGCCAACGCAGCGCTCACGCCAGGCGTCATTCTCGATCGCGATGGCACGTTGATCGACGTGGTGCGGGATGAAGAGACCGGCACGGTGTCGGTCGCGTTCCACCCCGATCAGGTGCGGCTCCTCCCGGGTGTCGTCGAGGGCTTGCGTGTGCTGTCCGCGGCCGGCTACGGTTTTGCGATCGCGAGCAATCAACCTGGGCCGGCCAAGGGGCAATATTCGGCGCTTGCCGTGGAGCGCACCAATCGCGCGCTGGTCGACACTCTGCGGGCGTCTGGGATCGAGATCAGCGTCGTGGAGGTGTGCCTGCACCACCCCGTGGGCGGGCCGGGTGGCGATCCGCAATGGGTGGGTGATTGTGCGTGCCGCAAGCCAAAGCCCGGGCTCTTGCTGCAAGCCATGGCGCGCGCGCGCTTCGACCGCGCGCTCAGCTGGATGATCGGTGATTCGGCCGCGGACGTGCAGGCGGCGCGGGCTGCGAATGTGCGCGCCGCCCTCGTTTTCCCGACGAATCGCTGCGAAATTTGCCCATTGCGTGGTGGCCCGAGCGTCAGCCCGGACCTCGTGGCGGCTCGCTTCGACGAGCTGTGTCAGGCCATTGTCCGAGCCTAGCCGCGGAATGCGTTATGTTTGAGTGCCTAGCGGCCCGCGCCTGAGCGCCAGCCCCCCAATTTGCCCGAGGAGCCACGAGTGCTTTTTTTGGATAGCTCTGATGCCGCCGAAGCGCGCGAAATTTTTTCGTGGGGCATCGTCTCGGGCATCACCACCAATCCGCTCATCTTGTCGCGCGAGGCGGGTGGCCAAGATCTCGAGCCACGCATTCGCGAGGTGATCAAGGCGTCACGCGGGTCCGTCTCGGTGGAGCTCGTGCACGAGACCGAAACCGAAATGCTGGCCGAGGCCGCGACGTACCACTCCTGGGATCCGGAGCGCGTTTGCATCAAGGTGCCGTTCTCCGAGACTGGTCTCAAGGTCCTGCATCAACTCGCGAAGCGCGGCGTGAGCACGAACATGACGTGCATGATGAACTTCAATCAGGCGTACCTGGCCGCGCTGGCCGGCGCGACTTACGTCAGCCTGTTCAGCGGCCGAATCCGGGACATGGGCTATGACGCTCGGCCGATCGTTCGTGAAACTCGGGCGATCCTCGATCGTGAATCGCTAGCGAGCCAGATCATCATCGGTTCGATTCGCCACTTGATGGACGTAAACGAGGCCTTGCAAGACGGCGCGCACATCGTCACCGTGCCTCCGCCGATCTTGCGCAAGATGCTGTGGAATCCGCGCACCGAGAGCACGATCGAAGAATTCAATACGGCCTGGCGCAACCGCTCGCGCAGCTGAAGAGCGGACGCTATTCGAGCGTCAGCATCGAAAATGTTGCGTTGGAGCTTGGGCTACCGCTCTCGCGTGCGGAGTGAAATGAGCCGTACCAACGCTCGCGGCCGATGCGACGGATGATTTCGGTCGACGAGACGTACACGTAGCCGCGCTTCCAGCGACTCGTGGGAATGCCGAACGGCACGCCCACCTCCGCCACGGCCGTGTCTTTGCCGACCAGGGAGCCCGTGGGCGCGGCTTCGACGATCGAGTGCATGACCAACGCGGGCTCATTCGCGTCCGGGCCCGCCGCGAGGAAGTACACGCTGTAGACGAGCGACGCCCCGCGCTCGAGACGTGAGCCGAGGAGCTGGTCTCCGTCCGCAAAGGTGCGGCTCGCACCGCGATCGCAGCCGGCGAGGAGTGCTGTCAACGACCGGGCGGCCTCCGCTTCATCACCGCGTGCAACGGCGATGTTGTGGGCGATCCGCATTTCCTCGAACGAAACAGGCGCAATCGCCGGAGGATCATTGGGGCTGAGCTCGAAGCGGTCACGCAGTTCCCAAGTGACGAACGGATTGGGTACGACACGCCGCAAGGCGTACGTGCTCGAGACCCAATACTTCTCTAGCCAAGAGGGCTCGTAACGCTGCACGTCGAGCACTTGAAATTCGCCCTTCGGTGCCGCGCGATCGACGGTCAGAAAGGTGTCCAGCGCCGTGACCGAGAAATTCTGAACCAAGGCCTCTTGCTCGGTTGCGGTCATGAAGCGCATGTCGGCGACGTAGTAACGGTCTTGTCCCGTTGCGGGAGTCGCGGGCGGGTGGCTGACGGTCGCCGCTGGCCTCCGCATCGTCCAATCCACCCACAAGGATTGGCGCATACCGGGGTGCAGCGTGACACCGGTGTTCGGGGCCATCCGCCGCGTGAGCCACTCGAGCACCGCGACCTTCTCTTTGTCTGGTTTGGTGGGGTGCCCGTTTTCGTTGAAACGCCCGCCGGAGCGGTGCCCGTAGTGCAATGCTCGGAGGCCAGCGGGTAAAATCGCGAACGGGACCAGCAGGCCCAGTCCCAAACACGCATAGTTAGGCCAAATACCCGCGATTTTCGGGAACCTCCGGGTCACTCGCTGCAGTAGCTCGAGCGCACTTTGAACGAGGC
>Ga0210388_10000984_pt1 | contig 22596 bp, 17 predicted proteins | sample IncBWC19OmetaG_FD_155485 | JGI IMG/M metagenome (GOLD analysis project Ga0210388, IMG submission 155485) | Forest soil microbial communities from Barre Woods Harvard Forest LTER site, Petersham, Massachusetts, United States - Inc-BW-C-19-O ...
GTCGCAGGTGCCGTATTTGCGGTACGACCAATTTGGCGCCTCGGTCGGCGGGCCCATTATCAAGAACAAGCTCTTTTTCTTCTTCGATATAGACAGGATCGTCAATAACAGCGCAGCGAACGGCTTCGTTACAGTTCCTACGGCTGCGATGGAGGCGGGTGACTTCACTGGCATGTACCCCATTTATGACCCGCTCACAACGACCGGGTCGGGCGCGTCTCTTACTCGCCTGACTTTCGCCAGCGAATGCGGCGGCCTCAACATGATTCCGAACGGCACCAACTGCGGCGGCCTACCCAGCCGGATGGACCCCGTGGCGGCGGCCATTATGACTTCTAAGTATGGATGGCCCACCGCACCCCAAGGTGTGGGAACATGCGCGGCCGCTCCGTTCCAGAACGAGTGCACCAATAACCTCTACCTCGCGCATACCAATCCAGCCCCGGTTCACCGCTACTTCGGGCGGTTGGACTACGACCTGAGCCAGAACAACCGCATCAATTTCTCAATTAGCCAGAAGGATAACCCCGGGGTCGACAACGGGTTGTTCGTCTGCCCGCTGGATTGCGGTAGCGGGGACGTAGACGGTTGGAACACGCAGATCAGCGACGTATGGACGATCAGGCCGACGATCGTCAACGAAATCCGGATGGGTTATACCAAGCAAGGCAACTGGTTCCTTTCCCAATCCATCGGGTTGAACCCGGCAACGGCATTTGGCCTGCAAGGCACCCATTTCAACCAACTCCCTTTCATCGGCAACTCAAGCATTTACGGTGGATTCGGCGGCCCGAGCGCGGTAAGCGTCTTGTCGCCCGCCACGGACGCCATTTACATCGAGAACTCGTTTGACCCTTCTGACATGGTGACGCTGGTTAAGGGCAGGCACGTTCTGCATTTCGGGATTGAGGTGTTGATGGCCGAAGGCAATACCACAGCCTGGGGCTCCAACAGCGCCGGCAACTACAACTTTACCGGACAATACACTGCAGGCACTTCCTGCACGGCGGGCCCGCCGCCAACCTGTACGCTGAATACCGGCACCGCAGGCTCGGGCTTCGCGGATTACCTGCTCGGCAACGTCCAGGGCTGGGCCGCGAACAATCAGGGGCTGACGGGCATGCGGCTGAAGAGCCCGCAAGCCTTCGTTCAAGACGACTGGAAAGTCAAGCCCAATCTCACCGTCAACCTCGGCTTGCGCTGGGAGGGAAACACGGGCATGAGCGAGGTAAACAATAAACTTGGCGATTTCGACCAGAATCTCGTCAATACCACCGGTCCCTTCGCGGGCACCCTGGGCGGGATATGGATTGCCCCTCAGGATAACCGAACGACCTTGCAGAAGCCGGTTTGGGATATTTTCCTCCCTCGGGTAGGCTTCGCCTGGTCAGTCAAGAACGACACCGTCATCCGAGGCGGCGTCGGGTTCTTTGCCTATAACTACAGCATGGATCTCTACGGTGGTGAGGGCGGTGCGCAAATGGGCTTCGGCGCTACCTCTGAGGGTAACATCAGCGATCCTCTCAGCGCCGCCGGGGACACGGGCTGGATTTCCGGCACCGGCAACACTACCCCGCTGTATCTGAGCTCGAGCGCCCAGATGATGGCCAACGCCCTGCCTTACGTTCAGGGCTCAAAGAACCCGGCAACCTTCACCACCAATCCCGTATTCAGTCTACCTTACGAACCCTATAACATCCGGCCGGGAGAGATCTGGGAATGGAACCTCTCCGTCGAACACCAGTTCATGAAGGACTTTGCGGTGTCGGCCACTTACGTTGGCAGCCACGCGGTGAACCTGCAATACGTTACCGACGCGAACCAAATCACCAACCCCGCCCTGTTGGCCTCGAACGATGTATCGGGCTGTAACGGGGCAACACCCGCAACACCCACATCGAGCACGAACCCCGCCGTCGCCCCTTGCGCGCGCCCATTTCCTGCGTTTGGAGGCCTTGGCGGCTCAAACTTCAACGGCATCTCCAACTACGATTCGTTGCAACTCGACGTGCGGAAGCGTTATTCCTACGGGCTGACCTTCGATGTCAACTATGCCTGGTCGCATATGCTGGATGACCAGGACTCGGCCGGATGGGGCAGCACCGCCGGGCAACAGGTTTGGCAACTCGGAAACAATCCCTCTTCCAACTACGGCAACTCGAACTTCGACATCCCGCAAGCGCTCAAAGGGACCGCGGTATACGAACTGCCGTTTGGTATGGGCAAGCCCTTTATGAACCAGCATGCTGCTCTCGACGCTGTGCTTGGCGGATGGCGTTTGTCAGGGACGTTTATCTACCAGGACGGCACTCCGTACACGGTATTGGACGGCGGTGTTAACGACTATTCGCAGGCTGGCAACGTGTTTGCGAATCCCATTTCAGGTATTTCCCCCAACTCAGGTAGTTGCGCCAATGGCGCGGCGGCACACACCGTGACCTGCTGGTTCAACCCTGCAGCCTTTGAAACCCCAACCGAGCAAGGCAACGGGGCGTTCGGGTATGGACGCCGAAACACGCTCTTCGGGCCAAAACTGTCTGATATCAACCTGGCTCTTGCGAAGACGTGGCATTACAAAGAACGAGCTGGGTTCACACTTACCGGGAATTTCGTTAACGTCATGAACCATCCGAGCTTCTCACTACCGAACAATGACATGAATGGTTCGAACGTGGGCACTATCTCGAGCCTTGCCAACGGGCCACGTACGATCCAACTGGGCGCGCGGCTATTCTTCTAGCGGCGCTCGCGTAACAAGTAAGGACGGCGGCATGCCGCCGTCCTTCTTTTTTGCGGCAGACGGTCGAGATGCTAAGACACGATTCGTCCGCCGTACAATCGTGACATGAGGATACGAGAGCTCGTTGTCTTATTTTGGGTGGTTCTATGTCTCGGGTTGCCGACGTGCTTCTCTCAATCCACTCCGAGCCGCCAGCAGCAGATTGAATCGCACAACCGTCAGGCTGGGGAATACCTGAAGCAGAACAGACCCGATCTGGCGATACCGGAATTTAGAGCCATTGTTGCCCTCGATCCGAATAACGTGGACGCTCGCGGCAACCTGGGCACGCTGCTGTTCTTCCGGGGAGACTATACGAATGCGATTCCAGAGTTCCGCGCTGCGCTGAAACTGCGGCCTACCTTGTGGAAGACGCAATCTCTTCTAGGCATCGCTGAGAAACGCACGGGCGACATCAGCCGGGCTCGCAGCGATTTGGAAAAAGCGTTCCCGAACGTGCAGGAGGAAAAGATTCGGATCGAGACCGGGATGGAGCTAATCGAAATCGACTCCGCGACGGGCGATCTGGATAAAGCCGCGGGGATCGTGAGCGAGCTTCGAAAGCTGGAACCTACCAACGAAGCTCTCCTCTATACCGCCTACCGAATCTATTCCGATCTTGCTAACGAGTCCCTGCTGAGCTTGTCGGTCGTGGATCCGAACTCGGCCCGCATGCAGCAAGCGATGGCGCACGAGCTGGCGAAGCGAGGGAATGCCGCCGAAGCCATCGAGCACTACCGGGCTGCGCTCAAGATTGACCCCACGCTTCCCGGATTACATTTTGAGCTCGCCGATATGCTCAGGACTTTGTCGACGGCGGAAGGTCGGGAAGAGGCCGAGAAAGAGTACGAGGCAGCGCTGGAGGCCAATCCGTTGGATGAACAGGCTGAATGCAGGCTTGGAGACATCGCTTTTCAACGATCCGATTTCAAGGAAGCGTTCGGGCGTTACACCCGGGCCGTTAAGCTGCAGCCGGGCGATCCCGAAGCCAACATGGGCATGGCCAAGGTTTTGATAGCAATGGATCAACCGCAGAAAGCCGAGCCGCTGCTGGAGCACGCGATTCAACTCGACCCCACCAGCGCCGTGGCTCACTTCCGCCTGAGTACAGTCTATCGACAGGAGGGACGCACCGCCGAAGCTAAACACGAGCTCGAGGAATATCAAAAGTACAACCAGATGAAGGAGAAGCTTCGGAAGATTTATCACGATCTGAATCCGGACCAGGCCGTGGACGAAAACGTCGATGCGAATCCTCAGAAATAACCAAAGAGATCACTAAGAGGTCGTTCGGCGGCGCCAGCATTTCAGGGATTTGTTTTGTCTCACGAGCATCAGATAGCGAGCACCCCGATGAGGAAGACACTTCTTGCGGCGGCGATATTGTCATCGGTCGTTCCATTGTTAGCCAGCTCTTACTACCCTGCCCGCCTGGATGATCCAAGAGCAATTTACCTGACGCAAGAGAATTTTGCGGTTAAGGGCGATGGAATCGCAGATGATTCCGCCGTCTTACAGCAAGCCATCAATCAGGTCCAGGAGAAGACCAATCAGGGCATCCTGTTCGTTCCCGCGGGCCGCTACCGTTTGACCAGGACTATCTATATCTGGCCGGGAATCCGGTTGATCGGGTTCGGGGCCACGCGTCCCGCCTTTGTGCTCGCCGCCAACACTCTCGGTTTCGAGCATGGGCCCACCTATATGTTGTTCTTCGCGGGTGCTCGCCCGAGCACGAGTGTGCCTCCGCCGGACGCCAGTCCGGGCACGTTCTATTCCGCAATCAGCAATATCGATATTGAAATTCAAGACGGAAACCCCGGCGCCGTAGGCATCCGTGCCCACTATGCCCAGCATTGTTTTCTTGCTCACATGGATTTTCACATCGGCTCGGGACTTGCCGGAATTCATGATGGTGGCAACGTCGCGCAAGACCTGCATTTTTACGGGGGCCAGTACGGCATCTGGACCCGGAAGCCCTCCCCTGGGTGGCAATTCACAATTATCGACGCGACGTTTGAGGGACAGCGCGAAGCCGCGATCAGGGAGCACGAAGCGGGACTAACCCTGATCCGCCCGCAATTCAAAAATGTCCCCACGGCGATTTCCATCGATGCTCAATATTCCGATGAACTGTGGGTGAAAGACGGGCGCATGGAGAACGTGACCGGCCCCGCCGTAATCATCAGCAATGAGAACAGCGCCCGCACCGAGATCAACATGGAAAGCGTCATTTGCCGGAAGGTTCCTGTTTTTGTGGCTTATCGCGAGAGTGACAGGCACATCGCAGGTTCGGCAGAAACGTACGAAGTGAAACTTTTTTCTCATGGACTTCACTATGAGGATATTGGCGCCGTACCCGCGATTCAGGATGTGTATGAAACCGCACCGCTGAGCGCGCTGCCAAAACCAGTCAAGTCCGATATCCTGGATCTGCCGCCGATCGACACATGGGCCAACATCCGTTCCCTTGGCGCTAAAGGTGACGGTACAACCGACGATACCGACGCGCTCAGAAAAGCCATTGCTCAATACCGCGCGATTTACCTGCCCTCCGGCCAGTATCGAGTGACGGACACCATCACGCTGAGGCCGGATACGGTCCTCATCGGCCTGCATCCGAGCGTCACACGAATACTGCTTGCTGATTCGACCCCAGCCTTTCAAGGCGTTGGCAGTCCTAAGCCGCTGCTCGAAACCCCAATAGACGGTACGAATATCGTGACCGGCATCGGCCTCTATACCAACGGCATCAACCCACGTGCGGTGGCGGCGAAATGGATGGCCGGCGCAAATTCGATGATGAACGATGTCCGCTTTCTGGGCGGTCACGGCACGATTGATCCGAACGCCACGGCGGCAGAGAGTTCCAAAACGTGGCGCGAGATCTATAACAATACCCACACCGCAGATTACAATCTGAATCGCCGCTGGGACGGACAGTACCCCAGCCTGTGGATCACTGGTGGAGGCACGTTCGTCGGCCTCTGGACGCCCAGCACCTTCGCACAAGCCGGCCTGTACATCTCGGATACTTCCACAGAAGGAAGAATCTACGAGCTTTCGAGCGAACATCACGTTCGCAACGAGGTAGTCCTGAACCATGCTTCCAACTGGCAGATCTATGCGCTCCAAACGGAAGAAGAACGAGGCGAAGGTGGATTCGCATTGCCGCTCGACATCCGGGATTCGAGCAATATCACCTTCGCAAACTTGCACATGTATCGTGTCGTAAGCGCTTATCAGCCCTTCCCATATGCAATTACGGTTACAAATTCCAGCAACATACGATTTCGCAACGTCCATTGCTACAGCGATAGCAAGGTGTCTTTCGACAACACGGTTTACGATGGGACCCACAAGATCGAAATACGCCAGCGCGAATTCTCCTGGTTGACGGTCTCCGGCAACGCCCCTCCCTCTAAATTGCCGGAACCTTCGCATGTCCTTGCTGAGGGTGCAAAAGTTGAAAAACTCGCTGGCGATTTCTTCAACATTTCCGGGGGAGCTGTTGACAGCTCAGGGGATGTCTATTTCGTAGATGCCAGATGGCAGACAATTTATTGCTGGTCGGCTCGAACCCATCAGCTCTCGAAAGTACGCGACAACCCGCTGGACCCAGTTCAACTGTTTTTTGATAAGTCTGGCGATTTGATGGTCGTTTCGTATGCGGGTAATGGAACTGTCTACGCCTTCAAACCCGGCGCGCAGGATGACGATATCACCCTGCTGCCCGCTGTTCCGGCCGCGCCGCGCCCGGGATTGACGCCAGTCTTGCCCGTCGACTACTGGCGAAACGAAAACGATTTTCTCGAAACGATTGCTGTAGCGCAGCCCTATCAGTTCATTTCTCCGGACGGAACGACGTTCCTTCCCGCGGGAGCAAACTTTGTAACCGGCGAACTCTATTATGGTTCTAAGTTGAACAACACGCTGCGAGCTTTTGGTTTCGCCCCTGCAATTGCTGGCAAGCCTTTCTATCTTTCCGATGAAAATGGGGAGAAGACTTATGCCGCCACGGTCGAGCCTGATGGGACACTATCGGACCTGAAGCTCTTTACCGCACAAGGCGGAGAAAGCGTGACGGTAGACGACAAAGGCAACGTGTACATTGCGGCCGGTCAGATCTTTGCATACGACCCGTCGGGCCATCTCATCGATACCATAGAAGTTCCGGAACGCCCGTCGCAATTGTTGTTCGGAGGCCGTGACGGCCATACGTTGTTCGTTCTAGCTCGTAGCTCTTTATATGCTGTCCAAACCATTAATAAAGGACGCTGAATTTTGAGTTGCGCGCCGTTTAACGCGAGGCCCACAATCTTGGCAAGTCGACTTGTTACGTTTTCCCGCACGGGCGACCGATGCTAAGATGGCATTTAAATTCTTGCAGCATCTACAGGCCTGGGACAACCGGTATGGCGAGGACGGTAATCTTTTTCTTGTTGATGCTTGTGATCAACGCCTCATTGGCCCTGCTGCATCCTTTTAGCCTCTCTCGGCTCCTTCTTGTGTCCCTAATTTATGGTGCCACCACGTTGCTCGTCCTGTACGCGTTGTTTCATCCGCGCAACCAATGGCTGGTAGCCAACCGGTCGCGGGTGAATGGCGCGGGTTGCGTCGCACTGACGTTTGATGACGGTCCGGATCCAGTGGATACGCCCAAGCTACTCGATCTACTCCGGGAAAAAGGCGTGAAGGCAACGTTCTTTGTGATAGGAAAGCGGGCGGACCAGTATCCGGAAATAGTGCGCCGTACCTGGGCGGAAGGACACCTCGTCGCCAATCACACCTGGTCGCACGATTCTCTTTTTTGTTTTCTCACGCCCGGTCGTCTGCGGGCTGAGATCGAGCGCGGCACCGAGAGCGTTCGCCGCAGCTGTGGTTTCCGGCCGCGCTTCTTCCGCTCGCCGGTGGGCATGCGCCACCCGCTTCTTGGGCCCTATCTTCGGGACGCGGGACTGGAGTATATTTCTTGGACCATTCGGACACTTGATACCTTCACTGCGAATTCCAGCGTTCTTGCTCGACGCATCTTGAATAAAGCGGTAAGCGGGGACATCATCCTGCTGCACGATCATTTGCCTGGGGGAGCGGATGCCATGCTGGAAGCCTTGCCTCGGGTCATCGACGAACTCAGGGGACGGGGATTCGAATTCGTCCTGGCCGGCCCACGTGAGGATGGCGGAACAATGGAACCCGCGGTATGCGAACCTGTGTCCTAATTCCGGCGTTCAACGAAGCCCCTTACATCGGTAAGGTTGTGGAAGGGGCTCGGCAGCATGTCGCTGAGGTTGTGGTGATCGATGATGGATCCAGCGACGGAACAGCGGAGATTGCCCGGGCTGCTGGCGCTACTTGTTTGCAATCACCAAGAAATTGCGGCAAGGCTTCGGCTCTGCGCGCGGGCATCGCTTTCGCGCGCGACCACGACTTTACTTACGTAATTACCCTCGATGGCGACGGCCAGCATCTGCCGGAGGATATCCCGTTCATGCTTCGCGTCGCCGAAGAAACTGGAGCGGACCTGGTCATTGGCGCGCGCTGCTTCGATCGCACCCTCATGCCTCGCTCCCGCTATTTCTCGAACATCGTTGGCAGCCGATTGGCTTCGGCGCTCATCGGCTGCGAAATCCGCGACAGCCAAAGTGGATTCCGGTTGTTTCGATTGGACAAACTTGGCGGAGCCAAACTGCGGAGCCGGTGCTACGAACTCGAGATGGAAATCCTGATCAAGATGGCCAGGTCGGGCTGCACCATCGCGCATGCCCCCGTCCGTATGATCTACAACAATGGCCACGCGCGCTCCAAGATGAAGCCGGTACGAGACACGGTGCGTGTCTGTCTCTGGTCCCTGGCATTTCGCTTTCTGGGAGCGTGACACGATCCTGCGATTTAGACCGTCATGAATTCTGCTTGCGTTCTTGATTTCTTCGGGGGTGCTGGTCGCCCAGTCCAACAATCTGCCGACCCGCATTTGGAGGGGGCGGCGGCGCGTGTTTGTGGACGGGAAGACAATGCGAGCGGCATAGTGTCGGCCCGACGGCCAGGCGGATCATGGAGAGCCACTAGGTGATCCGAAGATTTGAGGCCCACGCGCGGAAGTTTCTAACCCCCTTGCTCAGGGAGAGGCTTGACCCATGGCACGCTGCCGCCGCCGTATTTCTGGGAATTTTCATCGGCATTGTGCCCATCTATGGGCTTCAAACCCTTGCGGCAGTGGGCGTCGCCTTCCTCTTCAGACTTAACAAGCCGCTGACCGTGGCCGGCACTTTCATCAACAATCCGCTGCTCCTGCCCCTGATTGTTTTCTCTTCCGTGGAACTTGGATGTTTTCTCCGCGGCGGCTCATTCAGGCCCCTGAACCTGTCGACCCTGGCTGTCGCTCGCACCCATATTAACAAGGAGGAGCTTTTTATCTGGGTGATCGGCAGCGTGGCCCTTGGTATCCTGGTCGGCGGCGTTGGGGCGGCGATCACCGCGGTTGTGGTCCATCTTCATCTTAAGGCGTCTGCCAGTTCGGCGCTGCGGGAGCGCGTCCGCTTTGTAAACGAAGTCTTTGCCCAATCCGCGCTAACGGCTCGCAAGTTCGTACGATGGAAGCTCCGGCTGGATCGGATATTTGAATTACTTGCAGCCGAAAACCTTGGGTCGGGAACAGTAGTGGATCTGGGCTGCGGCTACGGCGTAGCTCTTTGTTTTGTGGCTTTCGGCGATAACTCCCGGCGCCTGGTTGGTTGCGACTTGGATGCGCATCGCATCGCCGTCGCTCGGCAGGCGCTCAGCACGCTGAACGCAGACGTGACTGTAGCCGACATCCGCCATTTCGAGCTTCCGCCAGCCGGCTTGATTTTAATTCTGGATGTCTTGCAGTATTTGCCCGCTGCTGAGCAACTGGCCCTGCTGAAACGGTGCTGTTCGGCACTCGCGCCAGACGGAATATTGATTTTCCGGGTCCCTGATTGCGAACGCGGCCTCCGGTCCGCGATCGCCATGGCTTTCGAGCGGCTAATCTTCGCGATCGGCGGCGACGGCTTCCGGCCCCGAGTGCTGCCGATCGCAGAGTACCGCAGTGTGCTGGAGAACGTCGGAATGCAATTGGAAGAGCGCCGTCTCCAGAATCGGTTGCCCCTGGTGCACGTCCTGTTCGTCGCAAGAAAGCCTTCGATGGAGGCTGCGCGATAGTGGTCCGTTTCATGCGCTTGGTGGCCCACCTGGCCTTCCAGTTTCTGGAAAACACGTTGACGACCTATCATGATCGGTGGTTGATTTTTTTCAACTTTTGGCCGGTTGCCTCTTTTGACTGATATCCATAAGACCATCGTCGTTACTGGTGTTGGGGTCGTCAGCCCCTATGGCATCGGTATGGGCTGCCTGCAGGCGGGCATGTTATCGGGCGAGTCCTGTCTGGAGCCCACGAGGGATGTGTATCCCGGCTTCGAAGGGACGACTGCCCAGGTCCGGGAATTGGCGCCTCTGGAGGAACTCTCCAGTTCCCGCTACTCGCGCACCGATCGACTCGCCACGGTGGCGGCTCAGGACGCGATGGCGAATTCAGGTTACGATAGCTCTACCTTCCGTGACAGCGGCATCGTGATGGCGAACACGGTCGGTGGCTTGACCGAGATCGATACTGGAATCGCCGAAGATCCGGCCGCTTGGTATCGGCGTCCCGGCAGTCTGCTGCGGGGTGCCTCATATCCGTTCGCACACGTTGCTGACGCCGTTGGTGAGCATTTCGGGATTCGCGGACCGCGCTGCGCCATCTCTGTGGCTTGCGCGTCCGGAGCGATGGCGATCGCGCTCGCTGCCAACATGCTCCTCGACGAGGCCGCGCCCATAATGTTGGTGGGCGGCAGCGACCCACTGTGCCCGTTTACGTTGAGCGGATTTAACTCCCTGCGAGCCTTAGATCCAAAACCGTGCTCTCCCTTTGACCAGAATCGCAACGGCCTGAACCTGGGCGAGGGATCCGCGGTTTTGATCCTCGAAACGCTAGCCAGTGCCACCGCGCGTAATGCCAAGGTTCTGGCGGTGCTGCGGGGATGGGCCATGACCAATGATGCATTTCATACCACCGCGCCAGAGAAACAGGGAAGCGGATTGGCCGATTGCATAAAACTTTCCATGGAAATGGCGGAGGTCAGCGGTGATGAGATTGGGTATGTGAATGCCCACGGCACGGGCACGCCTCTGAACGATATTGCCGAGGCTAACGCGTACGAGACCGCCTTTCGTGGGCGCAGCCGTCCCATTCCCGTATCTTCGACAAAGTCATATTTCGGACACTGCCTGGGCGCAGCTGGCGCCTTGGAGGCAGCCATTACAATCATGGCCGTTCGTGCGGGGGCATTGCTTCCGACGCTGCGGCTCGCCGATCCCATTGATAGCCCTGGCGTCGACTGGCTGAGGGGGAAAGTGAAGCGCCAACCGCTGCCGCTGGCCATGTCGGTTTCCAGCGGCTTTGGCGGCAGCAACACTGTGCTTATATTCGGGAGCGGCCGCTCATGACTCCGAACTTACCGCCCGTCACTATCACCGGTATCGGTTCCGTGAGTCCATATGGCCCGCTGGCGGGACTAATTCCACAGTCTTCCCTGGAACGCCCCCTGGAACCCAGTCCAATCACCGCCTGGACGAGTGCCGGGCCACGCCGAGCGTTCCTCGTACAGCCCTTTCGCCCCGCCAGCGTCGTGCCGGGCCTGAAGACTAGGCGTCTCGATCGCCTGTCGGCGTGGGCCTTGGTAGCTTCGTCCCTGGCCATTCAGGATGCTGGCATCGACCTCAGCCAAGTTGACCGATCCAGGGTCGCGGTGGTCTTCGCCACCGCCTTCGGCTGTGTCGAACTCACGGAAGCTTTTTACCTCAGTGCTGCCGCAAATGGCTGGAATGGAACCGATCCCACTACCTTCCCAGAGACTCTCGCCAGCGCTCCGCCAAGTCATGTGTCTCTGTTTCACGGCCTGCGGGGGCCTAATGTCACGGTAAGCAACAAGGACTTTGCGGGCGAGAGTGCGCTGATTCAAGCCGCTTCTCTGCTCCGCCATGGTCAGGCTGACTTGGCCATTGTTCTCGCGGGTGACGCGCTGGCGCAAACCCTCTATTCATGGTACGAGGCGGCAGGCCTGCTCTCGCCGGCATGCTACAAGTCGGGTCCCTTGCCGGAAGCCGGTGGGTTTATCCCAAGCGAAGGTGTAGCGGCATTGGTGGTGGAATCATCCGGTCGCCGTAATGTCCGCCCGAACGTCCGCCCATATGCCCGAATTGGCTCGGGCCGCTGGGCGGCAGGCGGTCAACCGGCTGAGATCATCCGGCAGATGCTCGGGGGGGCCGTCCCGAGTCTTACTGTCTGCAGCGGGAATGGTGCGCCCTGCGCCACCAGTTCTACAACCGCCTTGGCTCGCGAGATTTCCGGCGATGGCGCTGTTATCATCCCCCCGCAGCCGTTTGCCGGGGGTTTGGCGGGTACTGGCGCTCTTTTTCACTTGATCCTGGCGCTAAGCAGCCGCCCAATCAGTGGGCAAGCCCTGTTGTTGGGAACAGCCGGCGACAGCGGATTTGCCGCCCTTCTTCTGGAGTTGCCTTAAATATGAATGTGCGAATTGCAGCCGCAGCCTTCGCAATTCCCCCGGATGATGAGGCTGTGGAAGCAGTCTTAGCGCGGGAACGAACTCGAATAGAGACGGCACTTTCTGCCTTGGGACCGGAGTCGAGACGAAAGGCCCTGGAAGGTCTCGGACTGAATCGGGTCCGTATCTGCGGCGACAAGCAACTTTATGACTTGGTTCTCGAAGCCGCTTCCAAGGCGATAGCCGAAGCCGGAATAACGCCGCGGGACATCAATCTCATCCTCGATTACAGCACCTGGTCCACCGAAAGCTCACAGGGTCTTTCGTTCGCACACAAACTTAGCGCCGATCTGGGTGCTGAAACTTCGATGATTTTGAGCTTCAAAGTTGGCGGATGTGCAGGACTTCACGTCGCAATCAAGACCGCGCTGGGCTGGATGGCGACCGATGAAAGCATTCAGACAGTGCTGCTGGTAGCCGGCGACGCCGCACCTCAAGGCAATCGCTCGCTGCTCCCAATCACTATGCATGGCGATGCCAGCAGCGCCGTGATCCTCCGCCGTGAGGGAACGGAGGGCCCGTCCCTGTTGGGCGTCGAAGCCATGACGCTCGGCCACCTCCAGAATGCGATTACCATGGTCAGAACAAATGGCCACGTCGATATTGTTGTCGATGCCTTGTGCATGGAGCGCGAGGTGATGCCAGTCTACTTTCTCAACATGCTTCGGATGGTAAATAAGGCTCTGGCAGCGTCTTCCTTGAGCTTGAACGACATTGACCATTTCATCTATTCCAACATAAGCCGGCGGGACCGCGAGGGGTTCCGCAAGATGTTGGGTCTGCCCGAGGGCGGCTTGCCGCCAACTGCTATGGCAGAATATGGCCACACTTTTGCCAGTGATCTAGTCATCAATTATGTGAATATGCGGCGCGAGGGTCAAATTCGTCCCGGGCAATTGTTGCTGTTCGCATCTGCCGGGATCGGCTTCACTTGGGGAGTAACGCTTGCCCGAGCCTGAGGCAATCCGCGGTCGGACTGGCTTCAGCCTACGGCAGCGGCCACGCTCTGTACTTGCGCCCAGGATCGAAGACCACTTTAGCGTTGAATGGTCTTTCTTGCGGATTTGGACGAGAATGTTCACACGGTGCCTGCCAGGCTGAGTTGCCCATGCGTCGCGTACAGTTCATCGAACTCCATGAACAACCGTGGTTCCCGTCATCGCTTCGAGATGACGTCACGGATGCGATGCAGTTTGGGTTCAACCTCTTACACGCCTACGCTCCCATCGCGCCGCTGCTACAAAAAGTGGTTGACTCTACTGGCAACGCGACGAACGCCCGACAATCGATTGTTGATATGTGTTCGGGCGGAGGCGGTCCGTGGTTGGATCTTTCTCGAACGCTGCAATGCCACGACGCCGGAGGCGATTCCTCGGGCCTGCAGGTATGGCTCACCGACAAATATCCGAATCTCAAGGCATTCCAAAGTGTCAGCGCGTCTTCTGACCACCATATTACTTTCTATCCGGAGCCGGTTGACGCGAAGAAGGTTCCTGGGGCGCTGAAGGGGCTGCGAACGATGTTTACGTCGTTCCATCATTTTCCGCCGGAGGATGCTCGTGCCATTCTGCAAGATGCCGTTGATGCCCGCGAAAGCGTCGGAATATTTGAGGCCACCAAGCGCGATCCGTTGACCATCGGCGTCATATTTGCCGGGATTCTTCTGTTGTTCCTCCACACCCCGCGGATTCGTCCATTCCGATGGTCGCGGTTGCTCTGGACTTATTTGATTCCGATCATTCCATTGGTCCTGCTATTCGATGGAGTCGTGTCTTGCCTGCGCACATATCGGCCCCAGGAACTGCGTGAGATCGTAGACAAACTGACCTCTTGCGAATACAAATGGGAAATCGGTGAGCTAGCCGGTGGAAAGGTGCCAATTACCTATCTGATCGGATACCCGAAAAGTAGGCCTTTGCACCTCAAGATACCGTAGGCCTCCCGGCCTCCGCCGGGCAATAGAAAGGGGAACGTCTCTCATGAAACAGCTGACATTCGCGGTGACATTGTTATTGCTGTGCTTTTCCTTCCCGACTTCTGTAGCAGCTGCCAAGGTGGAGGTGGAAGGCAAGGCGTGGCTTGACGCGCAAAAAGATCCGGCTGAGATCAACGTGAACGGCGCTTGGAATTCGGACGAATGGGGCGCTTTCCATCTGATACAAGCCGAGGGAAGCCGGGAGGTAAGCGGCAACGGCGGGGGATACGATATAACGGGCGTGGTCAGCGGCAAGCATCTCTTCATGCTTTTTTCCGAAAAACACACCGTAGAATACTGCGCAACTGTGAGTCCCACCGGAGAAAACACCCTGGCCGGAACTTACTCAGACCGCAAATCGCGTCTGCACTCCGGCCTTTGCCAAGAGAGCAGCAGACCGATGAACATGAAAAAGCAATAAGCGGAGAGAAGCGCTGGTGGCCCGGCCTTGATCTCGCAAGCGCGATCAAAGAAGAGGGTGCCCCATTTCTCGTGTACTTTGCGAGAAGTGGGCAGCATGCGGCCTACATCGCCACTACTTCTCCCCTGCCCGCTTCTTACCCTCCGTCATTACCCACCGCAAGATCCGGTTGATCCGAGTCTGGTAACCCGGGCCTTTGGACTTGAACCAGTCCACCACCTCGATATCCACGCGCAACGAAACCCTTCGCTTACGTGGACGGTTCCAGCGCGCCTCCGAGCCCGTCTCCTCATCCGCCAGCGACAACAAGTCGTCCTCAACCGATGCATGCAGCTCGATCACTCTCCCCGGCCGCGGCCGCGTCTTCCGCCGCCTTGTTTTCTTGGGTTTGATTGTCATGACATAATCGTATACCCTCTTCCGTCATGACGTTATGTTCCTGTCGGAACATTGCGCGTAGAAATTTTCTCTCTCACCGCTCTAATCCGAGAACGGAGACCAGAGCCAGAACTGCGCGACTAGCCGATCCCACCGGATCGAGCAAAACTCTGCGGCGCCCCAGCATGGCGGCCACGGGTTGTCCCTTATAGCTGGCAATTTGCCGGTAGCGCGAAATGAAAAACAGCACTCGCAAGAAAAGTTTCCATTTGAGCGGGGCAAAGTAATCAGGCGTCACGAACGGTACCGCATGGCCGTCCTTCACTTCGGCGATAAAGTCTTTGAAAGTTCCGGCCCGAGAGAGAGAGAGAACGGAACTGGCGACCAGCAGATGGCTGTCTCCCCCGCCGACCACGGGTTTGCGCCACTGCCGGGCAAGTTCCAGAACGCGATCGTTCTCCTCGCGTGGCCGCATCCCGTTTACTTCTAAAGCATGAATCGCCCAGCCGTAGCGCGAGAGCAATGCCGTGACGGGAATTGTCTCTGCTCCCGGTCTCCAGGCGATGAGAGGATGATTCAAGACGACCAGGCAGCCGCTGGCGGCGAGGGTTTCAAACAATTCGTCGTAGCGTCTACCCCACGCAGCCCCTTGAAGTCGAGTATGCGTTTCCTCGACTTCACTCTCGGGCATGTAACTCACTCCCAGGTGAAATAAGTGTCCTTCGAACCAGAGTGACAGCTCCTCGCTAAGCGCGATGCGGCCGTTCAGATCGGGCCGGCCGCGCAGCAGAGCGAGGCTGCCGGCAAATTCGTCATGATCGGTAATGGCAAGGTGAACCCCGTGGAAGCCCCAATTGGCAGCCGCCGCTGCCTCCATCTGATAGACGTCTTCTGGGGTGTAGGGCGGATTGAACGTTATCTCTGCGTAATTCAGATCAGAAACACCGCCGAGGCCAAACGACCTTTGCAGAACGCCACTAAAAGGGCGCATGAACGCCAGCTTGACAACCTGGTTTAATGCCGCCAGCTTCTCCACGGAGTGGCACGAGTGGTTGTGCAGGGAAACCGCGTAGCCGAACTCGCGGTCCGGGTGTGGACACTCGCAGTAGGTATAGTTCTCGATCTTCCAGGCTGACCGGCGTCCCATTGCGTTCCTCATAGGGAACGTTTGAGTGTAATTTCACTCGTGACGCCCAGCAAGAGCAAGTTGTCGCACAAGAATGTCATCTGATACTCTTCGACGACCGGGGGGCAGCTGGGTCTGGTGCAGCATTCTTCAAAATCGTTTGTTCGGCCAAAGTAGACGACATTGTGGTCGGCTCAACACGGAGCGTCAAGGCAAATGCATAAGCCCATCAAATACCTCGAAAAGGCGATATCAGTTGCTGCGAACGTGGCGTGGCAAATATTTTGTTTGAGTAACGATCTCTTTCCCGAAAATCCATCTTTCACACCCAGGTGGTCGGACAAGCCGCTGCTGAAGTCCCGGGAAAAATCGAAGCCTCCTCTTGGCTGGCCGCGGCGAACCGATTCCTTGTGCCCGCGTTGTGTGCCGGAGATTCGTCAACAAATCGTTGACGGCAAACAGGATTATCGCGTCCTGTTGAACGAAAGACCCGGTGAAATCAAGGCGCAGATCATCGAGCGCGACGGCAAAATCCTGATGGTCAAGGATTGCCCCATCCATGGATATTTCGAAGATGTCATATCCATTGATCCCCAATTCTTCCGGCATCTGGAGGAAACGTTTCCCGGCCGGGATATCCGTGCCCATAACGACGAAAAACTGCACAACCACGGCAGCAGCACCATTAAGCACGGGCGAGGCTCGGTTCTCACGGTCGACCTGACCAACCGGTGCAACATGATGTGCGATCCGTGTTTCATGGATGCCAACCAGGTCGGATTCGTGCACGAGCTTACCTGGGAAGATATCAAGACGCTGCTCGACAACGCATTTTCCATCAAACCGCGGCGTCAGATGTCCGTGCAGTTCTCCGGGGGCGAGCCGACTCTGTCCCCGCATTTTCTGGACGCCATTCGCTACGCCCGTCAACTCGGCTACGACAGCGTGCAGGCGGCAACCAACGGCATCGAGTTTGCCAAGAGTCCCACGTTCGCACGGCAGGCCGCGGAAGCAGGTTTGCGCTACGCCTATCTCCAATTCGACGGCATCGGCAACCCGGCCAATTCTCATCGGAACGTCGGGAACCTGTTCGACCTGAAACTGCGGGCTATCGAGAATCTGCATTCTAACGGCGTGGAAATTGTGTTGGTGACCACCGTGGTCAACGGGATCAACAATGAGCAGGTGGGGCGCGTGGTGCAATTCGCACTCGACAACCCGGACAAGATAGCCATGGTGTCGTTCCAGCCAGTGTCTTTCACGGGCCGCGACGAAGCCGTCACCGACGAACGCCGCAAAGCCCAACGCTACACACTCTCGCATCTGGCCCATGATGTAAAAGAACAGTTGAGCATCGGCGAACCCGTTCGCGACTGGTTCCCACTCTCGTTCCTGAGTACTTTTTCCGACTGGGCGGACCTGGTTCACGGGCCCGAGGCCGCCTGGGGCCAAGTCGCCTGTAGTTGTCATCCGAACTGTGGGGTGGGGATGGCGATTATGGTCGACAAGGAGACGCGCGAGGCGATTCCGGTGACCGCGTTCTTGAATGCCGACCAGTTCGCCAAGGACATTGCGAAGATCAACGATTGGGCTCGCAGCAAGTGGATATCGGTCGCGGGGATGGCGCTGGCGTTAGTTCGGAATTACGATGCGTTTCATTCGCCGACGCATTTCCGCGCTGTCGATATGCTGAGGAAGCTCGACAAGGGCCTGAGCGCAACGGGTCGCGACTATGGTGACGTTTCCGGTAAGCGGACCATGGCTGACATTTTCCGGCGGCGCCGCGACCGCTGGAATCTGCTGTTCGTGGCGGGTATGTGGTTCCAGGATCTATTCAACTATGATTTTCGCAGGACCGAGCAGTGCATCATCCCTTACGCCACGCAAGAGGGGGAGATCTCCTTTTGCGCCTACAACACCGGAATGGGTTGGCGGAACATTATTGAGAAGATGCATATGACCGCGACCTTGACCAAGTGGTACGAGGAGCATGGACGGCATGAGATTTTCGCTGGCGGCAAGAGCGTGAAGCTCAGCAGTACCGAGCATCATCTGGTCTTGAAAGACGAGATTGTCACCAACGAGGCCCAGCATGACCTCGAGCAACTCGGCATCGCGAAGAACGCCCGCGAGGAGAAGCTACGAGCTCGAGCGGAGCGGAGCAAACTGCATAACAATCTGGAGGCAGAGAACTTCCGCATGGCCAAACTCTACCGCGAATTCGTGCTCAAAGAACCAGCTGTTCCAGAGCTGGTGCAGATCGAGATCGGGACTGCCGCGCCGCCTCCCGAGACCACCAGGGAAGCCGTGAGAGGCAGCGGAGATTAAACAGGCAGGTTCAGCGCAGGCTGATGCTAGTCTGTATAGTTAAGACGATGAACAGGCGCGCTCCAAGATGCCGACATGAGACACGGTGCGTGGCTGGCTCGGGTTCTTGGCATTCTGCTTTCCGCCAGCGTGACACGATCCCGCGATTACGATTGTTATGCGCTCTGCTCGCCCTTCTGATTCTCCCGGGTCTGCTGGCCGCCCAGTCCGACGATCTGCTCACTCGAATTTGGGACGGCGTCCAGCAAGCGCAAGAAAAATACATAAGCACCTGCGGGACCATTACTGAAACCCGCGTGTCCAGCCTGATGGTGAAACCTCTAGTGCTCCGCGGCAAGTTTTGCGCCGAAGGCACCACGCGATTCTCACTCGATTACTTCGAACCGTCCAGCACGCGCATTCGCTTCAACGAGAACTATCTCAACGTTACAAGTGACGGAAAGACCGAAGTGATGGAAATCGGAAAAAGTGTTCGGCGCGCGCAGTCCTATTTCGGCCGGGATAGCTCCCTCGGGAATCTGAAAAAAAACTTCGACATCACCGCGCAAGAAGACAGCCGGGATTACCAAATGAAGCTGGTTCCGCGGACAGACACTTTTCGCCGCAGGCTCAACTACCTGGTAGTGAAGCTGGACAAAAAGGATTTCATGCTCCGGTCTCTGGAGGTGGACGGCAAGAGCGGCGTAAACAGTGTATTCGTTATCGACGCAAGCTCGGTGAATCCGAAGATCCCGGCGGATACGTTTGAGGTATACAAACCAAAGTGATCAAGCCCGGCGCGATCGAACGAAGCGAAATCGAGACGCTGATTCCTCATCGCGCTCCGTTCTTGTGGATCGACCGGGTAGAAGAACTGGAGCCGGGAGTTCGTTGTGTTGCCGTAAAGTTTGTTGATCCGGCGAACCCGGTTTTTGCCGGGCATTTTCCTGCCAAGCCTATACTGCCAGGTGTTTTCTTGATCGAAGCAGTAGCTCAGACTGCAGGAGTGATGCTGGGTTCCGCCACTCTGGATGTTTCCGTGAAAAGCAATGGAGCGGTGGCCCTGCTCGCGGCTGTAAACCGTTTCAAGTTTCTCAAGCCCGTGGCTCCCGGGCAAACACTGCGGGTTGAAACCAAGAAGCTGACCGAGGCCTTGCAGATGGCCTACATCAGCGGCACGGTGTGGGTGGACGGGGAGATAGTAGCGAACGGTGAGTTGGCAGTGGTCTCGGCTTGATGGACGAGCGATGATCAGGCTGACGATGATCAGGCCGACGATGATCAGGCCGACGATGAAAAGTCCCTCCCGATGATCCAAACATTTCCCATCGTACTCATCGCGAAAAAACCGCGCGCGGCGAGCGCGGGAGCCACCGCATGATGGCCCGTTGCATGCGCTTGGTGGGCGGCCTGGTGGTAAGCCATCCGGGCTTGGTTACAGCCCTGAGCTTGGTCATCACCTTATTGTTGTACGCGAACATCCACAACCTGCGAACCGGTACCGACCTGACCGATTTGTTTGGGAATCGCGACCCACAATGGCGAGCCGCGAGCCAGATCGGCAAAGAACTAGGTTATGGCAATCAGCTTTTCGTGCTGATCAACGCTCCGGCGACCAATGCTCCGACGGGAGCAACGGACCTCACCGGCCAGATGGAAGAGATGGCCGACCGTCTTACTGCCGACATGCAGGCCAGCGGGCTGTTCCTGGATGCGCGCTGCAGCTTGCAGGACGAGGAGCTGCTCAAGATGGTGCGGTTCTTCACCTGGAACTTTCCGTCATTCGCGCTGCCCGAGCAGACGGAAGATCTGAAGCGGCGGCTGGATCCGCAACAGATTCATCAAATCGTTCGCCGCTCGGCAACCGAACTGGTTACTCCGTTCTCGTCATTGGGAACCAATTACTTCGTCGCTGACCCTTTGGGGCTGATGGAAGCGGAAGTGCGGAACGGCCAGGGGCTTTCGCAGTTTGCCAATTTCGACCTCAACTGGGGATCTGGAAACCGGTTCTTCAGTAAAGACCACAAGGCGCTGCTGATTATTGCCGAACCCCGCCAGTCGGCCATGGACTACAAGTTCGCCGAGCAAGTGATGGGGTGGACACGTGAGCACATCCAGTCGATGACGACAGAGCCCGACCTGCGGGACTCCGGAGTGCGGGCCATTGCGGCGGGTGCTTACCTTTACGCAGAGCAGGAGCACCAGCTCGTCGAAACAAATATTCGCCGAATTTCCCTGATGTCCATTGTCGGTAATCTGCTGTTGTGCCTGCTGATCTATCCGACAATTCCTCTCCTGCTTTTATCGCTGCTGCCGGCCGGCCTGGGCATTGTGTGGACCACGGGCATAGCAAGTTTCTATCCGGGAGAAGTAAATCTGATCAGCCTGTCTTTCATTGCGATCCTGGCGGGACTGGGAGACGACCAGGTCGTACATTTCTTCAACCGGGTGCCGCAGGAATGGGCCAAGGCCGAGGTGCTGAATGACGTTACGCTGAATGACGCGGTGCTACGCACCTTCGAAACCACCGGGCTTAGCGTCGTCTTGTGCATCGTAACAGCGGCAACCGCCACCGCCTCACTGGCCACCTCGAGTTTCAAGGGACTCGCCGAGTTCGGGTTCATCCTCACGGTGGGAATGTTCATGATGATGTTCCACACTCTGTTGACGGTTCCCGCGCTGATGCGGCTATGGTGGCGGATCTCGAAGCCGCGCGCTCCGCAGACCATTACCTTCCGCTTGCTTCCTTTCGTTGCGCGCAAGTCCGTTGATTTTGTGGGCCGGCATGCCCGCCTTGTGGTCGGCGTGGGCTGCGGAATGTTTCTACTGTCATTAGTGTTTCTGCCGACTATCAAACTCGAAAAACACTTCGAGATCGCCGGCGCCGACAACCCGGCCGTGGCCGCGCAGAACCTGCTTTCTGCAAGGTTCGGAATTGAGGGCAGTCCGAACGTGCTCCTGATCGCCGGCGGCGAGCAGGAAGTACTGGGCAGAGCCGAGGAATTGACGGCCGGGCTGGAAGCCTATCAGCATCGCGGAGTGATAAAGTCCATCTTTTCCCCCGCAATCCTGGTTCCTTCAGCTCGAACGCAAAGTGAACGAGCCAGTTCGCTGGCTGACGTCAATCTTGCGGCGTCGGCCCGTGCCCTCGAGGATTCGCTGCGCGAGAATGGTTTTCGCACCGGGCCCATTCAGCCCTTTATCGATCGGCTGCGAACGCTGGGACAAAATCTCGGACGAGGCGGTGATCCGATTACCCTGGAAACGGCCGCCGAGTTCCTGCCGCCAGGACTGCTCGGCAACAGCATTCGCAAGACCGGGGACGGTAGCTACGTCGCGGCCATCACCTTCTATGGCACCGATCCCGATGCTGTCGAGGTAGTTCCGGAAAATGTCATCGAGTCCTGGCGAAATCAATTTGGTCCGTTCGTGGAGTTCTCTTTCGACAAGATGAACCGCGACCTGCAGAGGCAAGTGCTTCACGATAGTCGCAGGGCATTGGTGTGGACGCTGGCGGGCATTCTGTTGATTGTCTACCTTTGTTTTCGCAACCTCCGCGTGTCACTCATCGTGCTGATCCCGATCGTATTCGGTATTGTTACGACTTTCGGCCTGTTGCTGCTGGTGAGGCACCGCTTCAGTTTCATGTCGATTACAGCGATTCCACTCATCATCGGCATTGGCATCGACAATGGCATCCATTTGGTGCGCCGATATCAGGAGAACGAGCGCAACGAAATTCTCGTGATCGCAAAGGCCTCGGGAGCGGCGCTGATTCAATCGAATCTGACTACGATCGTTGGGTTCGGGGCGCTGATGACTTCGAGTTTCGCGCCGCTCGTGGAAATGGGTCTGGTGACTTCGTTGGGAGTGGCGTTGGCACTGGCCGGTGGCTTGTTGCTGATCCCCGCTGTCATTCTGCTGGGGGAACGGCGACGGATGGCGACAGAAGTACTGACGGCCAATCGGAGCGAAGGTTGATTCGGG